>OBJP01000296.1_pt1 | contig 41015 bp, 34 predicted proteins | sample 1519821 | NCBI WGS metagenome assembly OBJP01 (sample SAMN04209218, study PRJEB22552) | human gut metagenome | biome: gut; material: feces | host: Homo sapiens | place: USA: Oklahoma | reverse complement strand
TTTTTACTAAAAACAACTTATTTTGCTCGTTTTTGCATTTTTATTGCATTTTTGCGTATTTTGAAATAATTTTTAACTATTATAAAAGTGAATGCCATATCCAACATTCACTCTTAAATTGTTCAATCATTCTTTAATCATGTCCATTAATACTTCTTTGATTTGAAGTTTATCATCTGTTTGATCCATTAATTCATTTAGCTTATTTAATTTAGAATCTACTTCTTTTGAATCAATATCCATCTTTTCGTGTACAAAGATTAAATTGTTGTCTGTCTTATGACATTCTTCCATTTCTAGAGCTAATTCTTCAAACATCTTTTCTCCAGGACGTAATCCAATTTCTTGAATTTCAATATCTCTTCCTGGTACAAGTCCTGCCAAGCGAATCATTTTATCAGCTAAATCCCAAATTCTTACTGGTTTGCCCATGTCTAATACAAAGATTTCTCTTTCATTGGCATAGAATCCTGCTTGTAGTACTAATTGAGCTGCTTCTGGAATAGTCATAAAGTAACGTTTAATGTCTTTGTGTGTTACAGTGACTGGACCTCCATTTTTAATTTGTTCTTTAAAGATAGGAATAACAGAACCATTGGATCCTAACACATTACCAAAGCGTACAGCAGCCATATGAATACCACCCTTAGTATTTCTTGATTGCATATACATTTCTGTCATACGCTTAGTAGCACCCATTACGTTTGTTGGATTTACCGCTTTATCTGTTGAAATCATAATAAAACGAGATATACCACAGTCGCAACAAGCATCTATCACATTCTTTGTTCCAAAGATATTATTTCTAATAGCTTCTGTAGGACGATCTTCCATTAAAGGTACGTGTTTATGTGCTGCCGCATGATAAACTACATCCGGGTTGTAGTTTCTCATAAGCTTATAAATTTCTTCTCTTTCACGAATGGAAACAATTAAAGATTCTAGTTGAATAGAATCATTCATCTGTTTCTTTCGTTTCATAACTAAGAATTCTTGTTTAAGCATATATAGTGCATTTTCATTAATATCCACCATAATCAATTTAGAAGGATTGAAATGAATAATTTGACGACACAATTCAGAACCAATAGATCCACCGGCTCCGGTAACACAAATTACTTTATTCGTAAGATAAGAACCAATCTGATCGACTTTTAAGTCAATGCTAGGACGGTTTAATAAATCCTTGATATCAATATCTTCAAATGAAATATGATTACTCTCGTCATTTCCAACAAAGATATGCATGATTTTTGTTGGAATAGAAGTGGATGTACATAAATCTAAGATTTCTTGTTTTCTTTCGTCACTCACAGAAGAAATTGTAATAAAGATACAATGAACATTGTTCTCTTGACAAATACGCTCTACTTCAGAAATCGTTCCAAGTACTGGTTTACCACTTAGCATAGTCCCCTTTTTCTTAAAGTCATCCAAGAAACCAATCACATTGTATGGATAGGCCATATTATGATAAATTTCATTCATCAATAAATATCCACCATTACCAGCTCCTACAATCAAACAATTATCCACTCTGTCCACATCGACTATATAGCGTCTTGCCATTCTATATAGCATTCTTGCCCCTAAAAGAAATATAAAAGATAACAATTCAGCTAGTGCGATTAATTCAATACTAAATAGATCAACTTTTATAACGAAATAAGACATGATTAAAAAACACACAAAACAACTTAAAAATGTACGTATAATTTCATTTGGCCCTGTATATGTCCATAATGACATTTGTGTTTTAAACAATCTTAAAACAATAAAGTGTAGAAGCAACATGAATATTAATCCAAGACTTAACATCTTTGTCAGAGCGATTGTTTTCTCATTAATAAAGAAATTATTTTGAATCATGTATGCCACTAAATAAGAGAACATGACAATACATACATCAATGAGTGATATTAGAATTCCTCTATATTTTTGGTATATATTTGATTTGTATAAACTATTCATATGTTAAAAACCTCTTTTACATTTCTTTATTATAACTTAAAACATATAAAAAGTAAAAAAGCCATCTCTTTACGAAATGGCTAGTGGTATTCTATCCTGCATAATCCTCAGAATAATAATATTCTGCAGGTTCTTCTGGCTGATAGTAATATTCATCATTTTCCTCATAATAAGGCTCTTCATACGTATAATAATCTTCATCTGTTTCTTCACTATTGTTATTCATCTCAGCAAACTCTTGAGCATTGCCTACTGAATTATCTTCGCTCGGTTTTTGAGAAAAACCAGAAGTATCTTTTACAGAAGATGCCTTTTTACCATCCAAGATAGCTTGAATCTTCCTTCTTGCGATTTCATTCATTTCTTCATTTTGAACAATGACTGAAGCATAGCTAGAAGAAGCATAACAGAATCTAGAATCTGAATCCCCCACAAGTGAATATGATTCAAATTTCCAATCTGGCATATTATTCAATTCATACTTGATAAAATCACTGATTTCATCATTCGATAAGTTTGTATCAAAAGCTACAGCCAATGCATCCATAAACTTACCATAGTTTGTGATCATCTTAGGTGAAATAATACGTTTGATAATAGCTTTAAATACTTTCTGTTGGTTACGAACACGCTGATTATCACCATCCAAATAGGCATGTCTTTCACGCGCAAAGGCTAATGCCGTTTCACCATCTACATGATGTTGACCAACACTTAAACCAGGTTGTCCATTCGCATATAGAATATCAACTTCTTCACCCTTTTGAATATCCAAATCAATTCCATCCAGTGCATCAACTAAGTTTACTACACTAGAGAAGTTAATACGAATATTATAATTGATTTTTATACCCAATGCTTTTTCAATCGTTCTTTCCGTACACTTCACACCCATTAAACCAGAATGCGTTAATTTATCCTTACTATCTTCAGGACAAGCATTATCCCCAGTTTCATCACATACTAAGTCAACATAATAATCACGAGGGATACTCGTCATTAAAATACGACCTGTTTTAGGATTTACCGTCAACAACATATTCGCATCACTACGCGTATTACTATCCTGTAAAGATCCATAAGAATCGTTGCCACTCACTAAAATAGTAAACGCATCTTTAGTAATATTTTTAACAGGATCACTCGGGTTATCTGTCTTGTCTACTTTTGTATATTCTACATTTTGGTAAATTGTTTTCGAATCCGTTTGAAAATTAAAATACGCCTCACTCTCATGTAGAATATCACGATACTTTTCATTTAAACAAATCGCATCGATTTTATCATCATAGAAAGCCGTCATTAAATCATCTAATGAATCATAATCCTTTGTCTTATAAGATATTTTCTTCTTATCTAAAGAATCCAACATACGCTTAGTAGCTTTCTTATCCACACTCAACATTGTACCAATTGTCTTTTTCTTCAAATTATTCTCGTTCTTGATTGAAGAAGCTTTCTTAACAACAATCGAAGTAGTTGTTGCCTTACTATCCGCAAGGCTTGTTACGACATCAAACGTATCCTTTGTCTTAAATAAGAAATAATTGCCATACGCAAGACCAATACACATACATAAAGATATCAACCCAAATAGAAAACGACTAAAGAACTTCTTAGCCTTAAACCTCATTAAAATAGTCAGAATTAAAGCTAATAGTATAAACACCAATGAAACTAATATTATTAATTTAAAAGGCAATAAATTCAAACGAATCATTTGAAAAATAAATGCACCCAACGCAATAAACATAAATACAGTTAAAAACTTACTGATAGGACGCTTATTTTTCTTCTTTTTCTTTTTCACATTCTGTGAAAGTTTTACATCCTTTTTAGACATAACAAAATCTCCTATAAACTCTTTTTGTAGCTCACATTTATTTATTATATAATAAATGACCATGAGTTGGCAAATTCACACAAAGAGTGCGAGATTACATGAACCTTTCACAACGAAACGCAAAACCTTTAAATCCACCCTGTTTTGCTTCATACAAGTTCTTTTCATAGTTCAATAAATCAGCCTTATACTTATATTCCAATGCCTTCGATGAATAATCATTTAATACATCAAAGAATAACAGAAACAAGCCAGCTAATACCAATACACAAGAAGCTAGTATTAACCAAACAACTGGAACAAGCAAATAAATAACATTCAAGATAAGAACACCAGTAAAACAACTAAAAGTAGAAACAAGCAATCCTATATGACATCTATGATACTTCTTGCTTAGTTCTTCAAACTTACGAATATTCGTATGAATTCTATTTTGTATATAATCTGTAGTTTCCATCATAAACAACACCTCACAATGAAATTATACACCTACAAAACAAAAAAAGAGCAAGGAATATATCCTTACTCTACATCATCCGCTGATTTACCAGCAAGAACAGCATTGATTTTATTTTTAGCCGTTGTTACAGTACTTTGATCTGGAACCATTACATAAGCTGCATCACCAAGCTCAGCACACATTAATGTATCTCCAGTACCATTTACCATATATTGTTCCATTTTCCATTTTGGATTGCTATTTAATTGATATTTAATCAATGATGAAATTTCATCATTTGACATAGTTGTTGAGAATGTATTTGACATACTATCCATAATAGAAGCATAGTTAGTAACAATTGCAGGACTTGTAATCTTATCAACAATACCCATTAAAACTTGTTGTTGATTCTTTGTACGTTGACGATCTCCTTCACTGTAAGCATAACGCTCACGAGCATATCCTAACGCTTGTTCGCCATTTAAGTGATTCACACCAGCATGTACACTTAATCCAGGAGCATGCATAAAATTACTGCATTCATAACCTGGTTCAACATTTACATCAATACCACCTACAGCGTCAACAATATCTGTTACCGTATCGAAACCTACTTTAAATGTATAGTTAATTTCAATACCTAAAAGTTTCTCTACAGTACGCTTTGTTGTGTTAGTTCCATGAACACCCGTATGCGTAATCTTATCTAATGCACCCTGTTGACATCCATCTGCCGCATCACAAGCCGTTTCGACATAAAAGTCACGAGGAACTGATGTTAATAAAATTGTTCCAGTTTTAGGATTTACAGTAGCGACCATAATAACATCACTACGTCCATTTTCGTCATATCCACCACGAGTATCTGATCCTGAAATCAATACATTGAATGGCGTATTTGTAATATTACTAACAGCTTTCGCTTTATCTGTATTTTCTACTTTATAAGAAGTCTGGTAAACAACTCGAGTATTACTATCAAAGTTTGCATAAGTTTCCATATCCGTAATTTGGCTACGACTAGACTCACTAATAACAATAGAATCTACTTCACCATTATAGAATGATTCAAGCATTTCGGTCATACTACCGAATTCTTTTTGTTCCATTTGTATTCCAGAATTAGTCAATTCCTTTAAAATCTTTTTAGAACCAACAGTATTAATATTTGCCAAAGTACCTACACTATGACCAGTAAGATCCGTTTTCTTTTTCATTTCACTGGATTCTTTAACTACAACACTCACTGTATTTTTAGAATGTTTAGCAACATTCGTCATACTTGAAAGTAGTCCACCAGTCTTTGACATATAATATCCGCCTAAACAAGATCCCAATGAAATTGCCAAAGCGAAAATAATACAAATGATTTTAGATACAACACCCTTTGTTGCAAAGCACAACAATAAGATAAAAATTAAATCTAATAATACAAATACAATTGTCATTAAAAACAATAGTTTTGTAGGCAATACATTCAATTTAATAATGTTAAACAACAAATACATTGTTGCAGCAATCATTACAATTGAAAAAATAATCCCAAATACTTTTCCTATATTACTTTGTTTTTTATTTTTTTTCATAATAAAAATCTCCTATACGGTAAATATAATACAACAAATACAAAAAGCTCTCAAGTTTTGAATTACACGGCACCCTCGCCATAAAGAACTTGTTTCACTGTTTTAAATAATAAAGTAATATCCAACCAAAATGACCAGTTACGATAATAATATTCATCTAATAATAAACGGTGATCAAAATCTACCTCACTTCTTCCATGACTTTGCCACATTCCAGTAATACCAGGTTTACATGCGATGACATCATAATAATAGTCTCCCATATCCTCTTTTTCTCTTGGTAAATATGGGCGAGGTCCAATTAAAGACATTTGACCTAACAATACATTAATAAATTGTGGAAACTCATCCAAACTCTTTTCACGCATGAATTTTCCTGCACTTGTAATACGTGGATCATTCACTAATTTTTTATTTTTTGTATATTCCTCTCTAATTGCAGGATCCTTTTCCATTAACTCTTCAAGAATCTTATCCGCACCTAATACCATTGTACGATATTTAAACATTTTAAATTCTTTTCCATTTTTACCAATTCGATTCTGCGTAAAGAAAATAGGACCTTTATCTCCTTCTTTGCGATTTTTAATGAAGACAAAGATTGTCAATGGTATTAATAATAATAAACCACATAGTCCGGCACAAATGTCAATAATTCGTTTTAATGCATAAGATAAGAAATGTTCTAAGCCTCGAGAATTTGATATCATTAAGATCCCATCAAAATCTTCTACCTTTGTATCAAAAGTTACTAAGCCATTAACTTGAGGTAAATATTTAATTACTGCAACTTTATTTTTAAACACTTCAAATATCGCATTCAAATCATCACGATCTAATTCAGGAATAGCAATCAATACTGTATCAATATCTTTTTCTTTAATTACGGAACAAATTGAATTTAAATCATATGTTTTATTTATATCTACAATTTGCTCTTGTTGAACATACTTAATTCTGCTTGATTTATTACAATTCACAAATCCAACCACATCCAACAATGAATATCCATTACCTCTACATACATATTCTAGTTGCTCAGCTGTATGACCGATACCAACAATTAAAGTATTATGTTTAAACCATTTTCTAAATATTTTATGAGAATATCTAGAGTTACATCCTGCAAATACAAATAAAACACAAGTTAATAAAACGAATCCGAAGAATTTCTTAATCGTCCAAATACTAATTGGAAAAACAAGAAAACTACCTATAAAAAAGCCAATATGACTTAATATGATTAATCGTATTTCATCATACATTAATAAAACTTTTCCTTGATATCTTCCAATCAATAATTGCATTAAAAAATATAATATACATAATTTCCAACACGTTTCCAAATCGTATCCAGAAAATTGTATAATAAACATAAAAAATACAAATTCAATCGTAATTTTTAAAGTTCCAATTCTAGACATAATATAACCCTTTCACTATAACTCAACTCATTCTACTAAAAAACAAAAAGAACAACAATTCTTATTGTTATGTCTGAATATTATGCTTGTACTGATGACAATACAGTAAATGTAGCCGCATCAACCATACAAGTATTATGAATATCTTGGAATGTAAACGTAACTGTATATTGTTGTGAAGCTTTATCTAAAGTACAACCAATGTCTGTTACATCTTCTTGTGCAAGTCCTGCATTAGCAAGAGCTGCATCAATAGCTGCTTGTTGATTTTTATTAAAAGAAGTTGATTCTTTTTTTTCTTCTTTCTGTGCTTCAACTTTAGTTTCTTCCTTCTTTTCTTCTACAGGTTCAGAAGTAGAAACTTCTTCCTTTTCTTCACTACTACTTCTTTTATAATTTCTTTCCTGTATAATACCATCTTTACCAATCTTATACTCATAAGATCCACCATTCGTATTAAATGAAATAATATATGAACCTTTTTGTTCTTTGATTGATACATTTTCACATTCTTTTTTAGTAGCATTCGCATCATCTCTAGCTACTTCTAGAATATCATCTTTTGTGATTTCTAAGCCAGAGTTACTACAGCCTGTTAGAAGTAGACCAAAAGCTGTAAGGAATATTAAACTATTTCTTTTTACCATCATCGTCTCCCCCATAACCATATCCATAGCCATAACGGTTTTCATCACTCATATCCACTTTATTTAATACAACACCAATCACATGACCACCATTACGTTTTAAGTCATTGATAGCAGCCTTTACCTTACGTTTATCTGCATTCTTAGCATCTACTACATAAAGAACTCCATCACTTAAGTTACATAATGGGATAGTATCCGAAGTTAGTAATACAGGAGGTGAGTCTATAATAATATATCCAAATTCTTTACGAGCTTGTTCTAAAAAACGTCCCATTCTTTTAGAACCCAGTACCTCACTAGGATTTGGTACTTTGTGACCTGCCGTAATAACAGTCAATGTTTGCCCACCATCATATTGCACTTGTTGAACACCATCATATGAATGTACACTCAATCCTTCTTGAAATTCAGAAATAATATTTGTAAGTCCAAAACGATTTGAAATTTTCATCATCTTATGAACCGAAGGATTTCTAAAGTCACAATCTACCAATAAAACATTTTTATATTTAGCTGCCATAATACGAGCCAAGTTAGTAGCAACATAGCTTTTGCCTTCATTTGGAATCGTACTTGCCACACTGATTACTTGGTTTTTCTCATCCATTTGACTAAACTCTATATTTGTACGTAAACTACGATAAATCTCATCTACATCAAACTGATTTCTCTTTTTCTTTGCCATTTCTATCTCCTAAAGAAACTAAAATGCTTCTTTTTCTTAGCAACCTCAATATTTAATATATCCATATCACTCAAGATCCGCTTAGGATTCTCATAAAATAATATGTCCGCATTATCAAACCCAATACGCTTACCTACAACAGCATATACATCACTCAATTTAGAAATACGATTCCCACTACTCCTATGCGTATCCGTACCAATCAAATCACAATATCCATCATCTAATAAAGATAAAGCATTTGATTGAATTGACTTTCCATGCATTCCTAAAATAGAAGTGCGATTGATTTGTAGAATACAACCCATATCAATCCAATTATCAATAATTGAATAATCAAGTCCTGAATGAAAATATCTTTCGATATGCGCAATCACAGGAACAAATCCCTTTACCTTCAATTCATACAAACAATCATCTCTATAATCAATTGAATGAATGTCATGAAGAACATTATATTCCACAAGCATATAACGAGATCCATTTAGTGTAGGATATAAACCTAAATCCATGCCATCAATAAACTCACTATTCATCATGACTTCGCCACCAAAATAAATTGGTATTGGACTCATTTCTTTTAATTCCTTTTGACGAGAAACAATCTCATTATAAATAGAAACATCTAATTGACCAGGAATAAAGTGGGGCGTGCTACATATTCCTACAAAGCCATCAGCATTAGCAGATTCTAACGCAATTTGAGCATCCTCAATAGATGGCATACCATCATCAATACCCCAAGCGATATGTGAGTGAATATCTATAAACTTAGCCATTATAATTCAGGAATCTCACAGAAAACAGGAATACCCAAATATTTTTCTGCCTCTTCTTTGTTACGCAAACGGTTATTTAATAAATATCTTAATATGGCATATCCTGCACCTAGCACAAATCCAACTGCAGCCGCAAGTACACCATTCTTCTTTGCATTAGGACCACTTGGTACATAAGACAATTTAGCCTTATCTACAATTTCAATATTACGAACATTTAAATTCTTCTGCATTGTCTTAATAAAAGTATCTACAGTTCCATTTGCGATATCCTTAGATAACTTAGGATCTGTAGTTGTAGCAGTAACTGTAATAATTTCAGTGTCGGATTCATTTGTGACACTAATACATTTTTTTACACTAGAAGCGTTTTCTAACCCTACATCCTTAGCCACTTCAGACATGATATTATTCTGAGTCATTAAGTTTACTACATTGGTAACCAATTTACTATTAGCCATCTGTGAATTATAATCCAATGATCCACTATCATTTATCTGTGGCGTTAAATAAATAGAAGTACTAGCCGTATATTTAGGAGCAATTAAAAACTTTGTTCCAAAAAATCCAGCAGCACCCAATACAATACACAATGCAATAATCAATCGAATATATTTTAATACTGCACGAAATAATTCTAATAAATCAATCTCTTCCATTTCATTTAGATCATTACTAGGCATGCGATCTAATCTACTCTTTGCCATAAAAGACCTCCCTTTTCATTCATAATACATACTCAATAAATATAACATAATTAAATATGACTTTCATTACTTCATAAGAAAAAAGCTAAAAAAATTCAATTTTTAGCTTTCATTTAACATAAGTTAATCTCTTCTAAACAAATCACGAGTATATACTTTATCTTGTACATCATCTAAACAACTATCATAACGGTTGGCGATAATTGCTTGACTTAAAGATTTGAATTCTTTTAAATCATTTACCACCTTACTACCAAAGAAAGTTTCTCCATCCTTTAAAGTAGGTTCATAAATAATAACTTTAGCACCCTTAGCCTTAATACGCTTCATAACGCCCTGAATAGAACTTTGTCTAAAGTTATCACTATTTGATTTCATCGTTAAACGATAAACACCAACAGTAACATCATGTTCTTTTGATTCATCCCACTCATCATTAGCTTCATAAGCACCAGCAATCTCTAATACACGATCCGCAATAAAGTCTTTACGTGTACGATTTGATTCAACAATAGCTTCAATTAAGTTTTCAGGAACATCCTGATAGTTAGCCAATAATTGTTTAGTATCTTTAGGCAAACAATAACCACCATATCCAAATGAAGGGTTATTGTAGTGAGAACCAATTCTAGGATCTAAGCATACACCATTAATAATATCTTGTGTATTTAATTCTTTCATTTCAGCATATGTATCTAATTCATTAAAGTAAGATACACGTAAAGCTAAATATGTATTTGCGAATAACTTAACTGCCTCTGCTTCAGTAAAGCCCATAAATAAAGTATCAATATCTTCTTTAATAGCCCCTTCTTGAAGTAAAGCAGCAAATTCATGACTCTTCTCAACTAATCTAGAATCATTTACATCTGTACTCACAATAATTCTTGAAGGATATAAGTTATCATATAAAGCCTTAGATTCTCTTAAAAATTCAGGACTAAAAATAATATTTGAAGTATTATACTTCTTTCTTACACTCTCCGTATATCCAACTGGAATTGTTGATTTAATAACCATAATAGCATTAGGATTATACTTTAATACTAATTCAATTACATTTTCTACTGCACTTGTATCAAAGAAATTCTTCTTACTATCATAATTTGTTGGTGCTGCAATAACTACAAAGTCAGCATCAGAGTAAGCATACTCTGCATCTAAAGTAGCTTCCAAATTCAAATCCTTTTCAGACAAATACTTCTCAATATAATCATCCTGAATTGGTGAAACACGATTATTGATCATATCCACCTTTTCTTTAATAATATCTACTGCCTTTACCTCATTATGTTGAGATAATAAACAAGCAATACTCAATCCTACATATCCTGTTCCTGCAACTGCTATTTTCATAAAACATCATCCTTCCTTTAACTAAATAGCTTTTTTATTCCCACAATTAAACTGTATCGGTCCTACAGTCTTGTGCACAGTTCTATCTAAAAACATATGATAAAGCATTCTCGCCTTATCTCTCACAATAAACCGCATTACATCTAAAACACTAATTCCTTTTTCTTTCTTATTAAACTCATATTTCACACCTGGCTTAAAAGTACCATCACCCATATTTAATCACTCCCTTTTTTTATTAACCAATAATAAAAGCATTGATGCAAACAACTATTTAAATTCTTTCTTATAAGAATTTAAATACTGGTCATATATAGATTGGACCTCTTCTTCTGAAATTTTTTGATAAAATTTAAATAAAAAATTCTTATCAAAATAACGAATTCGTGGAATAGATAATTTACATAATTTAAAGATCTCCCATTTTCTATGATTTAGTAACTTCCTATCCTTAATTGTCATAAAAGATAATCGTACAAATAAAGTTTCATATATAGCATAAATCTCAAAAAAGAAAACCAGTGGAATAAAAACAATCATATAAATAAATGGGATTAAAAATGAAACAAATGTATCGAAACTTAGTAGTTCATCATATTGAGTTAAAATTGATCCAAATGCTTGCACATAGAAATACAAACTCAAGATAACTAACAATACGTTTGATAAATCATACACTATTTTATATTCGATTTTTTCCTTAGTAAATACATTAAAAACAATCAATATATACAAAAACAACTGTAACAGTAATTCTACAAAATAAGAAAAAGTAAAATAGCTAAAAATAAAATTTATAAATATAGAAACTTGTATATTCTGCTTTATATAATTTCTAATGTAATGTCCACTATTATCCCCATCTACACTTTTCATTACAAAATAGATACCGCTAAGTATAAACCATAATACTATATCTTTTAAATATGTATTTTTCCAAAATAAGAGAATAGAAAACAAATATGTAACCACTAAAAAATATATAACGATTGTAATAATCAATATCCTTAATGGTTTACTTAAAATACCAATTAAGATAATAAATAAAATCAACCAAGTAGTAATAGCTAATTCCCGATTTGTAACTAATCCTAAAATATCATATAAGTTCATAATAATAATTATACCCTTTATACAAGAATCATAAATACATTAGTCATTTAATACAGGTGCATATACAAACTCTTTATGTTTAAAGGATGCTTCTCCACCTTCTAAATATTTTAATATTAATTTAATCATTTTCTTTTCATACGGATATCCAACCTGATGAACCCACGATCTTTCATTATCTGATTCCATTACAATTACACACTCAGCCTTGGCATTAGTAACAATTGTCGAATTATGTGTTGCGATAATAACCTGTCGTTTTGCTTTTTCTTGAATCAAATTTTGCACCAAATTCTCATAAATATAACTATTGTCTAGATTATCTTCTGGCTGATCAATTAATAAAGGTTTTCTATCATCAGTACATTGACCATATATAAATATAAAATCTAGAATAGCAACAACCTTTTGTCCTAATGATATGTTTTTAATAGATTTAAAGATTGGTTTGCTAACATTCTCATTATTGCTGTTTACGTTAAACTCTAAGCCAACTTGAATCGCATCTTGATAAGAAGATTGAAAATATCTTAGTAAATAATTATCTTTTAATAAAATATTTAAACCATTTAATAACTTATCAAAAAAATCTTTTTTATTCTTTTCATCATCTAATGATTTCTTCCCCTTTGTTATATCTTCATAGCTAAGAGTTTTAGTATAACCATTTATACTAACAGAATTAAAAATCGTTAAATCATTATTTCTTATGGATGTAATAAAGTATTCTATACCATTTTCCTCAATGATTTTTGTTAAATATGCTTCAAGTCTTTCTGAACCAATATATTCATCAAATTTATGCATATTAAAATCATTCAAAAGACGCTTAATATTATGTTGTTCAATCTTATTATCAATCTCTATATTTAGTTGAATTAAATTTTCTGCATATTTATTAAAGTTATCACAATTCTCTTTTAATATATTTTTATAATCTTCAATATTTTTAAAATACTTAGTTATATTATTAATAAACTGTTTTGTGTATGCTCTATATCGAAATTCTGGAAATCTTTTATTTACTAATTTTGATTTTATAAACGCATTTAAATCATTTGATTTGGACTTTTCAACTAATTCATTAATTGAATAATGTTCATCATACATTTTATTTAAAACCGCCTGCTTTGATTTTGAATCTAACGATATTAATCTATTGTTTTTTGAAATTTTATATATATAAAGCAAATTATTAATAATATATTTTTTCATTGTACTTGATTCATAATCAAAAGTAGAATTATGTATTCTATCATGCACCCCAAAATATTTCAAAACTCCATTTTCACTAATTTCATCAAAATTATCAATATCTGGAGCCAAATACTTGATTAAATACCTGTTGTTTTTGCATTTTACCAATATCATAACTCGCATGTTTGAATTTAAAAACAATAAATTATCACAACTGACTGTACGTTGTGATAAGACAAAATCCATCAAATTTAAAAGCGTACTTTTTCCCGTACCCCTAGAACCAATTAAACAAGATAATGAACTGGAAAATGAAATATTAAATAAAGATTTTCTATTTTCTTTGCCTATGTAATACCCTTTTTTTTCATTAAAAGGTTCAACGGCAATTCCTTCTATAAAAACATCTGGTTCACTGGGTGGAGATAAACAAATAGTAAAATTTGGATCGTGAAAAGCATTTCGAATCATTTCAAAATTGCATTTAGATCCAATGATCCAAAAACAATTAGAGGCTAAGTCATCAAATGAATGAGAATCTTCGTCTAATACAAAACTAAACTCTTTTTGTTTTGCATAAATCTTCAACCGATTCTGGATAGTATCTAAATTTTTTAAATCTTTTACTCCTAATACAGATGTTTTTGAATCTGAAAATAATCTTTTCTTGTACGAAATAGATAATGAATCATTACTTAATAAATTGCTAGAATTAATATGCGCAATATAACCCAATCCTTTATTTTCGTTGATAATATTCAGCATTTCTAACGATGTTTTAAAACTTCCATGTTTTTCATCTAATAAATACTCTTTGAATGTATTTTCTAGGCAATCGATTCTTTCTTCTAAATAATTTTGTTCATAATCAAAAATACCAACAACATGTGAATCTGCACATGATATCTCTATACCTAGAAGTAAATTAGTATATATTTTAAATTTATTTTTATGATGTCTATATAAAAAAGCGATAGCATTTTCTAATTTAGTAAAGCCGGAAAAAGTATTATGATCTGTAACCAAAGCTAATTCAACCTTATTCTCTAATAACTTTTTTGCCATTAATAAATAAGCTAACGCCTCATGCTGATTATCATAGCCCTTACTAAAATTTTCTAATAAAGTCTCTGAAATCAAAGCTGTACTTTGATTAAGGTAAGCAACAATATCATTTACTTTTCCTTTATAAAAATTATCTTTAGAATCAAAATAAGAATAATCATAAGAAGCAAGAGTATGGATATGAAATACAACTTTTTTATATACAGCCTTCTTTTTAGAAGATTCTTTTAATTTTTCTAATATCTCTTTTTCACGACTATTTAAATCTGTAAATTTATTCATTAAAACACCCTATTAAACTCCCTTAAAACGTTCTATTTTTTGTATATGGATTATCAATAATAAATGGTTTTTGAGACAAACATACCACTTCTTTTGAAACTAAACATATAATTCTAATATTTTGACTATATGGTTGTCCTAACAAGTCTTCATAAGTTAAAGTGATTGATTCAATGATTTGAGTAATAATATCATTTTTGTCTTTAACAATTTTAAAGGTAAATTCCTCATTTTGACGTAAATTAACACCATAATCAAAAAAATTTATATCCAATTCTAAAATTGTTTTCAATAGACTTTCTTTTTCAAACATAATGTTTAAATTATATAATTCTCCTCTACCAGTATTCTTAAAAGTAACTTGGTAATTATCTTCGGATTTCTTAATTTTAATACTTACATATGGTGAATACTCTACCGTTTTTGTTTTCTTCCATGCAAATAAACTTTCCGCTCCATTTAACCATGAAGAGAATGAATTAAAACATATTGTAATCAGTAAAATTATTATACTAACTAAATTTGTAGTCATATTTTCACTCGAAATTAAAAATTTAAAAATAACAAAACAAAGTATAAAAGTATTTATAAAATAAGTCCACTTTTTTCGCTTTACCGAATATATTTTTAAATAAAATTTATTTTTCATCACACATACTCCTATAACATTTATATTAATATAATAAAAGATTAATTAAGCATCAAACAAGTACGTTATCTCGTCAGCATTTTTCAACCATGTTTCTTCATTATCTAACTCACAAGATTTTCTTAATTTTCTCAAGAATAAACATGCTGTACTAACATTAGTACCCATATATCAAGCCAAAGTAGTTTCACATATTCCACTTTGTGAAATAACAAAGCAAAATGGTTCCGTCTGTTTTTAGAATTCATAAGAATGTGCCTTCAAATAGTTTACACCTATACAATAAATCTTAAGTAGACGCCATTAATGTCGAATATATTAGCAAGTTGCCAATGTATCTGTTAAGCCATTGGTTAATTCAATCTGTTTAAAATCAGCTTAGCATGAAGCAATTCCTGCACCTACTACACCTATTGAAATAAACATAGGTATAACAGCCTTAAACCAAATATTATTTCTTTCTAAAATTTTGTAGCTTTGCTCTGTTTTTCCTTTTTCTTTTTCATAATCCTATAGTAAAATGGATAGAAAACATCTATCCATTCGTAGTGCAATCTAAGTAAATAAACCAAACAATATCGTTATTTATCTATATAATCATTTGCATCTAAAAAATAAAAATTATCATGAAATGCTTTTAATATTGGCTTATCTGACATAGTTATGACTCTTCCATTATCAACTTGTATTCGAACACATTGTTCGAATTTATCTCCAAATTCGTTTTCATAAGAAAAACATACAAGATATTTACCATTGTTAGAATAAATTCCTTTATTTCCCTGCTCAAAAGTTAATCTATATAATAACTCACTATTAACACATAAATTAATAGAAAAATCAAAATAATCTATTGGAATTATTCCAAATGGTATGTTGTCTTGAGACTTTTCTTCATTAACTTTCAAATTAAATAAAGTCCCTTTTCCATTATTTCTAATACCAATCTCACAACTACCTCTCTTCTTTTGTTCTATAAAAAGATATGGTTTACTTTGATACATATCATTAATCATCTTATTATCTCTAGTATCCATATCTGCCCGTATGGCACTCCACAATGAATTTGTTAAAGCAAACACCAAAGAAATAATTGAAACAAATAACGATTCTGATGAAATTTTATCTGATTCAGTGGTAAGAGTACCCACTAACATTATAAGCTCTATACCAATTAAAAAAATAACAATAAAGTAACCAACCTTCCTATAATCATGTTTTAGTTTCATAATCAACTCCCCCTTTTATTTAGAATTTATTAAATACATATCATAAATTAAAATACCTATTACTTATTTTCTAAATAATAGATTTTCCTTTTTCTTTCATATCTAGTATTGGATTTGTATTTATCCATTTTTGATAATCTTCGATTATATTTTCTATTCTATCTAACAATAAAGTAAAATTTTTAAAATTGATCTTTTTATAATTTTTTATCACATACTTTGATAAATCATCTTTTGTAAAGAATTTAAACGAATAAAACCTATATTATTCAACTCATCTAAAATCTTCTTTTTATTATCACCATTACCAGATAAAAATTTTCCTAAAGGATGTTTTCCATCTGGTTCATTATCTAGTAAAATAATGACTGGATATCTAGGATAATAATTAAAAGTTTTAAAATAATCAAAGTAAATTCTTTTATTATTTTTATTTGATTTATAGTGATTAGTATAAAACTGTTTTAATGTGTCTGCACCATCTTTGTTAAGGCCAAAGAAATAGCACATTCTATTTGTTCTCTTTAAAAATCGTATTTTAAATCTATTATTTTTATCTAGTGAACCATCGTATAAATTTTTATATTGTCCGTCTAAAGCTTTTAGCGCTGCCTTCAAATACAGAATATCTGTTTTTCCTTCTGTAATTAATAATGGGAAATCATTATAATAAAAATACTTATAAAATAACAATTTTTTATACTCATTTTCCCTTGCATTCATTTCATTTTTATTTATATTTTCACCATTTTGAATTCGCTTACTATTATTTAATTTATCAAAATTATTAATATATCCAAACCTACCCTCGATTTGATTCAAACTTGCTTGTTTATTATCAATCATAAACTCATGATTTTTGTAAAAATTATAAGCCATAGCTCTAGTCTTTTTGTAGTATTCCCTCGGTGCATTTAATTTTTTATTAACAATTACGCCTGTAACTTCTTGCCTTGAATCTTTGAATAACAATCTAGTTTTCTTCTCATTAATTTTAAAACCACTTCTAACTACTACACTTGTTAACTCCTTGATAAAATTTTCATTATCTCGAAGAAAGTAAATATTATTAGTTGAGAAAGTCATATCGTCGGCATATCTTGTATAATCTAATTTATATTTTTTACAAAGTTTTGAAATTCTAAAATCCAAACTACCACAAATTAAATTTGTAATCACCGGTGATGATGGAGCTCCTTGCGGTAATTTTCCTTGATAACAAGTAATTTGTGCAATTAATAAGGTAATTTCTTCACTACATAAAAAGTCTTTATTATTCTTAAAAAATCCACGAACTCTGCCAAAATGAAATGAATCAAAAAAATCCGATAAATCCACGTTTAATACAAATCTCTTATTTCTATGTACAGATGCATTAGTATATATACTTTTTCCCTTTTGAAATCCATGTGAAATATTATTACTTTTAACACTAGAATTTAAAATTTCACAAAGACTTTGTTGCATATGCTTTAATATACCCGTTGACGCATGTATTACTCTAGTACCACCAGATTTCTTTGGAATCTCAAAAGTTTTATAAAATTTACCAACATGTTCTTCGTATAATACATAAGTTAAGTCTTTTAAGGGAATGCTTAAAGCATTTGCAAATTCTCTTCTATCTTTGATATTATGAAGTTTATTCATATGTTCTCCTAACTTAGAAATAAAAAAAAGAGTATATGACTACTCATTATGCGATTTCAATTAAACACTTTTAAAAACTTTGAAGAGATCATAAAGCGTAGTTATGCACGCTATGAACCCAACCTTTTTTTCAACGCTTGCGAAACACAAGCAAAAAATCTAGTCATATACTTATAAAGTATAACACAAATAGCATCAATGTATTCAGTTTATAATAAAAATTAGAATAATATTTGAATTACATTAATGATATCTAATAATTATTTAGCCCATGTATAATTCTTTTACCAAAAGTAGATAGTTTTCTATATACATCACTATCATATAAATCAATAAGTTTTTCTTCTATGCTTAAACCATCTTTTTTTATTTCTAAACAATCTAAAAGCTCAATAATATCTTCATCCGGAAAACCCATGTCAAATAATATTCGTTCATAATAGTTATTTGAACTATTAAACATCTCTATTTTATGAATGCATTGTTTAAACCTGTCAAATTCTGGATTATTGAGTAAATTATGTGAATCAAACAGCTCATAAATTGGAATTATTTTAGTAAGTTGAAATTTAACAAATTCTTCAGCTTTAAAAACAGTATCAATAAAAAGGTTTACATCTTTTTTATTAGCCATTAGGTATTTTTTTACAAAAGCACCAATAACATCGTATACACTATTAATAGAAACAAGTAATAAATATACTGGATCTATCGATAAATACTTTTTATCAACATTTTCATTATAGAAACTATATCTCTCTGATATTATTCCATTTAAATATACTTTACGCTCTTTGATAATGTCATTCTTGATTATTCTTATAATTTCAAAATCATTATCAGCTTGTTGAATTTTTGCTAAATTATTCAAGAACTTCTGTAAAATTTTAAATTCAATTCCTAAATCAATAACTTCTTGTTTTTCAATTTGATATTCTTCTTTTAATTTTTTAAAGAACATATCTATTTTTGATTTTAATTCTGCATTTGCTTGTTTATCAAGATATAAATATTCATCTTCACTTTGCTTCGATAAAATATCAGTCTCTTCATACAAAATATTCAAATCAATCCAATCATCTGGTTGATACATTTCATTTGTCTCATCATTTGTAAAATAAACTCTACCTTTTTTAGGCGAATTAACATTTAAACGACCAACTCTTCCAATCAAGTTATTCAATTCAAAAGTTGTTCTAGGTGTGTCATAAATAATTAATTGATCCGTAGGAGTATTAATTCCCTCTACTAATGTACTTGTACATAAAATTGTATGGATGTTTCCATTTGCATATTCATCTTCTATGAATTTTCGTAAAAATAATGGTGTATTACCATGATGAATACCAATACCCTTCTTGATATAATCAATATAATACCAATCCTTATTTACATGAGAACACATCCAATCAATTATATCCGTGTCATATTCAACATCTTTTAAACCACTTAAATCCTGTGCATTAATAAAATTACTGATACTATCAGGTGATTTAAAATATATAAATTCTTTACCGTTATAGTTATTTACTTTTATACTATCATGTTCTAAAACATTAACTTCATTATAAACCAAATTTAAATTTGTAATGTATTTAGTAATATTTAATTTTGATTTTCCAAATTGAACATCTTTTATAAACGGACCCAACAATAACATTTTCTTTGAATTTTCAATTAAGTATTTATAAGCATAATTCATAATAATTAACCTAGAATCATCTCTAGTTTTTGAATCTTTTTTTTCAAAATTTGAATTCAACTTATATATTTCATCATAGACAGAAAAGTCAATAGAGACATCCTCTAAATATTCTTTTACTTTAATTGCGTTGATACGCTCCGGAACAAAGATCATTAATTTCTTTAAGGATTGTCTATTTAATTCTAATTCCGCTTCTGACGTAATAATTTTATAAATCTTGCCAAAATATTTATAACATTTTTTTCTAAGCTCATTCATCAATGAAACCGTCGGTACAATAAAAACAATAGTATTTAACAAATCAATATGTCTAGATATGTATTCTAAGGCAATATATGTTTTACCAAAACTAGTAGGAGCACTTATAAATAAACTATTGTCTTCTAACAAAGATAAACACTCCATTTGTTCATTCGTTAAATAAATATCTGAATTTAAAATAGACTGTCTAATAGCCTTATTTAATTTAGGAATTAATGCATCGGATTTATCATAAATTTCCAAATCTAAAGCACTAAGAAGAGCAGTATTAAAAACATCATTATCATAAATAAATTTTATCAATTCCTTACGCAGTTCCCTTTTATCTGAATTTAATAAAACGTGATCCTCTGTCATTTTAATTCCTCTCTTACTTCTTCTGATTTTTCTTTAAATAGATTCATGAAATTATTTTTATTTAAGATAGGTAAAACGATAATAGTCAATTTATCACGCACATCTAAAGCATTTAATTTAATATTTGTTTTTATAATGTCACGTACATCTTCTATTTTATACTTATCTGCACACATTAAAAATATAATATAATTTTCTTTTATATCTTCATCTACAATAAAAATATCTCCTGTTTGATTATTAGCGAGATTTCTTAATTTTTCTGAATTATTATTTATAAAATTATAATCCCTATTATTGTTATGTTTTTTAATCGAATCTATCGCATGATTTAATGCTTGGTTCAAATTCAAGTAAAATTTTGCTTCTAAATAATAAATTTCTTTACTCTGTTTATTATAAAAAGTACCATCATTACCATGTACAGGCATGTTAGGATCTGTCTTAAATACTAGTTTTGGTAGGAGGTACAAATCAGAATTATCCTGCATAATATATTTACGAACCATATAGTTCATTAAAAACTCGCCAATATCACCATGTAATACCGTACGTTCCATATCTAAATCTTCAGAAACGAACCCAATTGTTTTAAGTGCTGATCGATATAATCCAGTTAATTTATCCTTATCGAGTGATTTATATACATTCGAACTTTTACTGGTAGCTAAATTAAATACATTTTCACGATCAAAAATTATATCAATTAAATTTTCATGTAAAGGTTTATTATTTGAATTTAAATCATCCCATGTATAATACTTTAAACGTATTTTCTTACTCTTACTATCAATTTCCTTTAAATAATAATCTTCATCATTTTCAATGGATAAGACTTTGAAATATTGATCTCTTTCATATGTATTAAAAGACGTTACATTTAATTCTTTTAATATTTTATTTTTTAGAACTTCGTCAATTACAGTAAACTTAAAATCATCATTTTCTCTTTCTAATCGACCAAGTTCAAATTTTCTTTGGTTTGTATTAGTATTATAATAATTAATCATAAGAAGACATTCTTGATGTTGGTGATTTTTTTTATAATATTTATTAACAGTATCGTATATATCTTTGTTAATATTCGTATTTTTAATAGTACAGTATTGTAAACTAAAAAATTTAAAAACTGTTTCACTTGTCGTATAGTGAACCAAAATTGATAACATGTACAACTCCTCTCTAGTAAAACTAATATTAGTATATTGATATTAAATTTCTTTTTATTGAATATAAACTAATCCTTTCAACCAATTTACATTCAATAAAAAGAAGAACTAGTCTTCTTTCATATAAAATTCTTTATACCACTCTGCAAACTTTCTTAGTCCTTCTCTTAACGGAGTATGTGGTTTGAATCCAAAATCTCTTTCTAAAGCACTCGTGTCTGCATATGTTACTGGTACATCTCCTGGTTGCATAGCCACTAATTCTTTATGAGCTTCAAAATCATAATCTTCAGGTAATACACCAGCTCTTACTAATTCTTCAGAAAGGATCTGAACAAAATCTAATAAGTTTTCTGGATTACTATTACCAATATTGTAAATAGCATATGGAGGAATAGGAAGGCCATCCTCACCATTCTTCTTTTCTGGTGCTTTATTCATAACTCGAATAACACCTTCTACAATATCATCTACATATGTGAAGTCTCGTTTACAATTACCATAATTAAAAATCTTAATCGTATTCCCATTCACTAGTTTATTTGTAAATCCAAAATAAGCCATGTCTGGACGTCCAGCAGGACCATATACCGTAAAGAATCTTAATCCTGTACTTGGAATGTTGTATAGCTTAGAATATGCATGCGCCATTAGCTCATTACTCTTCTTTGTTGCAGCATATAAACTAACTGGATTATCCACCTTATCATCCGTACTATAAGGAACCTTTTTATTCGATCCATATACACTACTACTAGAAGCATATACTAAGTGTTCTACAGGATAATTTCTACAAGCCTCTAAAATGTTATAGAATCCTAACATATTACTTTCAATATATGCATCAGGATTCGTAATTGAATAACGAACACCAGCCTGAGCGCCTAAGTTAACTACAATACTAGGACGATACTTATCAAAGATGGAATCAATCAATTCCTTATCAGCCAAGTTTCCTTTAATAAACGTATAATTCGAATAACCAGACAATTCATTTAGTCTAGCCTCCTTAATACGCACATCATAATAATCATTCATGTTATCTAAGCCGATAACCTTACATTCAGAATCTTCATTTAAAATCCTTTTACATAAATTGGATCCAATAAATCCTGATGCACCTGTAATAAAAATAGTTCTATTCATTTCATTCGCTCCTTACAATTACATATATAATAAATAATTCTATTTAAAAGAATTACTATTTTAATATTTTAAACACAATTTGTTTTGAAGTAGTAAGATAGTCCTTTATCATGTGTATACTCTTCATATATTTAAATAGTTCTTCATTTCTTTTAGATTTATTAATACCAACAAAATCATCTTGCGCTAAACAAATTTTTTTATACCTATTAATCCATTTAAAACTGTAAAGCAATAATTCTTTATCTAAATGATTTAAATATTTCATCATTGTTTTTATTTGTAATTCTTCATTATTCTTTAATGCTTCAATTACATACTGATAGATCAACGGCCTAAACGGTTCTATATCATTCATAAATGATTTAGCTAGTTCTTCATCCATATACAATCCATCTTTGCTTTCTAAAAGAGTAAAACGAGTTTCAAACGTAAAATTATCATTGTGCATTAAAAGAGAATATAATTCTTCATCTATTTCATAATTTTCAATATAATGCCTAAAATCCAACTCATATTTCAAAGCAAATTGTTGAAATAAATCAACATCCGTTTTACTTAACCTTTCAAAACTTTCCATAAAAGGAGATATTAAATCATTCTCAATCAAATATCCAAGAATATCCGATTTAATTTTTCTAAAATCAACATCTTTATAAAACCCACACTTAATTTTATGAATTTTATAAAATTCAATATCATAAGCATTATAAAAATCATATAAAAAATCATTTGATAATTGTCCACCATATGAACGTAAAATTTTTAAAATATTATCCTTTACAAATTGTGAAAGTGTTTCACTATATCCATATTCTTTCCAATAATCAATAACATACTTCCAACATGGAGTTATATGATTATATTTTAAAATACAATTCCAAACATCTCTTTGGGTTATATTTGTCAGTGTGCTGTAATCAATATGTATAAAATCGTTTAAATAAATATTAAACTTTTTATTCTCAAATATGGATATATAAGTTAAATCATCTAGCTTTATTGCCTTCTCTATTATTTCAATAAGATATTCTAAAACTTCGCTATTATTATCTTCGCTAAGAAATACATTATCAATAAATGCCTTAATATTTGAATTCACATAGTTAATCATAGGCTTGTAATTTAATTTGTTGATTGTTGTATATATTTGTTTATTAAAAACACTTTGTAAATTTTTATCTTTGTAACCAACAATAACAGAAATCATGTCTTTATTTATAACATATAAATCCTGATCAAAGATATAATCCAATAATTTATGATTAACACCATCAATATTCAAAGATACAAATTTGATTTTAAATGTATCTAAAACCGTTTCCCAAATAGAAACATCATTCTTACTATTTAAAGTATTAGTAAATGCCATTCTTAATAAATCTGGTGTTTCTACTATAAATTTAGAAATGTTGTTATTACTGTTTAAATTGATAATTTGCCCCAGATCACAATAGTCAATCATATAAACAAAATATTGACATTTTTCATTATTTGGCAAGTTTGAATAATAAATATAATCTGCAGCATCTTTCCATTTAGCAAATAACTTTGGTAAAAATCTATCAACATTTGTAGAATACTTTAAAAACTCACTTAAAAAAGGAATACTATAATCAATATCTTCACAAATAGTTTCAATAACCAATTTTAAACAGTTTTCAAAATCATTAGATTCAACCAAATAATCCATCAAATAATAGTTATAAACATATTTACGTTTAAAGTCATTTTCCTGCAAAGCTTCTACAACACTCTTTGGATTATCTAAACGATAATTCCAATGATTTTCTTTTTCTTGCACAACATCCAAAACAAATTTCGTATCATTTGCAGTAATACTAACCTCTTTAAAATAATTTATATATTGTTCATACTGCTCATCAATATATCCTCGAATCAATAACGTTCTTACTAGAGCACTACATTCAAAATCTTTAAATATTTCGTCAAATGAATACATTTCGATTAAAGATTTAAGACTTTTTTGACGTAGATATCTAATGTTCGTATACTCTTTTTCATACTCAGCACAAACTGTTTCTTGGTCCTCTTTATTCTTTTGAACCAAATAATTGATACGGTCCATATATGGTCTTATTTCATCATCCAAACCTTTATAGAATGTTCTTGAATCTGAATTATTAATGATACAATTATAAAAATAAACTGTTACATTGCCAGATTGATCATATAATAACTTTTTTAAATCAAAATCATCTTTGATTAATTTTTCATAATAAATAGTTCCTTCAGTTGATGTATTCAAATATTTAATTAGCCCACCATTAGCCAACTCATTAAACATTAAAACCTTTAGTTCCCTTATACTCTTTGCACAATCATTATTATATTTCTTTAACTCTTCATTTTCTTTTAGTCTAATTGTTTCAATTGAAGCAATTTTATTTTCAACAAATTCATATTTAAGATCAAAAATATTTTTTAATAATCCTTCACCATTCTGTATATGTGAAAACATTTTTGGTTCTAAGTTTTTAAAGACTATCATTGAAAATAAATTATCATAACTCAATGACAATTCTATAAATTTAACTTTATTTGCGATATACATAAAATATTCATTGCATATATTATATAAAGTACGCATTTCAGTAATATACAGTCCAACTGTTTTTATACATTCATCACTTACTGCATACATATCTAACCCATGCATGATTTTCAATAATTCTTCAGAGGCGTTATTCTTATTGATAATTGGAATTACAGGAATAATAAAATCAAAGAACTTTGTGCGCTCAACACCTTTAAATAAATCATCACGTATCGCATATACAAATGTAATTTTACGATTTTTTATACAATCATCATTATTTAGAATACGATTTAATTCTCTTAGTTTGATAAAAATTTCTAAATTATTAAATCGATCCAAATCTTCGAATATAATAGTGTCATATGTTTTATTCTCTTCAAAAAAGTAAATTATTTCATCAAGATATTTATCAAATACCGTTTCTTTTTTGCTTGTGTTTACCTGAAAATGATTATTTCCTATATTTAATGCGTTTATATGTATTTTTGTGAGATAAAATTCATAAATATATACCAAAATTGCTAGAAACAAGGCCAACGACACGGCAAACGCAATCAATCCAAGTATCCATGAAAGCCAAAAATTATGAATTCCACTTGTAAAATTATTTAGAATAGGATGAATTAAATTTGGGAAAATAAAGTATAAAGCAGTAACGGCAATTATAATAACAAATAAACTTTGTAAATAATCGCTCTTAAAATTAATATTTCTAATTTTTTTAAACTTACTATTAGGTATAGAAGATGAATCAAGTTTATAAAACAACTGTTTTAAAATACCTTTCTCTAAATTATTCAAACTACTATCACCACTTTGAGTTACATTATTAAAATTAGCTAGAGAAATTGTAATAGTGCGCTCTTTAATATCACCATTCTTTTTTAATAATGTTTGTATAATACTACTCTTACCAGAACCATAATTACCCGTTAAAGCAATATTGAAAATATTCTTTTGTTGTATAGCCCAATTCAAGGCTTCGACAAATCCTTCACCTTCTTGAATATCATCTATTGGTCCTAAGCTTCTATATAATTTTGTTATTTCACTAAATTCGTACTTCAATTTTTTCTCCTATTCAATTTGTTATACTTTAATTTTGAATCTCTATAAAATTATTAAACCAATTTTAGCAATTCTTCCACGTTTTACCATCTATTCAAATACAATTCTACAATAAAACACTATATATACTTTATTCTAGAATTATATTTAAAATAAAGTATGAAGAAAGCTTAATACTTTCTCCATACCATTTTATCTATTACACCCGTATATGATTGAATAATTTTAACAACCTTATCACTGACATTTTCATCCACATAATCAGGTACTGGAATACCAAGATCATTATTCTTATTCATTTCTACTGCTACATCAACTGCTTGTAGTAAATGATCTTTATCAATTCCAGCTAAAATAAAGTCACCTTTATCTAAAGCCTCTGGTCTTTCTGTACTTGTACGAATACATACAGCTGGGAATGAATGTCCTACACTTGTAAAGAAACTACTTTCTTCAGGAAGTGTTCCACTATCAGATACTACACAGAATGCATTCATTTGAAGACAGTTATAATCATGGAATCCAAGAGGTTCATGTTGAATCACTCTAGGGTCTAATTTAAAACCAGTAGCTTCAATTCTTTTTTTACTTCTTGGATGACAAGAATAAAGAATTGGCATGTCATACTTTTCTGCCATTTGATTGATTGCGTTGAATAGAGATAAGAAATTCTTTTCTGTATCAATATTTTCTTCTCTATGTGCACTCAATAAAATATATTTACCTTTTTCAAGACCTAATCGAGTATGAATATCACTTGCTTCAATCTTAGCTAAGTTATTATGTAATACTTCAGCCATTGGAGAACCTGTTACATACGTTCTTTCTTTTGGAAGACCAGTATCAGCCAAATATCTTCTAGCATGTTCAGAATAAGCCATATTTACATCTGAAATAATATCTACAATTCTACGGTTTGTTTCTTCAGGTAAACATTCATCCTTACAACGATTTCCTGCTTCCATATGGAAAATTGAAATGTGTAAACGTTTAGCTCCAATAACACTTAAACAACTATTTGTATCCCCCAAAACTAATACTGCATCTGGTTTAATTTCAGCCATTAATTTATAAGGTTCAGAAATAATATTTCCCATAGTTTCCCCTAAATCATTTCCTACGGCATTTAAATACACTTCTGGATCTTTCAATTCTAAATCATGGAAGAAAACACCATTTAAGTTATAATCATAATTCTGACCTGTATGTGCCAAAATTACATCAAAATATTTACGTGTTTTATGGATTACTGCAGCCAATCGAATAATTTCAGGACGAGTGCCAACAATGATCAATAGCTTTAATTTACCATTGTTTTGAAAACTTACATTACTATAATCTGCTATTTTCTATCCTCGTTCTACAACACAACAAGCTTCTACCTTACTTAATGAAGCTATTTCATTGTTTGCCTTAACAATTGCATTCATACAAACATGAACACCTTCATTCACTATACAATTATGATCCACTATTGCACCACAATTAATAATACAGCCATCTTTAATAACACTATCCGTATTTACTACTGCCATTGGAAGTACACAACACCCAATTCCTAATTTAGCCGTTGGACTTACATAAGCACTTGAATGAACTAAAGTAATCACTTCACAGTTTAAACAAAGAAGTTTATTAATTAAATCTAATCGTACAGAATTATTTCCTAATCCCACAAAAAAACAAGAATCTGAATCTATAAATTTAGGTAAGTCACTTAATTTACCAACTGCTTCATTTGAATTATCATCTAAAAAACATATCTTAGTATACTTACCACTTTGTTCAGCCATGTCTTTAATCACATAACCAAAACCACCTGCACCTAGAATATATAAATTCTTCATAACTATACCTTCTCAAAGAAAGTATCTGGATGATTTGGATCAAAGATTTCATTACAAGTCATAACAGTAACTAAGTTTTCTGTTTTAGATAAGTTAATAATATTATGAGTCCAACCTGGAATCATATAGATAGCTTCAATCTTATCTCCATTTACTTCAAACTCAACGGTTTCACCCGTATTAATATTTCTTTCTTGAATTAATCCATGGCCAGCAACAACAATAAATTGTTCCCACTTACTATTGTGCCAATGCTGACCTTTTGTAATACCAGGCTTACTAATATTAATAGATACTTGACCACAATCCAATGTATGTACCAATTCAGTAAATGATCCACGATCATCACAATTCATTTTCATAGCGTATTTAAATTTACTTGTAGGTAAATAACTTAAGTATAAACTAAATAACTTCTTTGCAAATGATCCTTTAGGCATTTTAGGCATCATTAAAGATACTGGCTGATTTTTAAATTCTTCTAATAAGTCAACAATCTCTCCAAGAGTTACTTTATGAGTAACTGGAACACAACAATATCTTCCATCTTCTTTTAATACTGTTTCTACACCTGAAAATTCACAACGAGTTTCTTTACCTTCTAGTAAATCAAACATACCTTCTACTAAATCATCAATATAAAGTACTTCTAGTTCTGTACTTCTATCATTTACTGTAAATTCCTCATTATTGGCTACTGCCCAACAGAATGTTGAAATAGCAGAGTTATATTTAGGACGACTATGTCCCATTAAATTAACAAAACGATAAACATATACAGGTGCTCCTGTTTCCTTACCGTATTCAAAGAAAAGTTCTTCACCAGCTTTTTTAGATTTACCATATTCTGAAGTTCCAAAACGCCCGGCTAATGTAGCTTGAACCGAAGAAGATAACATAATACCAGCTTTATTGTTATGTTTCTTTAAAGTATCTAGAAGTTGAGAAGCAAATCCAAAATTTCCTTTCATGAAATCTTCTTGATTTTCAGGGCGATTTACACCGGCAAGATTAAAAACAAAATCTGCTTTAGAACAATATTCATCCAATTCAGCTTCTGTATTGTTTAAATCAAATTCGTAGATTTCGTCTACTTTAATATTTCTAGTTTTATTCTTACCATCTCTAATGTTTTTTAAATTATTTACAAGTGCAGTACCAACCATACCTTTAGCACCAGTAACAAGTATATTCATTTATTCGACCTCCAAGTAAAAAATGATGAATATACTATTCATCATTCATTTAATTCTTATTGTTCTTTTCTCCAAACCATTTTATTAACTACATTTACATATCCTTGAATAATTCGGACAACCTTCATAGATACAGTTTCGTCAATATAGTCTGGACAAGGCTTTCCCAAAATACCTTTCTGTTTCATATCAATAGCCATATCTGTAGCATTTAATAATTCTTTAGTTGTAATACCCGCCAAGATAAAATCTCCTGCTTCTAATGCTTCTGGTCTTTCTGTTGATGTACGAATGCATACAGCAGCAATTGGATGTCCAATAGAAAGATAGAATGAACTCTCTTCTGGTAATGTACCAGAATCTGAAACAATAGCTAATGCATTCATTTGAAGTTTATTATAATCATTAAATCCAAGAGGTTCATTGACTCTTACTCTAGGATCTAATTTAAATCCACTCTTCTCTAAACGATTTTTTGATCTTGGATGACAAGAATATAAAATCGGCATATCATACTTTTCAGCAAGAGCATTGATTGCAGTAAATAAACTTAAGAAGTTCTTTTCAGAATCAATATTTTCTTCACGATGAGCCGATAAAAGAATGTATTTATCTTTTTCTAAACCAAGTCTTTCAAGAACATCACTCTTTTGGATCTTCTCCAAATTCATACGAAGAACCTCAGCCATAGGAGAACCAGTCTGATACGTTCTTTCCTTTGGAAGACCCGTATCTGCAAGATATTTACGAGCAAATTCAGAATAACAAAGATTTACATCACTAATTACATCAACAATACGTCTATTTGTTTCCTCAGGAAGACATTCATCCTTACATCTATTACCAGCTTCCATATGGAATAATGGAATATGAAGACGTTTCGCAGAAATCGCAGATAAACAACTATTTGTATCCCCCAATACTAAATAACCATCTGGCTGTAATTCACTCAATAACTCATAACTTCTTCCTAGAATATTGCCACAAGTAACCCCTAAATTATCACCCACTACAGAAACTAAAATATCTGGTCCAAACTCTCCAAAAGTATTTTTCAATTCAAAGTCTTCCCAGAAAACTGTAGATAAATTACGATCCCAGTTTTGATTGTAGTAAACTACACAACAATCAAAATATTCTCTACATCTTTTAATGACTGCAGCCAATCGAATGATTTCAGGGCGTGTGCCACAACCAATCATTATCTTTGTACGACCATCATTTTTCCATTTAAAGTTATGTTCCATATAAAATCATCTCCTCATTTTTATTTAATATCTAACAAATTATGGTATTTCTACAATTTTAATGTTATCGCATATTGAAATATTGCTTACAATCTATTCTCATTGACCTACTTTAGTCTAAGTGAGTACAATCGATTATATATAAATTAAAGAAAATTAATCGATAAAAAATTTATAATTTATTTTAACTTCAGTATTCAATGAGACAAAACCATCTATTAACACATCATTTTGAATAGAAATGCTATTTAGAATAACATAACCATAACCATTACATTTATTAACATAAGTAATAATAAATTCTTTAAAATGTGTCATATTAGTAAATTAATATCAGATTATTGAAACTTGTTCATAAATAAATTTAATAATAGAATTACTAATCATATTTACACATTATAAAAAAATTGAATATAGTTTAGGGAATATATACCAATTCAACCATCAATAATAATACAATTATATTTGGTTAAGCTAGTTCAGATACCATATTGTTAAAAAATAACACCAACTTATAATAAGTTATTTTACTCATTAGAGATGCCTTTTAAAGCATTTTGAACATATTCAGTTGTTAATATTTTTTTTACAGTACCCTCTATATCTAATCGAGTAGTATTATGAGATGTATAAGACTCGTCAGCCATAGTATGTACTTCACCATTCACTACAAATTTATCATAGTTAAGATCACGATTATCAGCTGCCACTCTAAAGTAATGGCCCATATCTTCAGCTCTTAATTTCTCTTCTTTTGTCATTAATGTTTCGAATAATTTTTCACCATGACGAGTTCCAATAATGTTTGTACCAGTATCCCCAAATAATTTTTGAACCGCTTTAGCTAAATCACCAATTGTCGATGCATCAGCTTTTTGAATAAATAAATCTCCCGGATTAGCATGTTTAAAAGCAAACATGACAAGATCAACAGCTTCATCTAAATTCATTAAAAAACGTGTCATATTTGGATCTGTAATAGTGATTGGATTACCAGCTTTAATTTGATCAATAAACAATGGAATTACTGATCCTCTTGAACACATTACATTACCATATCTTGTACAACAAATAGTAGTACCGCCCCTTTCAGCGGCAACTCTAGCATTTGCGAAAATAACGTGTTCCATCATTGCTTTTGAGATACCCATTGCATTAATTGGATAAGCTGCCTTATCAGTTGATAAACATACTACTCTTTTTACACCAGCTTCAATAGCAGCATGTAATAAATTATCAGTACCAATTATATTTGTTCTAACAGCTTCCATTGGAAAAAACTCACAAGATGGTACTTGTTTCAATGCAGCTGCATGAAATATATAATCTACGCCAGATATAGCATCTTTAATAGATTGAGGATTACGGACATCACCAATATAAAATTTAACTTTATTTGCAGTTTCAGGATGTATAGCCTGAAGTTCGTGACGCATATCATCCTGTTTCTTCTCATCACGTGAGAAAATACGAATTTCTTTTAAATCCGAATCTAAAAAATGTTTCAGAACAGTGGAACCAAAAGAACCGGTACCACCAGTAATCATAAGTGTTGCGTTATTAAATGTAGACATATTGTTTTATACTCCTTCCATTAGTTAAATAAAAAATTAATTGAAAATCCAGATAAGCTGAATTCAACCAAACAATTTTATGCATATTGCATATTTATCTACTTAGACGAAATGAATAAATCTGTTCTTTCGCCGTTCAAATTGTCTTTCATGTATACCACTAATATAACAGCAGTAATTCTAATTGCCAGTTGGCAATATTTATATAGCGTCGGTAGTTTCATTATGTCACACATTTTTGAAACCGTTCACCATGGAAACGCTACAAAGTCAACTGTATATAAGCAGAGAATCATAAATGTACATTGTCCTACTTTCAGCAAAAAGTTCTCATAACGAACTTTAATTTTTTTGCAAATAAGCAAAACACTATATACACAGCACAAAAATCCATCTTCATCAACCATTCCAATAGGAAACTGACATTTTACCATATCCATATGATTATTTGTTGGGCAACAAATAATCATATAAAGCAATGCTATTAAGAGAACAAGTCGATTGTTTCTAACAGTATTTCTTTTTCCATATTCAAATCCAGCAGTTATAAAAGCACTGACCGCTCAACCTTCTTGAAGAGTCCATGGTAGAAAGAAATATTTTTTTGAAAGCATTGCAATTGCCCATACTACACAGAAAACTAAAAATGACCTACTCGTTTGCTTGTACAACTGCAAAAATAAACTTCTCCAAAACAGCACTAGCAAAAACCAACCCGGACCAATTGCTGGAAGATCAATGCCAATTAGATTCTCATGATATCCTAAGCCGATTATTCCGGCTTCAATATAATAAACCCGTTTTTCAAAAATTCCATTTCATAGTCTTTGAACATAGTCAGAAAGCTTACCAAAAAACTTACAATAATTATACTTAAAACCATAAACACATATGGTATCAACAAAGCTTTCCTTTTCTTATCCGCTACTTTTCCTATACTATCTGATTTTGTCTGTAAAAAGAATCCTGTTATAAAGAAGTAAAGTGGCATATGAAACGCATAGATCACTATACGAATGCAATCAGGTATATCACTATGTCCAATTATCATAGCAAAAATACCGATTGTCTTAGCTAAATCTATATATTTCAAGCGCTCTGCTCTTAATAGCGTATTTTTCCCTCCTCCTTTGTGAACCGTTATTTTTACAACTTTTTCTGTTGAGCGCTTGCTTTTGCCTCATCTAAAAATTTAGAGAATCCCTTTCGATATTTTTTGTCATAGAAATATTCTTTTGCTGTCTTCAGTGCTTCTTTTTTCATGTTCATGATTTGGTTAGGTGGCATATTGAGGATTTGATTAAGCGCCTCAACTAATGTTCCTACCTCATTGTTTTCGACTAAAATACCATTAACACCATCTTTCACATATACATCAGTCCCACCTACTTTTGTGCAAATACTAGGTGTTCCTACGCACATTGCTTCTGTAAATTTTGTGGAAACGCCTGCCTTGGCATAGCGCTTATTTTCTCGAAGCAAAACTGAATAATGTGACTTTTTCACATATTGCAATACCATTGAGTGTTGCATTCTGCCAAGGAAAATAATTCCCTTCCCTATCTCGATATCGTTATTATTTCTAAGCTCCTTTTCATCAACGCCAATAATTGTAAACTCAATTTTAATACTTGGCACATTAATTTTATTCACAGCCATAATCATAGGCAGTAAGAAATCTTTTTTTGCAAGTGTCCCGGCGAAAACAAGTTTCAAAGGTTCTTTCTTTACCGACAGAGGCTCTTTTACAAAATCTTCATCCTGGTAAATCGGCGGTAGTCTGAGAATTCTTGCACCTTGAGCTACATAATGTTCTTCCAACAAGGGACTAATCGGTATAATATTTCCACATTTGCCATCAAGATATTTTTTTCTCATATCTCTTTGCCAACAAATAAATTTGTCAAATCCTGCAAAATCTTTGCTATCAGCCCATTCTGTGACCTCGATACAAAAACCTATTTTAAGCCTTTTGCAAAATCGTAAAGTTCGCTCATAAAACATAATGGATGCAGGATCATATAAGATTAAAATATCTGGTTGAATCTCTAAAACACTTTTCTTTAGCCTTCGCCACAGTCGAAATCCTAAAACTTGTTCCACCATCCACTGAAAACTGCGTATCTTTTTACTCCCCTGATACGGTGCAGAATAATCTACTTTGATTTGTTCATCTTTAAGTGTTTCTCCACAGATCGGATATTCACAACAAAAAAAGACTGTATTTCCCATTTTTTCTAGCAGGCGAGCATTCCGCAATACATGCACTGAGGTTGCTGTATCTTTCTGTCCAATTGCACCAGCATATAAAATTTTCATCTTACGATTCACCTCTTTTTAATCTACATTTTGCAATAAAACAACTCATCAAAATACCAAAAATCAAAACAAAAAGATAACGTCCCACATTAAACGAATCTGTTATTCCAAACCAGTTAAACGGTGATCCAATTTGTCCAAACAGTGCGTTAATATAAATATTAGTCAAATATAGTTCTAATGAGATTCCTCCAATTTGTTTCAATATAATCATAATTTTTTTTAAATTTATTTTTTCAAAAACAATCGGCCAAATAAAAACACCAATGATACCTAAGAACATATATAATATCACATCTAATCTTGCTGGAACGTCTTTCCAAATAAACTTCAAAATAATCCAAACTACAAGTAATACAATTAAACATTTTCGATTATATTCTTTTTCATTCTTTATCTTTGGAGAAAAATACTGTCCTATAAAAAAAGCTATGCTACCAGCCGCTACCCCCCCCCAATGATTTTCAACGGTGTAAGCTATATTTCCATAAAATGGTATATCACTGGTAAAAATATAATAGGTGACTCCAATGCCTAACGCAAGTATTAGGGGAACATTTTGGTTTAATCTTGAAAGTGCATGCAATAATGGATATAGCATGTAAAGTATTAATATAACGGCAATATACCAAGCACCTACATGTCTAAAATAAAACGATAGGCAAGACAAGTCTAAAATAAAATCGACTAAATCATGTTTTAGCCACAAATCTAATATCGTATATGCAAAGGTAGCTACTGACAAATATGGAATGACTGTTCGTTTGATTCTGTTTTTCCAATACATTATTGCATTCTTATTTTTCTCATAGGAAAACCAAGAACCCATTCCTGATAAAAAGAAAAACATATACATTTGTGAACCAATCAAAGTTGCGATTTTTGACATTATCTGAAAAACATTAGGTAAACCGCTTACTATAATAGTATCTGAAGCATGTGTTATTAAAACACTAACTGCCGCAACACCCATTAATTCTATTTTATATTTACTAATCAAACCATATGTGATTTTCATTTATACGACCTTTCTATTTGTTACTTATCTCTTTTTTGTTTAATGATATTTCTCTTCGCATCAAAATTAGGAAAGAAAAAATATAAATGCAAGCCTTTAGCAAGCTTAATATTTTCTTTTTTACAAATGCCATAATATTTCAAAAAATTCGCGCGAATTTTCTTTTTTATGTCTGCACTTGCACTTAGTTCGCATGCTTCTTTATAAAGCCTTCTGTAAAACTCTAATGCATAGATAATCATTGCCACTCTTGCTTTATAGTAGTGAAGCTCTGTAAGATCACTTATCAATGCATCAAATTCGTCAAATATACACATTCTCCCTGGTTTAAAACTGCTATTCGTATTCCCTGGTCTTGAAATTCGGTAATCATAAAACGGCACATCAAGATATATAAGCTTTTTAGTCTTTAAAAATACCTGTCTGCAAAAATGAAAATCCTCATATACCTGTCCTGGCACAAAACGCATTTTTTCAACAAAGGATCTTCTGAATACTTTATTCCATGCCAAAAAGCGAAATTGATTTTTGTTAAGAAAAATTTCTTCTGTATCAAAGACACTTATATTTTTACTGTCTCCAACTGCTTTTTTTTCATCGCCTTTACACTCGAAAAATGAACAAGCCACTAAATCTGCATCGTGTGCTTCCAGTTGATTGATCATCACCTCATACATATTACGTTCAAGCCAGTCATCTGAATCAACGAAAGTTATATAATCTCCCTTAGCTCTGTCCATTCCCTCATTTCTTGCTGTTGACAGTCCACCATTCTCCTTATGGACAACTATAATACGAGAATCCTTTTTAGCACACTCATCACAAATATCCTGACTACCATCCGTTGAACCATCATCCACCAGAATAATTTCGAGGTTATGATATGTTTGATTAACAATTGACTCAACACATTTATCCAAATATGGCTTTACATTGTACACTGGAACTATAACTGATAATAATTTCATCCATTTCTTCCTTTCCGTTTCACTTTCTCAATTAGAACATTCATAACATAACGAAAATCTTCTGTTCTTCCATATAGTGCCACCAAACATCCGCAGGCAACACAAACACTCAAGCATCCTTTAATTAAAAAAGCTAAAATTAAATTCTTGATTACAAGAAATCTGCAGATTTTATCACTTATCAAGCAAATACCAATTGTTGCTGCAACATCCAGCCACAATCGTACCAAATGGTTACTTGCTTTGCAGTTAAAAATATACTTACAACATATGATTGGAACCGCCGTACACTCCTTTACTGCATAGCAAATAAATGTTCCGATTAAAACACCCGCAATTCCTAACGGCTTAACAAGAAGAATAGAAACGGCTACATTCAATACCGGAATCAAAAGGCTTAAGTAACGATCCGGTTCAAATACACCTGCTGCCGCTCGATAATCTCCGTAACACGCTGAATAGCCATACACAAAGTAATTCAAGACTATCAAAAGCAGCACATAATGTGGCAAAACAGTTTGTTCTGTGTATAAAAAACGTAAAAACGTTTCTGCACTACAATACAGTCCACTTGCAGTCACTGCATACAATACAAAATAAACTGCTCTTGCGCGTTTAAACACGAGTTCCGATCGTTTTGTATCTTCCGTTGCGTTAAGATTTCCAAAGCCCGACATAAATCCTGCAAACACACTTGTAATCAGATTTTTAAGCGTATTCGTAATAAATGTATAGTTGGAATAGTATCCTACTATTGCAACTCCTAAAAAACCAGACAGAATAAAATTATCTCCACCATTTACCAAATATCCGCCGACCTTATGATATATCAATGCAAATACTTTCGATTTGATTGATATCTTTTCTTGCGCTGAAATTCGCTCCTTTTTATATTTTCTAATATAAGGATAATGTTTTTTCACGTAGTAATTTAGTATAATGTTTCCACCCAAAGTGCAAATTAAATTTGTTGCTGTATACAGTACAAAACTGTGTGTCATATACAGCACCAATATCTGCAATATATTGTATAGTGTTTTTGAACCGCAAGTTATAATTGATACAACATATGTCTTTTGGTCTGCATTCAGAATTGTCTGGTTGAATGTAAAGAAATATGTCAGGCATACATTCAGAACAAACAGCGAATACGCTGGGAGAAATTGCTCAATTCTAAATCCTGTGAGTGATGGAAGAACTGGGATCATCACACAACTTCCAATTGCTACTATTCCTCCAACAATCATGTAAACATTGCGGTATAGTGAAATTAGTGCTCCTATTTTTTTCTCGTCTTGTACTGCCAATGGCTTGTATAACGAGAACACAATAGCTGTACCGATTCCCAATTCTGATACTGCCAGAGTTGAAACAATCGTGGTAAACATTGCATTCAGTCCATACAGGTCATATCCCATTTCGAGAATAAAAACCCTTTGACAGTACATCCCCATTAAAACATTTATCAAATAGGCAATACTGCTCCACGCGCCACTTTTAATTACATTATCCGTTCTACTTCTAATCTGCTTCATTCTTTACTCCACTATACTACAAAATCATCCAATTTTTTTGTTTGATCTCGTAATGTTTGTCATCTGCACGCCATCGCGAAGGTGCAATAACAATTTTATTTTCATTTTTTGATAAATACTGTGCCCACCAACTAAATGTACTGTTTGAGATCACAAAATGTTTGCAACTGCTCATCAGTAGCATTTTCTCCCAAAGTGAATCCATACCAGACTCATAATATGCTGGGCCTTCAATTTTAATATTATTTTTCACCCAATTGATATCATCAGAAAAAAAGAAAATCATTGCATCTTTATGAATACTTTTTATGTACTGAATTCCACGTTGAAAGTATTTTTCATTACACACACCTAAATTTTCTGCATTTTCTTTTGTAAAAAAATCGCCTCTTCGAATCGTCACACATATAGATTCTGAGGCACAAATTTTTCGATATAATTCTGAATTGCTTGTCTTACCTTTCTTTCGATAAATCTTCTTTAGTTCATCTTCAACCAATGAAAAATAGCGTTCTGACTCAAAATAACCATAAATCAGCTTATATTTTCTTCCAAAGTATGTATATCTGAAATAACGATTATCAAGACAAATATAAACGCCAAAAAACTGTGCGATGAATTTTGCCAGAGGTAACAAGCATTTCAAATATCGGTGATATGTGATATATTTACAGATTTCCAGCACTTTATCCTGAGTTGCTAAACACACTTGCTCTGTTGATGTTTCTGACACAATTTCAATGCAACTGCCTAAAAAACTATTTTCCCAGCCATCGCCTGACTCTTTGTGACGTTCCTTTACCTCTGACCAATCAATTACGATGGAATCTCCTGTAACGGATTCCATGTATTTTGCAAAAGCCAGTTGAAATAGTTGGTTTCCCATTCTTCCCTTTATACGTAAACAAATCAATTTGTCTTTTCTCCTTTATTCAATCCATCGTCTTTGTTCATTTTCAAATTCACTGAGACTTACTATATATAGTGGAACAAAAATCAAGGGATATGCTACACTTGCCTGCGCAAACGAAGTCCATATGTAAAAGAACCAAAATGCAATTTTAGGAAGTATGCCTTTTATATTTTTTTTACTGTTTTGACACATCCATATAAGTAGCATCGAAATTGTAACAATCCCATAAACCGCCAATGCTCTAGCAAATCCACCACCAGCAGAAGCTTCACCCGTCATACTATACTGATCCACATATGCATTAACTATATTATATCCTGCACCAAGTGGGTTCCGTTTAAAGATTTCCATGCAGGCCATTATTGTTGAAACTCTGTACAGTCCAGTACCTGCAGTCAAATCCATATTTCCATTGTTAGAAAACATTTTATCCAATACAATTGTTTGCAGAATGCTATCGGCTCCTCTTGTGAAATAGTCTATTGCAATCCCTATGCACATTAAGGCAGCCACCAAATACACTTTATGTTTTATTTCATTGTTTCTTTGCAGCAAAACACAAGCAAACATTACCAACGTGCAAACATATCCGGTAGTTGACATACACGTAACTAATGCCACAAGAATAATAACCAGTGCCCATCTTTTTTCTTTTTCAGATAGCTTCAATGAATCCGAAGTAAATAACAGAATCCATAAAGCTGAATTTAACATAATAGAATACTGTGCAGGTTCGGAAAAAATAGAATCATTTCGCTGATTATTAATCCAATTATCAGGAATATATCCATAAAAAAAAGAGTCAGAACAAAACAGTCCGTTTGCATACAGATATTTTCTCCCAATAACAGACATTATTGTACTAAACATACTATGATTCAAGCACGCCAATAAATAAAACAATATTGAAGTTACCGCGAAGAAGATTGTAAATTTTATATACCTAGTTGCAAAATTTTTCTTATCAATCTTATATGCACATTCTATCAACAGCAATGGGCAAACAAAATCAAACAATGCCGCTAGCCCTATTCCACCTGAAAGCATTCGAGAGATTAATATCGATGCTGTTAGACATAATAGTACCATTTTTGTATAAAATGAAGGTTTCACATATCGTAAGAGTATACATCCTCCCGTTATTACAAATACAATATACTTAACATTCATTGGATAAGTATTATAATAATAAGTTCCTGTCATCATTGCCATCAGATAAATCAGACAATATTGAAGTACAGCCTTAATATTGAGATATCTCCAACTATGGTAAGTTTTTTTATATATATAACCCACAATTCAATTCCTCCATCTACTCTTTTATACACATTTTCAATGCTCTCATATTCATCTCTACGTTTAATCGGTTGCTTGATTAATTATTTTCTTCTTATTCTAAAATGTGAGTACCCATCTAACGACCCCATGCACTAAATAGACATCGATATTGTCAATATAACAGGTACTATATCCTTGTACAAAGGATGGTGCTCGTTATGTATTA
>OBJP01000291.1_pt1 | contig 41877 bp, 38 predicted proteins | sample 1519821 | NCBI WGS metagenome assembly OBJP01 (sample SAMN04209218, study PRJEB22552) | human gut metagenome | biome: gut; material: feces | host: Homo sapiens | place: USA: Oklahoma | reverse complement strand
TCAACGGGTTATGAAGAAACGCCCAAAGGCAGAACCATTTGTGATAGACGGACGGGGCAACTTTCTATTTGTCAATCAGAAAGGCAAGCCCAAAGTTGCGATTGATTACAATATGCTTTTTGTCCGTTTGGTAAAGAAATACAACAAGCACCATAAGGATAACCCCTTGCCACATATTACACCGCATACACTACGCCATACGTTCTGCACAAGGCTGGCAAGTAAGAACATGAACCCGAAAGATTTACAGTATATCATGGGGCATTCAAATATCAGTATCACAATGAACTGGTACGCTCATGCGTCCATAGATACCGCAAAATCAGAGGTTCAGCGTCTAATCGCATAAGAAGTATTTACCACGATTTTAACCACGCTTGATAGCGAAAATATAAGAAGATAGACCTAGATATGTGAGGTTTACCACAAAAGCAAAATGCCCGTAGAGCCGATAAAATAAGGCTTTGCGGACATTTAAGAAGATATAAAAAGATAGTCAAAAAGACATATATAATTTTATAATAAACATTAATAATCATCAATCAAAACGTGATCTCTCCATATTCCGCCCGTGCAGCCTTTTTCAGATCATCCGGTTTCAATTTGATCTGCATTCCAATCTTCCCGCCACTTACATAAATGTATTCCTGATGCTGTGCACTGGAATCGATCACAGTCGGAAATTGCTTCTTCATTCCGATTGCCGTACAGCCACCACGCACATAACCGGTCACCGCAGTAATATCCTTCACATGGAGCATTTCTACTGATTTTTCCCCAACTGACTTCGCAGCCTTTTTCAGATCAAGTTCCGCCGCGATCGGAATAACAAACACATAATGTCCGCCTGTTTTTCCAACTGTCACAAGCGTCTTATATACCTGTTCATGCGGAAGACCGATTTTATCTGCTGTTGTGATTCCATCGACAAATTCATCACACTCATAGGTTTCATATTCATATGGGATCTTGTTCCTGTCCAAGATTCTCATTGCATTTGTTTTTAGTTCTTTCTTACTCATTATATTAGCATCTCCTCTGTTGTCTCTGCCTGCAAATGCATCTGCTATTCCATCTCTCTTACTGCTTCATGCAGCGGCTTACGCACTTTCTTTCTCGTCACCTCAGCAAGTCCAAGTGCTGTAATATCAACTAATGTTGTTTGGATCGGATCTTTTGAGAGAAAATATCGGAATTCTTTTAATAAAACTTCCTCGTTCTTCTCCTCATCCTGATTTATAAAATCGATCAGAATAATTCCAGACAGATTTCGAAGACGTATCTGTCTGGCTGTTTCCTTCGCTGCTTCCAGATTCATCTTCAATGTAGACTCATCATCACCCTTTTTACGGACGTTTTTCCCGGAATTTACGTCTATCACGGTAAGTGCCTCTGTCACCTGGATCACCAGATATCCTCCATGTTTCAGCCAGACTCTTTCTGACAAGGCATGTTCAACCGCTGTTTCTGTACTATAAATCTTTCCAAGTGGATAACCACTGTCATCATGGAAATGGACCAGTTCCAGATTCTCCGGCATTTCTTTCTTGAAATAACTACAAATCTTTTCATAGATTTCTTTATCATTCACAAGAATTTCTTCCATGCCATCCATATAGACATTTTTCAGATCTGTAATATAGGACGGCGGAGCAGATTTCAGGCATGAGAAACACACTCTGGAAGCAGCATATTTTAAAAGATGTTCATATTCCGCTTTCAGCTGTTCAATCTCTGTAAGAACATCCTCGAATGCAGCATCTTTCGCATTTGTTCTGATAATAAGACCATACTGATCATTCTGATATTCCTGAAGGCGCTCCTTATAGGCTTCTCTGTCCTTTTTCGCAATTTTGGAAGACACACCGATTCTTGTGTTCCCATGCGTCAAAACAGCATATCTGCCTGTCAGGCTGAGATTTCCGGTCACAGTCGGCACCTTTGTCTTTACAGCTTCCCTGCTGATCTGAACTACCAGTTCATCACCGATGCAAAGTGGCTTCTTCCCAATCTTATGCGTAAAAAATGCATTCTGTGCATCTCTTAAATCAAAATAACAATTAACGCCCGGCTCAATCTCAAGAAAAGCGGCTCCTATATTCTGTACAATATTCTGCACTTTGGCGACATATATATCGCCAATCTGATGCACCTTTTCCTGTTCGTCGGACTTTGTACAGTGAATCTCAGCAATCTGATCCTCTTCCAGAAAAAAGGTCCACACATGATTTTCTTTTTTCTCTATCAAAACTTTTCGTTTCATCTGTTTCTTCTCATTCCTCATCGCCTGTCATATCAACACCTATTGCCTCTAATGGAATCAGGGATCCATCTTCACTGCGATCTGTATACATTTCCAGTCTGTGATGCTGGAATTTCACGCTGTCCGGTTCAATTCCAAGGAACTGACAAAATGCTTCCATCACAAGATCCGGTTTCAGATTCTCTACACTTCCTGCTGCCACTTTCAGGTAAACAGAATCGCCTCGCAGTTCCCATGCATAGATCAATGGTTTAATGTCAACTTCCTTCTCGCTTCGTTTTGTCTGCTTTACGATTCGGATCTCCGGCTGTTCCATAAATTCTGAAAATCGTTCTTTCCAACCCTCCGGAAATGCTCCCTTTCTCACAGATGTCAGATAATCTGCTCCTGCAAGGATTGTCATTCCGGTCATCTTCTTCTCCTCAGCAATTCTACGGATGCTTACGATCTCGATTCCTTCAATCTGACATGCTTCATTCATCCTTCTCACAGCATCTGCACTGTTGACAGCTTCCGTCAATTCAATATCAAAATATTCTCCGTCACTTGTTAGTCCGATTCCAAGCGGGTTAGCAAATGACATAATCATATGCGGACTATATCCTCCTGAAAATGCAATCGGAATATCCGCGCGACGCATCACTTTCTGGAAGAAACGCATCACATCAAGATGTCCGATGAATCGGAGAGAACCATATTTTCTAAATTTAATTCTTGCCTTCATAACAGACACCTCCTCCAAATTTCGCTGCGCCACATCCGGAACACTGCATACGGCAGTTCGGAGTTACTTTTTCTTCCATTGCACGATCCCATTCTTTGCGCAGGAACTTTCTTGTCACACCGATATCGATGAAATCCCACGGGAACAATTCATCTTCTCCACGCTCACGCAGATTGTAAAAATCAATATCAACACCCGTGTTCTCAAATGCCTGCATCCAAAGTTCATTGTGGAAACTCTCTGTCCAGGAATCAAACAGACATCCCAGACGATATGCCTCCTCGATCGCCTTGCTGATCTTACGGTCACCTCTGGCCATAATACCTTCCAGAACCGTAACTTTCGCATCATGCCAGTTATATTTCAGACTCTTACGGTTTAACTGTTCTTTAAATTCATCATTCACAAGATGTGCACGTCTCATATATTCTTCCGCCTTGCACATCGGAGCCCACTGGAACGGTGTGAACGGCTTCGGTACAAAGAAAGAAGAACTTGCCGTGATCTGACATTTTCCATGTCTCTGATCTTTTGGAATCTCATAATATCTGCGGGCAACCTTTTCTGCCAGATGCGCGATTTCCTTCATATCTTCCTCAGTCTCAGTCGGAAGTCCAAGCATAAAGTAAAGTTTTACCTTTGTCCATCCACCTTCGAAAGCTTCTCCGGCTCCATTTAAAATCACTTCTTCTGTCAGTCCCTTATTGATCACGTCACGCATTCTCTGTGATCCGGCTTCCGGTGCAAATGTCAGACTGCTCTTGCGGATATCCTGAACCTTACTCATTACATCAAGAGAGAAGGCATCGATTCGAAGAGACGGAAGAGAAATATTAATTCCCTTATTCTTAAACTCATCGATCAGATATGTTACCAGTTCTTTCAATTCAGAATAATCACTGGAACTTAATGAACTAAGAGAAATCTCCTCATGACCGGTATTCTGCAACATATCATGCGCATACTGTTTCAATCGCTCAACATTTCTTTCTCTGACCGGACGGTAAAGCATTCCCGCCTGGCAGAAACGACACCCACGGATACATCCTCTCTGGATCTCAAGAACAACTCTGTCCTGTGTTACTTTAATAAAAGGAACAACCGGTTTCATCGGATACGGTGCATCTGTTACATCCATAACGATCTGTTTTTTAACTGTTGCCGGTGCATATTCATTATTCGGTGTAAATGATTTCAAAGTACCATCTTCATTATATTCAGCATCGTAAAAAAGCGGTACATACAATCCCTCGATCTGCGCTGCACGTTCTAAGAACTCCCGGCGGCTCTTTCCTGAACCTTTCCATTCCTTATAAGCGTCAAGCAGCTCATCATAAGCTGTTTCTCCTTCTCCGATATAAAAGAGATCAAAGAACTCTGCAATCGGCTCCGGATTGTATGTGCACGGACCACCACCAATCACAAATGGATCGTCTAAAGTTCTGTCCTTTGCATGCAGTGGTATCTGACTCAGATCAAGGATCTGCAGAATGTTCGTGTAACACATCTCAAACTGAATTGTGATTCCGAGGAAATCAAAATCCTTGATCGGATCCTGGGACTCCAGTGCAAAAAGTGGAATCTGCTGTTCTCTCATCACTTTATCCAGATCATGCCACGGAGAGTAGACTCTCTCGCACCACACATCCTCTCTGCGGTTGAACATATCATAAAGAATCTGAATCCCCAAATGAGACATACCGATCTCATAGACATCCGGGAAACACATCGCAAAGCGCACATCGATGTCTTCCACGTTCTTCATCACCGCATTCACCTCTCCGCCGATATAACGGGCAGGTTTTTCAATTTCTAATAAAATATCATCATCTAATGCTAGTTTTCTCATGGATTTCTCCTTGTATTTTGTACTTATGCATTTATATTACAAAATTGTAAATGCTACTTTTAACATCATATCTTTTGACGATAAAAAAAGCAACCTATTTTCTCTTTTTATGTAATTGTTAACTTGCTAAGCTTGTTACAGTCATATCTTTCAGACATGTACTCCGGTAGTCACTCGGTGATATTTTATATCTTTCTTTAAATACTCGGTTAAATGTTCTCTGACTTTCAAATCCACTATCCAGACAAATATTTGTAATAGAATCACTCGTATTTTCCAAACGCTGACATGCATAGTTCAGCCTTGCATCGTTAAGATATTGATTAAAGTTTCTATGGAATGTTTTGGAAAAGAGTCTGGATAAAACATATTTGCTCACCCTCAGATCTTTTGCCATCTCTTCCAGAGAAAACTTCTTCTTAAAATTTGCTGATATATAGGAAACTGTCTGGTAAATAAGATCGTTGCTCCCCACATTACTCTTTTCTACCAAATTTAATTTTCCTATGCAGCGTGCCAACACAATTTGAAGATATGCCTGTGCAACAGTAATATCCGACTGTTCTGTCTCTAAAATTGCATTTATAACCCTATATATCTCCGGTTCAACCTTTTCCGCTTTGATGATTGGGTATTCAGGAGCCATGGATTGCATGATATCTGCAAATTTGGCTATCGTAAATGGCGATGCAATCAGATAAGTCGCTTTATTTACACCGGGTGTCAGTACCTGATAGTGATGAATAACATCTGGAAATACAAAGCCTATATCTCCTTTTTCCATATGGTATAGTTCTTGTCCGACACCAAGTTCTAATGCTCCACTTGTTACACAAACGATCTCCAGTGCATTATGAAGATGTGGTTCAATATGTTTTGACTTCCTATTTATTGCTATGATCTCCTCTTTTGTGTCAACATATTTTAATTGCATGAAATACTCCCCTTTGCAACGTTTGTCTATATATAGAAAAAAGCACTGTCTCATCGAGCAATGACTAGACAATGCTTTCTCCTGTTAATTCTAATTTATGTCTGATGCATCTGTTACTTCATCTGTAACAATTCCTTTTTCTGCTTTCAGTTTTTTATTTGCATCTTCTACATTCATTCTTGAAAGTGCAAACATAATCAATACATCAAAGATTAACGGAAGCCAAAGATACATAAACTGCATCATATCAAGTGCAGACTGCGGCTGAGTTGCATTTGTTCCGATATATCCGCTGAACTCAAGCAGCCATCCAACAACAGCGGTTCCAATACCTCCACCGATTTTTACGCCAAGAGAAGTACAAGAGTACATCGTTCCGTCAATTCTCTTTCCCTGTGTAAGATAAGTGTATTCAGAGCAGGATGCGATAACTGCATTCATATCTCCCTGCCATGGTCCCTGACCTAAGGCTGCAAGAGCTGTAAACGCCATCATCAGCGGAACACTACCCATATATCCGGCAACAACAACAAGTGCTCTACCAATGACTGCTAAAACATAACCTCTTAAGTTCAGTTTATACATACCTTTCCACTTACCAACTAATGTCGGTGTGAAAATCAGGGCAATGATCAGTGGAATATTTACTGCCCATGCAAATTGTCCAAACAAATTCTTATTTTTCAGTACCCATGTCATGTAATAAATGCCAGCTCCAATCATGGCACCATATAACTGCTGTAAAATATATGTTCCACAAATCATCATGTAATATTTGTTTTTAACAAGAAGCTTGAATGCCTGTACCATTCCGTACTTTTCATTATCATCCTTTACTTCTCCTTCGTTAAGTTCTTCCTCAGGAAGTTCCTTAACAGAAAGTGCTGAAATCGTATTTACGACAAGACCAATGATTGCATAGATAATAGCAACCGTTCTCCATGCTGCAGCATCTCCACCACATTTATCTACAAATCCAACTGTAATTGCCTGAATCAGAAGACTTGTTGAAAACGCAAAAATAAAACGGTAAGATCCCATCTGCACACGCTCTTTGCTGTTCTTTGTAATCAGTGACGTAAGTGCTGAATAAGCAATATTGTTTGCTGTATAAAACACACCATTTAACAGTGTGTAAGAGATAAAGAACCATGCATATTTAGCCGTTGTTCCCAAGCTGACTGGTACTGCAAAACAGCAGATCAGCGTAATGGCACAACCAATATATCCATATAGCATCCAGGGTTTCGCTTTTCCCATTTTACTGTGTGTTTTGTCAATCATTGATCCAAAAAATATATCCGTAAAACCATCAAATAGTTTTGATACGGCAATCAGGGTACCTACGACACCTGCAGCAAGTCCTACTGAGTCCGTCAGATAGACCATCATAAAAGATGTCAGGAACGCATAGACTACATTACCTGCAATATCGCCTGATCCATATCCAATTTTGTTATACCATTTCAAATACTTTTTTTCTTCCATCGAATTTCTTTGCTCCTCATCTTCATCGCACTTATTTTGTCTGATTGCTCTGTATATCCGGACTTTACATTACAATCAGACTCTCTTTCCTTGTTTACGGGTTACATGAAACTTTATTATCCCTTTATATACGGTATCAGTGTAAACTGGAACCGGAATAATACATCATCAAATCGGTACTGATCCAATACAACTGGACCACAACTATTAGAACCAATGCCATTTAATGCGTAGTCAACGCAAAATACTACACTATCTGATTCTGTCAGTTCATAATTATGCGTTTTCTTCTCAAGTTCTTCCTGCGTATAATAAGAAGCATTGAATGAGAAGGCATTTTCCGCAGAGACCACAATTCCATATCGGCTGTTGTTAAGCTCTACATATTCACAATCATAATGGCTTCCATTTTCCTGTGGGCGAATATAATCCTCATGCAAATCATCTACATTTGCCTGATACAAACCGTGGCTCGCAGCCTGATGTTTATCACAATAACTTTCCTGTGGTCCCATTCCAAAGTATCTTACAGCTGAAAGTTTTTTATCCAGGAACATCCTCACACCAAATCTCGGAAGATCCGGGAATTCATCGTCTTTTGTTACTGCAATATCTGCATCAATCTTTCCAGCAGCTTCTATTTTCCATGTGATCGTCACATCAAGAATCTTCTGTACTGTCTCTGCCACAACGGATGCATGGCTTGTAATTTTCACACCATGCTTTCCCTGCACGACCTCTGTCGTATAAGCTCTTGTATAGGCTTTATCATAATGGGCTTTCTTCCATTCAGACTTGATGTACATATCATTATCTGTTGGTGCCCTCCAGATATTTAATTCCATCGGGTGGTTCAGATATTCCCGACCTGCAAATTTCATCTCTGTAAAAAGTGCAGTACGTTTGTCTATGGTATAAGCAAATTCACGCCCCTTGATATGAATCTGTGTATCATTTTCATTTACCTGTAATTCAGAGTCCACTACTGTTTTTGGTATCCATTTCTCTGCAAGTTTACATTTTGTATCCTCTTTACTTACCTCAATTTCATCAAATCCAAGAATATGGTCTTCATCCAACAGTGGCAATTCTTTTTTCAGATGGTAAATAAGTTTTAAATAACATTTTCCATTCTCTGGAACATTGATCTTCAGGTTTATTTTTCCTTCCCCGTGTGGTGCCACAGAAAACTCCGGTAGTATGCCTTTGCTGATCACAAGACCATCCTGTGTCAGCTCATAACTAATCTTCACATAATCTTTCAAGTCATCAAAATCCATGTAGTTATGAAGCACCAGTTCTCCGCTTTCTTTGTCATAGGAAATAACCCTTGCCGGGCGATAAACATTCTTGTATTCCAAAAGTCCTGTATGTACCGTTCTGTCCGGATATACTAATCCATCCATACAGAAGTTGCCATCATGAATTTCTTCGCCATGGTCGCCCCCATAAGCATATATAGCCTTTCCATTCTCAGCAGTTCCATGAGCAATCGCATGGTCACACCATTCCCAGACAAAGCCGCCGCACATTTTATCATTATCCTGAATCATCTGGAAGTAATCTTCAAAATCTCCAGGTCCGTTTCCCATGCTGTGACAGTACTCTACCAAAAGGAAGGGTTTGCTTCCATCTTTATCCAGATATTCCTGAATTTCGGAAAGCGCTGGGTACATCCGGCTGTACACATCCAGATTGCTGTAATCATATGTTTCATCATAATTACGATATCTTGCACTCTCATATTGTGTGATACGGTCTGGATCAAAATTCTTTGTCCATTCCAGTGCTTTTTCAAAGTTGCAACCATAAGCACTCTCATTTCCCATTGACCACATAACAATACAGAAACGGTTTTTGTCACGTTCCACCATGAGTTTTACGCGATCAACGATTGCCTCTTCCCATACCGGATCATCTGCAATCTTCTCATTCCATCGTTTGAACCGATTGTAATCGGTGTCTTCTTTTCTGTAGATCATAAATGGACCATGAGCTTCAATATCTGCTTCATCTATTACCATGAATCCATACTTGTCACACATTTCATAGAAAAATGGTGCGTTCGGATAGTGGCTGGAACGGATCGCATTAAAATTATGCTGCTTCATTAACGTAAGATCGGTTGTAATCTGTTCCGAATTGATTGTAAATCCAGTAACCGGATCAGAATCATGTCGATTGACACCACGGAATTTAATCTTCTGTCCATTTAAATAAATAACCTGGTCTTTAATCTCTATCTTTCTTAATGCAATGTGATCTACAATTACTTCATTCTCTGTTTCAAGAATCAGTTTATATAGATATGGATTTTCTGTATTCCAAAGTTCCGGACTTGCGATTTCTAATACAGCTGTTCCTTCTTCAGCAATACTTCCTAGTGCTACAACTGCTCCGTTTCTATCTTCAATCGAAATTTTTACATTTAACGGAGAGTAGAATTTCATTTCAATTTCTACTTTCGCAAGCATATCCTCAATTCTTGTTTTAATATGATAATCACTGATTGCCTGTTTTGGGCGTTTCAAAATGTACACATCCCGGAAAATACCACTCATACGGAATTTGTCCTGATCTTCCAAATAGGAACCATCACACCACTTCATGACCAGAACCGCTATGCTGTTCTCTCCGTCCCGAAGGAGGTCGGTGATATCAAACTCACTGGTCATATGAGAAACCTGGCTATACCCTACATAAGAGCCATTGATCCATACATAAAAGCAACTGTCTACTCCTTCAAAATTCAAGAAAGCTTTTGGTGCATTTTCATCTTTGTGATAAACAAAGGTATGTGCATATGTTCCACATGGAATATCCTGTGGTACATACGGTGGATCAAATGGGAACGGATACCTGATGTTTGTATACTGATGTGTGTCATATCCTGCCATCTGCCATACACTCGGAACCTGAATCTCATCAAAATTTTCTGTATCATAATCTTTCTCAAAGAAGGGTTCCTGAACATCATAGATACTGTTAAAATACTGGAACTTCCAAGTTCCGTTCAATAACTGCATTCGGTCTGACTCTTCCCTGTGCTCCACCAGGTTATCCATTCTTTTGGATGCCGGAATAAAATAGGCTCTGGCTGGCATTGTATTTTCATGCAGTACGCTTAAATCCTCATAATAACGTGGTACAATCATAAATAACTCTCCTTTAATACATATACATTTTTTTGCACTTTGTTTTTCCACAGCAAACCTTGTCTTTTACTTTTATGTTTACGCTTCTCTGTTTTGCTATATATATCTTATCCTAATCTGCAAAACATGTCTATGAATTGGATTAGACAAAATATGCACTAAATGATACAATAACAAAAAAAGGAAAAGAGGTGCTACCATATGTATATGAATACCGGTTATTTAAACCACTCCCATATGGATTTCAAAGACAAAAGTCGCCCACTGGTTGTAGGAAGTTGCGGTACTTACCGCCTTTCCAGCCATCCAAAGTTACCAACCTACCGTCCAAGGGGACGCCTGGATTATCAGATTATCTATATCACTGCTGGTTGTGGGCATTTTCATTTTGACAATGTGGATAACGAAACGATTGTCCCCGCCGGTAATATTGTACTGTACAGACCGAAGGAACTTCAGAAATATGAATATTATGGAAAAGATAAGACAGAAGTATACTGGATTCATTTTACAGGCAACAATGTAAAAAATATCCTACGGCAATATGGATTCCCGGATAAAGAGCGTGTATTTCAGGTCGGAACCTCTATGGAATACGAACAGATTTTCAAGCGTATTATCATCGAGCTTCAGCGTTGCCAAGATAATTATGAGGAAATGCTTGTCCTTCTGCTCCGTCATCTTCTTATCATCTTTCATCGGGAACTGACCAGGGAACATATCTCGAAAAATGAATACCTGGATCACGAGATGGATAACGCAGTTACCTTTTTCAGTGAAAATTATAACCAGAATATTAGCATAGATGATTATGCTGCCTCACGTGGAATGAGTGTCAGCTGGTTTATCCGAAACTTCAAAAAATACACAGGTTCTACACCAATGCAGTTTATTGTGGGAATCCGAATTAACAATGCCCAGATGTTACTTGAAACAACAACCTATTCCATCAATGAAATTTCTAAAATCGTCGGGTATGATAATCAGCTTTATTTCAGCCGGCTTTTCCACAAGCTGAAAGGATATTCCCCAAGAGAGTACCGAAAGATAAGAAACAAGTTCTAAAATCCACAATATCATAAATCCCTAACTGGCTGTTAAAAGTTACGATTGATCTATATTATGATCAGGCAATGCCTGTTGTAATGATTAAATCGGGCTTTCCCCGATGTGGTATGCTTCAACTACCTCCTTTCAAGATGCAAGCAGAAAAAAAGCACCTTAACCATATTGGCTAAAGTGCTTGTATTTGTTTGCTATTAAATTGTTGTGAGTCAGACAAACTTGAATCTGTCTATTTCATCCTATCTATCATATTCTTTATTTTCAGTTCTATCTGATTAATTACTTTGATGAAATCTTCGTCTGATTTTCCTGTCGGATCATCCAATCCCCAGTTATCATCAAATGGTCTTCCAATGAACGGGCATCCAACATTACATCCCATAGAAATAGCAATATCTGGCTCTGGTATATCCGAAATCAGCTTTGAATACTGTTCTTTCTCCATATCAATGCCATACATTTCTTTCATAATACGAACTGCATCCTGATTTATTTGTGGCTTCGTTTCCGTTCCAGCAGAATAACTTTCAAATACGTCGGATGCAAAATGCTTTCCCAATGCTTCTGCAACCTGACTTCTGCATGAATTATGGACACAAATGAACGCTACTTTCTTCATACCTATCCCCTAACTTTCTTTAATGCTTTTATCACATCATCCTTACTTAATACTTTCCCCATTGAGACTACTTTATTATCAATAACCAGAGCAGGTGTACTCATAACTCCCATTGCCGCAATCTGACCAAAATCTGTAACATGGTCAATCTCATCCGTCATGCCAAGCTCACTAAGCGCTTCCTTCACATTCTTCTCCAATGCATTGCATTTATCACAACCGCCACCAAGAACTTTCACATTTGCTCCTGATGAAAGAGTTTCCTTTGCTGCCTCAACGCTTTCTTCATTGCAATTTCCACCACAGCAACAACCTGATTGTTCCTTAACCATTTCCTTTTCGTCCTTTTTCTTTCCAAATAAGCTCATAATTTCAATCTCCTTTTTTCTTTTTCTAAACCAGTGGATACTGAATTGCATTAAAGAAATATCCAACAATAATTATTCCAACTGCACATATTACAATAAAAATTCCTAGTAACTTCGGTTTCACTGCCTTTCTAAGCATAATCATTGACGGTAACGAAAGTGTAGTCACACCCATCATAAAACTTAAGATTGTTCCAAGCTGTGCCCCTTTTGCAAGTAATGCTTCTGCTACTGGTATCGTACCAAAAATATCTGCATACATAGGAATGCCGACCAACGTTGCCAGAATTACACCAAATGGATTATCACTGCCAAGAATCTTTTCTACCCAGCTCTCTGGAATCCAATTGTGAATAACAGCTCCTATTCCGACACCAATCAAAATATATGGAAATACTTTCTTAAAGGTGTCTATAACCTGTTGTTTTGCAAAAGAAAGTCTTTCTTTTTGCGTTGGTTCATCCATATCAATATCGACCGCATTCGCTTTTCGAATAAACGCTTCCACTTCATTCTCCAAATGAAGCTTTTCAATAATTGTTCCACCTATTACCGCAATAACAAGCCCTACAATCACATATATGATAGCAACTTTTGATCCAAAGATACTCATCAGCAAAACCAAACTTCCTAAATCTACCATTGGAGAAGAAATCAGAAAGGAAAATGTCACACCTAATGATAGTCCTGCACTGGTAAATCCAATAAACAGTGGAATGGACGAGCAAGAACAGAATGGTGTCACCGTACCAAGTAATGCTGCAATACAGTTTGCCCAGATTCCATGAAAACGCCCCATAATCTTCTTACTTCGTTCTGGTGGAAAGTAGCTTTGAATATAGGAAATCATAAAAATCAGGATACAAAGCAATATCGTTATCTTCAAAACATCATATAGGAAAAACTGTACACTTCCACCCATTCTACTTGAAGTATCCAAGCCAATTTTCTCAAGAAGATTTCCAATTAATGTACTCATCCATTTCATTCCCAAAATCTGATTTTGAATAAACTCCCAAATCATTATTGACAGCACCCACTTTTCTCTTTACAGCAGGATAATCCTTCAATAAAAGTTTTAAAGGCATTCAAGGTCTCACAATTCAATGAATAATGATGCCATCTACCTTCTTTCCAATCATTCACCAGCCCACATTCATTTAAGATTTTCATATGATGAGAAAGTGTAGGCTGTGTAATCTCAAAAGCCTCCAATAGTTTACAACCACATTTTTCTCCGTCGGAGAGCATTTGGACAATCTGCAATCTATTACTATCTCCCAATGCTTTACAAATAAGTGCTACATCTATTGTATTCATATTGTCCTCCTTTACATAGATAATTGTCTATGTTTCTATTATGCATTATGCATAGATGATTGTCAATGTTTATTTTTATGGTCTACAAAATTCCCATCACCCTTTATTAGAAGTGTATGCTCATGATTTCAGGAACAACAAGAGCCAAAAGAAAACACCTGCCGCTTCTGACAGATGTTCCACTATAAACTATCTATTTTTCATCAAGACAAACACCGAGTTTCTCAAAAACTAATTCTCCAAATTGGAATTTGGAACGTGCTTTATAAATTTTTTCCGATCCCCTCAAGTTCGTTCATGGAATCCTTGTTTTTTTCAAGTTCATCTCTGGCTGTTGCGTAATATGATTTTTTGAAAAGCATATCCCATGAAAGATATTTTGCCATACAGTCAAACTGCTTATCAATCAGCTCATACTGGATACTGTCTACGGGAGAACCGCCTACAACAATCGTGCCAACTTTTTTATTTTTTAACTGCAATCCACGGCAGTAGCACTTATCAATGATAAGTTTCAATTGTGCTGACATTCCCCACCAATAAACTGGTGTAGCAAAAAGAATCATATCTGCGGCAGCAATTTTATCAATTGTAGGATTTGTATCATCCTTATCGACGCATCCCTTAGAGCATTGACAGACACCACATCCCTTGCATGGTGCAATGTTGAGTTTGTCAGGTTCAATGATTTCAATTTCATTCTTTTCTGACGCTCCTTTTATAAATGCATTGATTGCTGCCAGCGTATTTCCTTTTCTGGCACTTCCATTAATGATTACAATTTTCATGCGTGTATCCTCCAACTTCCGATTTGTAAAACACATTCTTTTTTACATAGGCACAGTATACCACATTTCCTGTTCCTATACTATATCATTTAATGCTTCTTCCGATATGAACTCATCCTCTCCACAGAAACCTCCGGCTGGCTCATATTTCAGGTCATAAAAAACGGAACTATGTCATTACAGTTCCGCTTTTTTATAACCTGATTGCATTATGCTCTATGATTCTCACTCATTCTCTATTGGTTATATTATAACCCCGTTCACTCTCCCAATAATACGCATCTTCATAATACTTTTACAAACTCCACTGCGTTTTTTATATCTTCTTCATTTGGATGCCCTTTGGCAATACCACCCACCAGTTTAAATGGACCAGATGTGTCATAGCCCTTGCATCCGAATTTTCCTATCACTTTAGAACGCTTCTTGTCCAAAATCTGCTCTATGGATTTGTAATTCGCACTTCCACCATAAGTACAGATCAGAAATACCTTTTTATCGTCCGGTAGATTCTTCTCTGCAAATTCCAATATCGACTGATGAAATTTTGAAAAATAGATTCCTGATGCAAACCCAATTATATCATAACTACTCAGATCTGCATCTGGCTGTTTTACAGCATCAATCAAATCAACCTGACACTCTTCTGCTATGTTTTTTACTAATTTTTCTGTATTTCCATGATGTACAGATGCATATACGATTGCTTTTCTCATTTATTTTCCTTTCTGCCTGCTCCATCACCACAAATCGTATTGTTTCATAGTCTCTGCATTTCGATATTCATGTTTCTCATAATATCCTATCAACTTTCCCTCATCTCTGAGTGCCACCATATAAACATCCTTATTCTGTTTCTCATTGTGAAAAGTATAAACGATATTATGGCTTTCATCTACTGCAAACCAGTCCACTACCTGCTGTATTTTATCTTTTGATTCCGGATTATGACAATCTAACAGACTTCTTCCAATAAGTTTATCGCCGCCTCGCTTCGCATAGCTGATAACAGCTGCCGGATTCATGTAAATAATCTCATGCTTGAGATTGCATATAACAACGGATGCCCTATCCTGATCAACAATGCTCTTATAAAAACTGACCACATCTATCTTTTTATATATTTTTTTCTTCTTACTTTTCTCCATATTATGTTGTCCTTAAAACTTCACTACTTCCGGTTCATGTGTAAATGATGAAAATGTAGCTGTCACATTCTTAAAATAGAACACCTCTGTATTTCCATCATCTGCTGAGTACATATTCTGTAAAGATGGATAAGCATCAAGCATAGACTGTCTTGCTTCTCTTCTGTCATCTTCTACAAGTTCTCCGGCTACACGAAGCCACTCTCCATTTTTAAATGCACAGATTTCTACCTTTGGGTTTGCGTAAATCTGTTTTGAAACATCCTTCACCTTTCCGGTCTGAATATACAGTTTTCCTTCAAAAACATGCGCTGTTCCAAAAGGTCTAACTCTTGGCTGATCTCCTTCCACTGTTGCCAAATAATATGTCTCTGCTTCTTTTAAAAAATTTACTACTCGTTCCATGGCATAAGCCTCCTGTTATTAAAATCTATCAATACTTAGTGCTTCTCCATTTCTTTTTGTGCTGATATGATTACTGATATCCCGCTTCAAATATGTAATCAAATGTGCCTTGGGGAATATGTAATGTATTTTCTTCATACTATCGATATACCACTCTGGCACTTCGTTTTCTAATAAAAGTTGCTCGAGATCAGCCGGTATTCCTTTACCTGCATAGATTCCTTTTTGAAGGTTCTTCACAATTTCATATACTTGTCCTGAAGGATTGTCACAGCATTTTCCATTCAGTTTGCTATACAGATATGTGTACGCATCTTCTCTGTTTGTGATGAGTTCACTCAGCGGAATTCCTTCTATATACAACTTTTCTCCATTCTCTTCCCAAACACCTGTCCCATGTAAACATCCTTCTATTGCAAGAAGCTCTGTGAAACTGGCACTTAAAAGTTTTGATGCGAATTCATTAAGATCCTTCTCCAAATAATCAATCTTAAACTTCTTCTTTTCAACTGCATACTTCAGATAATCCTGAATATTAACGACCGATATTTTTATATTTTCAATCTCTTTAAAGCTACTATGCTCCTGTGGATCTTCAACGATCATCAGCCGTTCGAATTTACTGAATTTCTGGAAATACTCCTCCGGAGATAATGTGAGAATTTCTCCAGGATACTGTACTGCCACTTCTCTTGGAACCAATATGTAACGAACTACATTTGTAAGCTGACCCTTATTTATATTTTCCTCTTCCGCTTCACTTTTCTGTATCTTTATTTCTCGTATCTCACTATACTCACAAAAATAGTCTTTAAAACATTCTTTTGCAAGTTCCATAGCTCCATCGGAAATATTAATATCACAGCCTCCAAATAGCGGATACATATGAATTGCATCTATTCCAAAACCATCTTTTTCATAAGCTACTCCACATGAGCACTTTTTATCTGGTGCATCAAGTCCACACTTCACATTTGAAATAAATTCGATTTTCTTACACTTCGGACAGTAATAATGCGCTGGTAACGGATTGACATTCGTTGCTCCAAGTAGCCATGCTATAAAAGATGATCCCATCTGCGCGCCTCTGACCAAGAAAAAATCATCTTCTTCACAAAATCTATCGTGCAATTCTCCTAGAAATCCCATCCAGCGAAGCATCATTTGATTTTTTAACATGAGCTCCTCCGTTTTAAGTCTGTTCCTAATGCTTATTGGCGGTTGCTCACCATACAGTTCTTTCATTTTCAATTCTGCTTTATTAATAATCTTTTCATCCATCGCAAATAAATCCTTCCTCTTATGATTGAAAGTATCGTATTTGCAAGCTAACAGTTCGTCTGTTCCGATATCCAGCACTTCTGCTAATTTCACAATTGTATTCATCCGTGGTTTTGAAACTCCATTTTCCCACTTCGATACTGCTTTATCTGAAACACCTACGAGTGCACCCAACTGATATTGAGACAGGCCACGTCTTACTCTTAATGCACTGATAAAATTTCCAAAACTATAGTCTCTCATAACTTATCCTCCGTCACTTGCTATCCTTATTCTACAATCAGCACACTTGTATTTCAATTTTCAAGGGTAGAATTAAAGTAGACATTTATAAAACAGAGAATAGATTGTTTGTTCTTTTGTATTAATTCCGTTCACTTTCCCAATAATCATACGCGTCATCATAACCGTCATCGTAATTGCCATCGCCGAATTCCTCTGCCCACTCTTCTGCGAAATCATCCGGATCATTATAATCCTCTACATCATATGGATCTGAAGGATAATGTGATGATGTACTTCCACTAGAAGGTTTCTTCGGTGTTTTATCTAGAACAAAATTTCTTTCTTCGTGCATCAATTCATCATTAACATAAATCCAACAACCATATTCATTCTGCGCAATGAAATACTGCTGACCATCTGCTTTTTTCAACATGACATCATTTGAAGAATATTCACCCTCAACGTCCACCTGAATTATTTTTCCATTAATCTCTTCTTCATATGGTTTCCAGGTTTTATAGTCATCTTCTACCTCAATTCTAGCCATGCGCACTTTATTCATTAAATCTATGTATCCCGAATAATCTCCGCTCTGTGTCATTTGAGCAAATATTTGATCAATAGAATCGCACACATAGGACAATTTATAATAATAATGATAGTCCGCAGTATCATACGGGTCTGTTTCCTCATCATCACTTAATTCTCCATATTGATATTCACCCCATGTCACTTCCTGATATTCGACTTTTAAATCTGTAAGCGGAGCAATTGCCATACTGTTTTGTAGGCTATTGGCATACTTTTTCACATATTGTTCAGCAATCTTCGCTGCTTCAACTGCTTGCTGTTCTTCCTTTTTTATATTTTCTATTTGCCTTTTTTCCTCATACTTTTTGCAGTTGAAACACATAAAAAGAAAAATTCCGATTCCAAAAACGCAGATAATTCCATATTTGATTTTTTTATTCATAAAAAAGTCCTTTTCCCCTTATCTTTACCTCAGATTCTACAATAGACACCAATAGTTCAGAAATCCATACATCTTGAATATCGCCATTTCTTGTAATATGCTTGATGAAAAAATCTTCTACCAAAGTGTTAATAATTTCACTGCTGTATCCATCTATACCTATATTTCTTCTGGTTTAAAAAAATGTCCTCTGCTGCATTTTACACATGGCCCATACTTTCCCAATATTCCTGTCAATTCACCACCATCGTTTTTCGGACACGCCACATTATGGTTTGATATATACCAATTCATCAAATCAGCCGTCAAGTATTTCATTTTTTTACAGTTTTTGCTAGAACATCTTAAATATGCAGTTCCCCTTTGGTTCTTTGCAAGATAATTCCAGCTAAACTATTAACTTTCGCAAATGACTTTTGCATTATTTCTATTACATGCATTCTCGCTTCCTGCTCAATCGCCTGTTTTTGCAAAAAAGTATCCACACGAGATAGCCCGATTTTTAATTCCTGTTCTGTTTTAAAAGGTGCGTCATTTATTACTTCACCAAGTCCTGCTTGAAATAACATTTGAAATATCTGTTTTTCTCTTTCATATCTCGCAAACAAATCACCACAAAAAGCAACACATTGTTTTCTATTTTTGAATACACCATACCCATAGTCATTTGTTATTTTCGCTATTATATCAGCGATCTCTGTGGTATGCCACATACTCTTTCCCCCACTTGTTTCTAATTAATTCTTATATAATAAACACCAATTTTTTCATTAGAACTATATGAAAAACAGACGCGTGTTGTTTCAGTACTTTGATAGTCGCATACCAGGCGACAAACATAATGTTATACCAGTTGATATTTAAACTTGTTCTTTCTTGCATATTCTTCTCCATGAGAACCAAAAGAACATTGAATAATAAACTGTTTATCCGTATTAGTAAAGGCATCCTGCCCGATTAGTTTTACACTGTCCAGAATTACAATAAAATCTAAGGAACTACAGCCAAACTGACAATCTGCCAGCAATCCATCGCCTAACCCGAACACACTCTTAGGAATCTCGATTGTCCGCAAGCCTGTTCCTTTTAACGCACCATCCCCATTTGTTCTGTGCTCAATCCTTATTCCACGCCAAGTGCTTTAAATACTGCTTCTTCTGCGGAAGAATAAAAAATCAGGCTAAATGCTCCAACCAGATCCGATGGTACAGTTCCCAGATCTCCTGCGGAAGTAATTGGCAGTAAGACTTTCTTTGCTCCACTGTCCAAACATACTTGCAGGGTACTTGCCAGCTCATCAACCTTAATCAAGGTACCTCCGATACTAATCTCACCCAGAATTGCAAGACTGTTCAGTGTTGTCTTGCTAAGTGCTGCAGAACAGATTGCAATTAACGTCGGCAGTGCCAGGTTTCCTGTCATTCCAATGCCCTGCATATCCTGATAATTGATAATATAGTCCTTTGTAGTGGTACTAATCTGACCGGAAATGCGGTTTCCATTCGCTTTCAGATAATTAAATGCTGTATTGGTTGCTTCTTTTGGCTCTTTTCCTGATCCAATACCAGTACAGGTCAGCTTTCCATTACCAGGCATCATCTGTGTTTCCAGCATATAGCAACCGATCATACCCGTCTTTGATTTAGAAACGGTATAAACAGATCCTGGTTTTCCCATACCTTCTGGAATCAGCTTGCCGCCGCCCTGCTCCGGAACGGAAACATAATGTTCTTCAAAACTATCATTGTCTGTATAAGAGAAGTTCACATCATAGAACTCCATACCGCCGATCTTCTTCAACTGTTCTTTTACTCTGCGGCGAAGTTCCAGAGAAATCTCCACAATCTCACGTAATTCTTCTTTTGTTACTTCTCCATCCGGATACAACAGCTTTGTAAATCCGGAAATCATCTTGCGGACTGCAATGGTATCACGCTGGTTCAGATTATTTCCCAGACGGAAATACTTGTCCATCAGATCACTGTAGCTGTCCTTACGAAGTTCACGCATAAACTCTGACAGATAATCCGTGATAAATCCATAATCGTTGGTGAATGAATCTGGTCTATATTTCGGGATCTCCCAACCAGGAATATAGCAATGCATACGATCCAGAAACGCTGTGTCAGTACCCATTTCCGGTGGGAATGGATCAAATAAGCTGGATGTCTTCAATAGAGTATCCACACTCTGGTTGATATTTCCTACAAATACCATAGACGCCTTTGCCTGAATCTCTGCTTTTCCTCGTGAAAAAGCTCCGGAAGCCATGTATCCTTTCATGATCTGGATGCCATCTTTATCTTTGAATTTAATACCGGCGACTTCATCAAAAGCCACACAGTCCCACATACCTACAAGATCTACTGTATGGTTAGACATGTTGTAGAAAAGGTTGGCAACCGTTGTCTGTCCTCCTGCAACCAGAATACTGTTCGGAGAAATCTGCTCATATATGTATGACTTACCGGTGGAACGTGGTCCCAACTCACAAAGGTTGAAGTTATTCTCTACCAATGGAATCATACGTGCAATCAACAGCCACTTTGCTCTCTCACTGAAACTTTCCGGCTCCAATCCGGTCGAGCGAAGCAGGATATCCATCCATTCCTCTTTGGTAAATGCTTTTCTTCCATTTCTCACTTCATCCATGTCTACATGTGGCATCTGGATTGGTGTCAGCTTACGGATACGGATTGGCTGTGCATTCTTCTTATCTTCTTCAATAAACTCATACTCCATCTGCAGGATACACCAGATACCACCACAGAGCAGACGGTCATAATCTTTTACATAATCCGGGTGAATCGGAATTCCTTTTACACCCAGGTTAGAGAAAGTAGCTTCATAACGATCTTCTTTTGTATTCAGTACAACCGTAATACGGTCAATCACGGTATAGCTGCCTCTCTCACGCAAAAGAGAAAGAATCTTCTGCGCCTCATCCGGGCGAACATAGTTATCTCTTAAAATACGCTTTACGTTTTCTACACCCTCTTCAATGATCTCATCATCATCCGAATTACAGTACTGTCCAAGGAGATATTCCAGTACATAAACTGGAACGTTAGCTCCTTCACGGATGGATTTGGTTAAATCCTTTCGGACGATACGACCATCATAGTACTGACGGAGTTTTTGCTTGATTTCTTCTCGCTTGTCTTCTGTCGTATTTTCCTGCACATTGCTAAATTCATCCATTTCATTTTACCTTCCATTTTTTAAAACATATACAGTACTTTTGTAAGAACCCTGTCGTTCCAAAAGTCCCATATTGACCAATTCTCCAAGAATACCTCTCGCCCGTCGTTGCTTTACTTCCAACAATTCTTCCACCTGTCGAGATGTAATCTGTCCTTTTCTTTCTACAAATTGAATTATTGATCTTTGCTGCACCGATAAATCGTTTATCGGCACTTTATCGGCACTTATCGGCATTTTATCGGCACTTATCGGCATTTTGTCGGCATTTTTCTGTTCACTTACAGTATTATTTCTATTTTCTGTACTATAATCAAACGAGTATTCATCATCCAACGGTACAATAATTCGGAATATATCATCTTCTACAAATTGAGGATCTTTTCCTGAATAATACTTACTATATTTGAATAATTTTCTTACCCCTGATCCAAGCTGATCCGCATAACCAATATTTCTAAAAAATGCTGCTATAACTGGATTCTTTGGATTTGGTTCCAAATTATCTACCGTAATAAAGCCTTCCTGCGTTGCACGATTTGCATTTTCTACATACATTCGATTTTTTTCAATTACAAACTTTGCTGTATAACTACTGGTAAATTCACGATGCATTAATGTATTACTAACCATTTCTCGTACAATAGTATTTCTAAGACTTTTATTTACGGTATCTTCTAAGAAAAACTTGTCTGGCAAATTTTTTCTTCCAAAATCAAGAAGCTGGCTATAACTGTCTATTAAATTTGTCTTAACAATTTCCCGATCATCGTAACGATCTACATTGACTTTTCTTACAAGTGCATCTGTCACATACGTCGGTGCGACATTTAAAATCACATCGTCTTTTCCTAATAGCATAATCGCTGCTAAATTGAAACCTTCTTCTCCTGTAACGATATCTCTTCCATATAATCCAGCGCTTTTCAAAAGTTCCTGATCATCCATCGCTGTCCAAGGATGCTGACCACCTGCATGATTCTGTGCCATAATACGAATCTTAGGTAACAAGTCTAGTCTTAAATCTTCCATTTTCGCATAAGGATAAATCTTTCTTTCCGTAAAAATATTTTGCTTCCGGATATACATCTGCGCAATCGCACTAGTCGCTGTCACCTTAACATCTGCATCATCCACGCGATCATATATTATTTTTTTGAAACTATGAACCTCTGCACTTGGTGGAATATGAACATGAATAATCGTTCTCTTTTCATCATATTTGATAATCTCTGGTACCAAATATATCGTCGGTGAGAATAGTGTAGGATTACTGATAACTTTGATAAAGTTTTTTACCATATCAGGTACTGCTTTTTCTGGAACCCCTTGTACAGTTCCATCATCCAATACTCCCATGAAAAGATCTCCACCAAATCTGTTGAGAAATGAGCAAACTGTCTCATAGGTGTCATTTTCTATTCCGTTTCCGCAACGTTTAAATTCTATAGCTACAGTTTCACCGATTGTAAAAATGGATCGTAATTCATCCACGTTCATTTAAAATACCTCCACGTTTTTTATATATACTTACTGTTTATAAAAAACAGGTTTGTTTATCATGTCCTTATATTGTTTATATTTTTCCAGTTTCTTATAATATTTATTTGCTAGATGATGTAATTTAATAATATTCTTGAAAACATTTGTCTGTGCATCTGTCCCTCTCTGATTTAATCCATAGTAACATTCAGGTTTGATGTTTGAAATATCTATATTCTTACTCAAATTAAATATCGTATGCAATATACTCTCATTTATCAAATAATTCAGTTGAAACAATAATTCTACATCTTCTTGCACTACTGGCATTATTAATAAATCTGACGCCAACTCATATACTTGATTCCAACTACTAATTATGCTCTCACAATATGTTAACTTTCTTCCATCATATGTCATTACATTAGAACTTTTTCTCAAATCTGCTTTTTTTATGTGACTTTCCAAAAATTGGGGTTCATAAAATTCCTCCAGTTGCATTGTTTTTTCTGGATTAACTTCCGTATTCTCTGCTGCATTGTATAAGGTAATAGCAATGTCATCCAACCTAACCAATAATAGTTGTAGTCGTCTATATGCAATAATCTGCGACGGTTTTTTTCATAGTCTCTAAGCAAGGATGGTACAAATTCAATTGGAAAATAAAATATATATGCAGCAATAATACTCATAACAATTCCAGAAATAATTTGATTATCCGGATATAATCTCCAAACAGTAACTGCACAAACGCTAATTACTGTTCCCCCAACCAGTACCTTCCATTTCATAATTTTCTCCTAAAATCCAAAATCATCGGCAAATGCAATATCCATAATAATCTCGTGACGAAGAACTTCTATGTCGTTCTTATCGTCATAAGCAACCAAGTAGTATTTCTGTGATTTATCGTATTTCTTATTCTTAAAGTTAAAGCGGAGTCTGAACATTCTCTTTGTCGTATCTTTATCTTTCTTATCTGCAATAACAATATTCTCATTAGAAATCTTCTCGTTATTATCAGAAATGAAATATACTCGGTAACTTGTTTCTTTCACAATATCACTTACCGGCTCTGTCTGAACAAAATCCAGTGTCGTAATAAGGTTTGTAATCTTTGAGGTCAGGCTTACAAGAGCAATCTCTGCAAGACTTGTTTCCTTTTTGCCCTTATCTACTTTCACATCAATCATTGGTACAATCATTTCCTGCGGCGAGCAACCGCCATGAACATAGTTCTGTCCAGCTCCTGCAACTTTGAAGATATCTGAAGCAAGCGGGAATGACACGATACGTTCATCATCATTGCCAAGTATCTTACCAACCATTGTATGACAAACACCGTCTGCCTTGATTTCTTCGGAAGATATGGAATAACGCTGTCCAACGCTATTTGATTTTGAAGCAGCTCCGGCAATCTTATCTGTTGCCTGAATTTTATCTCTCTTATAAATAAATCCGTGGTCTGCCGTCACAATAAAATGATAAGTATTTGCCTGCGATGCAATTCTCTTTATCAAAGTATAAATTTCTTCGATTGCTTCTTCGCAAGCAGTAAAGACTTCATTCTCAGAAGCCGCTTTATCTCCACGGGCATCTATCTGATTGTGATAGATATACACAACGTCCTGTCCGGTAAAGATAGAACGAAGGTCTGCCTGCTTCATTGTTTTCATTGAATCGAACTGAACACATTTACTGTTTACTTTATACTCTTTCAGAATAGCTTCCCTCTGCTCCGTGGAACTACACGCTTTTCCGTCTACCAGTACATCATAAGATGAACTATATTCAATCGTCTTATGCGGAAGTAATGAAGCCATACCTAACGGTGTATAAGATGGAAGAACGCCTTGCATTGCTCCGATAGAAGCATTGCACTTCTCATCTGCCTGCATTTTTTCAAACAGCGTATGTGCAACCTCATAGCGGAATGCATCGGATATAATAACTACTACTCTATCCTTTGAGTAATTGATCTGTCTTGCAAAGAAATCTCTCTGCAACGTAAGTCCTGTTTCTCCATCTGTGTCTGCAAATTCATTGTTCCAGTTCACTGTAATCCGGTTCAGATACTCGTTTGTATAAATGTTTTCAACCAGTTCTCTGATTTTTTCAAACTGCGTAGTATCTTCCAATTTATCAAAGTAAAAATAGAAGTATCTATAATAACGGTCAATCTTATAGATTGTCTCCGTATATTCCTTAACCAAGTTTTTGATACCACTAACCGGCTGATACTTACCTTCAGCAATCATATCAAAGGCATTTTGAAGAATGAAATACTCACTGCGGAAGTTCTTTCCAAAATGTTGCTTCCTGCGTTCTACGCAAAGCTCCGGAATCGTCTTTCCATTCAACTTTGCTCCTATATCCTCATTCTCAAGTCTGCCGATAATCCAACTAATCAGAAGCTCATCAACACCTGCAAAGATATTGCAATCTACAAGTGTTTCCACTTCCATCTTCTCAAGATAATTCTTACCATTGATTGCGTTATAGATAATCTCTGAAATCTCATCAAAACGTGTACCATACAGATAACTGTTCATCAGGTTATCCATAAATGCAATGATATTACCGAATTTATAAGAAATAAATGGTTTCCAAGCCTGCGGCATATCCGTATGAATACTCTTAGCCGCATATGTAACAAACATTGTGATAACGAGTTTTTCAAGTGTTGGCTTCGGGTCATTATATCCAAATGTCACATCTGCCTGCTGCCAGAATGCAGAAAGCAAACCATACTTTTCAAACTCAGCCAGATATTTGTTATCCTGCAATCCATCATCTGTCAAAATTGAACGCAACACTTCTTCAAAAGAAGCGGTCTTATCCTTGCAAAGCACGCTCATCAAGGCAACTTCTATCGTACTTCTGTTGAAATTTTCTATTTCCAAATCATAAAACTTCTGCGTTCTGTCTTTATTCGCAAAGAATTTAATATAATGCTGAATAACAGGCTTGTACCGTTCGTCAATACCCAAATCAAGCGTAAGCAAAGAAGCACGGTCAGCAAAAAATTCTTTGGAATATCGGATTGTATCCGCAAGATGATTGTCCCTTATACTTGGTTTTGCAAACGGAGCGTACACAAGGTAATTGGTTGTTGTATCCTCTCGTTCCAAGAAGTATTTGATATAGAACTGGTTGTCCGGCTCAAGATGCAGAACCTTTGCATTTTCCAGTTCTATACTGTCAATATCCTCCTGAAACTCCGCATTGGCATCATACCAAAACACAAGTTTACGGACATCACTTGCAAACTCACTATTTAATTTGTCTGTAATTTGTTTTAAGTTTAGTTCTGCCATAGTATCTCCTACTTTACTCCTGTACACATTATATCTTGCCCTGTAATCTCTGCGGCTAATTCGTCAATGAATTGGTCTAACGCCAATGTTAAAAATTCATGCAACAACCAATTCTCTTTTGAATTTAATAAATGTGCCATTTGCTCAGGTTTGTATCGAACAATTTCGCTAACCCTATGCATAGCTGCCATAATAATTAACATACTATTAAGATTCATAACCTCTGGATGATTCAATGCCGTTCTTTTCAAATACCACAATTTCTTGCTCGAACGAATATATTGAAACTCTCGCCTTAATTCATCATTCTCGTTTTTAAACTCTGATGATAAACTATCTTGGTTTCTTTTTGCCCCATTTACACTTTGTAACACAAAATTGTTATCATCGGAAATCTTAAATTTTGAAGATATACTGTTTACATATACAACTGGAATAGAAACCGGTGCAACTCCAAACAAAGAATGGTCTACTTCAAATTTTAAGTATAGGTTGCTATCATTTCCCTTGTAGTAGCACGGAGCTTGTGCTGTTTTAACAGGTATAAATAATTCAGGTACTCTTGCTCCTCTTGGGGTGTTATATGTAGTTATATAGGCACGATGAATAAACGCTAAATTATATAATAATTTTTTCAATGTAACGGTATTTGGTTTTCCGCCTGCCCAAATAGTATCAAAGTTCTGCTCAAGCATTCTTCCAAACAAGACAAAAACACCTTTATTTTGATGTCCCACATGTATAGTTGAAAGTTCATTTCCAGAAATAGCAGTATTTTCAAATAGTCCATGTCGTGAAAAATGTTCTACAAAATCCTCAATGTAATCGCATTTAAACGCTAGGAATGCTTTCACCGCATTTAGCATTGAATAATATGACACTAACGGAACTGATTCCATTGGCAATGTTTTTGCTGCTTTATAAAATGACATTGCTTGTTTCCAATAAAACGAATAGTGATATTTCTTTTCGTCGCCATATTTTATTTTCGATACAGTTGGATTACGATATTTCATCGCTTTTTTGTGGCTTGAAAAATAAAAATCAATATATGTAAAAATATCATCTGTTAAAACCGTATGGCTACTAAAATCTGGCGATGTATAACTTTTCCCTATCTGAAGTTTACGGTTCTTATATTGATAAGGTACATCATCAACCTTAATAGAAATTCTTTTTGGCATACTATTTCCTCATTAAATCTTCGCTAAAATCTGCATTTTCTTTCCATCGGCAGTCTGAACCTTTTCGTAATTGACTTTTACACCGTCATCAAGGTCGATGTCGATACGTGAAAGAGCCAAATGAGCGATTTTAGCATCATAATCTTTGGTTTCCTTAATCTGTTTCTGGAGCTTTTCTTTACGCTTTGTAGCATTGGAAATTTCCTTGTTGTCGTGGCTATTGTCGATAATTTCCTGCATACGGGTAATCTCTTTTTCATACACACGCTGAATACGATGCAGGTACTCAACTCGAACATTACCAATGGTGTCTGCGTTCCAACGGTGCATATAAACAAGAGCCTTAAATCCATTCTGCCTACCACTATCAAAAAGCCAATAAATCGGGCGTTTCTGATAAGTCTTAATATGGTCTTTGATGAAATCAGTCAGAAAATAATTTCTAATTACTTCACGGCTTGTCTTACCTTTATTGCCAAGAGCATTAGCTATAAAATCAAGATTTTCTTCAAGGGTATCTTCTCCATAAACCTTTTTCAGCCAAGCACAAAACAGACCTACAATATCATCTTCAAAATATTCCTCGTCTGTAATTGGAATGCAATTATCCGCATCAGGTTCAAATGATAATTCTGTTGCCGTTTTCCAATCTTCAGTATCATGGAATTTAGGATAATGATAGTTCGCAAGAGATATACCAGCATAACCACCTTCTATTGGCTCGCCATTTTTGTCTAACGCAGCCTGTCCTTTATATTTCCAATAAACATCATCAAAGTTTCCGCCTGCATATACGATTCCCTCACGTTCAAGAGAATAACGACCAAACATACAACCCACTGCATAAGAAATTAAGCTTTTAATATCTCTCTGCAAATCGGCTTTACGAACAGTGACATCTTTATCTTCTACTTCCGGTGTCAATTCGTCCTGCAATCCGTAAATATCAATAAAGATACGGTTTAATTCTTCCTCGTTCTCTTTGAGCTGATTAAAGCGATTGTCACACTCCTTTGACCACGCTTCAAAAGCTGATGCGACAGTATAGTTCATCGGAATGTCCGGCATACTGTTATGCGGAGCATAACAAAGAAGCGGATGTGTTTTAAAATCCCAAGAAGTTTCAAATGAGTCCCAATCAGTTTTGGAAATATTAACAAGTTCTTCTGTTAATATTTCCACCGTATTTTTAGTTTTGCTCTCCATAACAACAGGAATAGTCTTTATGTGTCCTACTTCATAATTTAAAGTTGGTGACACAATTTTTATAAATATTGAATTTACCTTGCTATTCATTAGAGCTAAAATGTAAAAAATATCTTTATCATCTACAAAAGCACTATATCCACCTGAACCAAAAATAGCACCTTCATTTGACCATCTGACGGAAAAGTTTCCTGATGTCAAAGCTGACCAAGTTAGCGATTTCTTAAAATAATATTTTGTATTCTGGATAGTTCTTGATGCACTCTTGTAAATAGCGGCAGCATATTTTTTTATTTCATAACCATCGTTTTCGTAGTTTATTAACCATTCATTATTACCATACCATTTTCTATAGCTTCCTCCTTTGTTCATAGGAAACCATTTATAATCGCTTTGGTTGTTCAAGTCATAAACACTACATCTTTTTATTGATACTTCAAACCATCTTTTGAGGAATAGGTTATTGTTTGATGTAGCTAATCCATGTCTCGGCTCCGCTATTTCTCCCAAATTTGCCGATTCATAGGCTTCAAGTGTCTTCTGCGTTGCCCAATATGCCGTGAATGGATTCCCTTGAATATGTTTTAGACAGTCAGAATTTTTTTCGTAATAGAAACCGCAATTTCTATCATTTAGTGCTTCAATAACCTTCTGTTTTTGTACTTCCATACCGCCCTTAAAATTCGTCAGATTGAAATAATATGCTTTTTCACCTTTATCTAAACTGTTTTTTAATACAAATGAACATATCGGTACGGTAGCTTCTTCAAATGCTGAATATTCCATTTGAATTAAACTCACTATTGTCTTATTATCCAAAATATACTGTCTTAATGGTTCGTATGAACTTATCGACATCCAAACAAATGGTGTCATAAAGGCAGAGTATCCATCTATTTTGCAGTAATCAAAGTTACGGTAAATAAACACGCTGAACAAATCACTGGAATATGGCTTATAATTATCAACCACAAATTTCTTTAACTGTCCTTCCAACTTATTCATATATGGCGGGTTGGTACAAACAACTGCATACTTATTGCTCATAATTTCAGCCTGTTTGGCAAGCTGTACCATCTGTGGAAGTGTATCATTCAGCCAAGCTGTTGAAAAAAGGTCTATCTGTCCTGCACTGCTATCAATATTATTTAAATATGTAACAAATCTATTGTAGTCTTTCTTTTCAACTGTCTGCAATGTACCGATTTCCTGTGCGTCCCTATATGCTTCGACTAAGTATTCGCCAATCTTATTCTGTTCACTATCCGTTGTCAAACCATTACAAGTAAATTTATCAATAGAATTACTTTCCTCAACAACTGCAAGGTTATTGGATATACCTTTTGTCAATGCACGACGATTATAACTGCGAGCTTTCATCATTACTGCAAAATACGCCAACTGATATGCACGCTTATCAATATCCATACCGAAAAGGTTATTTTCCACAATGCTTAATGCTGCATCTCTGTCGGAATATCCCACTTCACGGTAGATTTCCATAAGCACATCAAACGCATATACAAGAATATGTCCGCTACCCATACATGGGTCGAAAAAGGTTAAATCAGTCGGACTGATTTTTTCATCGACATACTGGATTTCTCCATTTTTAGGAGTGACAAAAAATTCCAGTTTTTCAGCCAACTTACTCTGTGGATTTCTTTCAATCCAATATCTTCCCAAAGAGTTGTCCACCATATAACGAACAACCCAATCTGTTGTAAACAGCTGTGTTGCCGCCGGAATATCCGCTTTCTTTACTGTTCCTTTATAGATATTTACAATCTCGTCGTGTTTCTTTGAAATATAATACTGATACAACCAACCAATAATCTCAACCTGACCATCAGCTTTTATTTTCCCATCATCAGTGTACATTTCATCGTTAATACGAAAATCAACATCTTCAATATCATTGATAAGATGATGAATAATTCCCTCCGGGTCTGTAAACGAAATTGTAAGAAGTAATTCCGAATAATCATCTGTCTTTTCAAACAGCTCTGGTAAAATATCGTGAAGTTTATTGCACTGCTTAATAAAAAGCATACGGAACAATTCATCCAGTTTATTATCGTCTTTTAACTGGATAATTCTGTCCTGCTCATAAGATGTAAATTCCAAATCGGTATCAAACGGTGTCGTTACTAAATCGGGCTCTTTCTTCGCCTTGTTCTCAGAGGAAAGCACACGAACACCAGAAGGCAAATAATCATTAACTTCCATAAAACGAATCGCAATCAAACGGTTGAACCAAGTATATGCTACTTCTTCAATCACATTTTCAAACGCTTCCTGATAACTTTTATAGCTGCGTTCTTTTGTCTGAAATGCTTTTACAAGAGCATCTCTCTGCTTAATTTCAATACCGGAGATTTTCGTATAATCCTTTGTACCTACATCATAGAAATACATATCACTTGTTGACTGCGGTAATTTCTCTACGATTCCATTTGCTGTAATACCAACTGTTCCGACTTTATATTTAATATCTTCAATGAGCTTTTCTCTCGCCCACTCTGCAAATTTTCTTATTGCTGTTTTGTTCATCTTGCTTTCTCCATCTCTTATCTAATAAAGTTTTCAAGCTGTTGCAGTAACATACCCCAATCTGCTCCGGTAACTGCTCCGGCAGCAAGTGTTACTGCAAGTTTCATAGAAAAATCGCCTGCAAACTTTTTGATACCTACAAGAGCTTTTCCTATACGGTTCTTTTTTGGATTATCGGTTTTCAACTGTTCCTGAACCATCTCCAAATCGTCTTTTACATTCTCAATTTCTTCTGCATCAACACCTTGTATCTCAGGCAATGAAGCAAGTAATTTGTCAATTAACTCAAGCATAGAACCTGTGTCATTTGTAGTGTTATAAGTATTTATCACGCCACTGTTCTGCTGACTTGCAGAGCCATTGACAGTTTCAATATTCTGAATATATGTATTTCCGCCCATAGCTTTTTCCTCCTCGTCATAAACAATCATTTCCATCGAAAGTTGGTCGTTAATATAATCTATAAGCGGCTTAAATGCCATATCAAGAAAATTTTGTATAATTGTATTTATTTTTTTATCCGACCAACAATAATTCATAGCCTGACTTCTGACATTAACTGTATTCTCGTTATTTATAAAATTCAAATAATCATACTGTGCCTTTATATGGCACGCTTCATCTTCAGGCGGATTATAGTCTGCCCAACCTGAACAGCCTATTGTATAGCACTTCTTAAAGTCATAATCGACACCTGATATTTTATCCTGAATGATTCCGGAAATTAACTCGTTTCCATTTATAAATTTTAGGAATCGAGAAAGATTTATATCTGCTGTGTCGTCTGTACTATTAAGCAAATTGCTTGATAATCTACGAAATTCTAAACTCAGTTTTCTTAATCCTAATCTGTTCATATATCCACCCCACAATACGGACAAAATACCTTCGCTGCTCCTGCACAATAAAGTACCTTTACTCTGCGACCACAGCAAGAACACTTAAACTCTGTTTCTGTAGTATCCTTATCCTTTAATTCTTTCGTTGCAACCTTTTTCAATGGCTTATAATCCATTTTTATCTTTATCAAGCCTTTAGAACGATTAAGCGACCTTTGCATTTTCTTAAAGGTCTTGTTCAATTCTTCTACCATATAATTATAAGCGATTGCCTGTGCCTGCTCGATTACCTCTGCTGATAGAAATTCATTCTTTCCTTTCGCCAGACCGCAGTAAGGGCAAAACAGTTCTTCAAAGGGCTCATCGTCATTTTGATATTCTCCGGCTTGCAACTTAAATTCTGAATTGCAGTATGGGCATTCGAAAGTCACATATCCTTCGCTATCTCCCTGAATAGATATTGTAAAATTTTCTGTTGACAAGGCTTACACCTCCCAATCTCTTAGAACTCAATATTGATAATCGTATCTTCTTCCAATGTATTCATCAGTTTCTTCTCAAGTTCTGCAACGTACTTCTTAACATCTGCTTCATTCTCAAGCTGCCAAGTTGTCGCATTGTTGATAGATTTAATGCTGACCGTTTTCTTTCTCTTTACCTTTGGAGCAGGTGTAGCCGGAGTAATCGTTTCTCCGCCATAGTTTCCGGTTTCTCCAACGTGAGCAGGCTGTTCTGCTGCAATAATTTTCGCTTCTTCTTTTTCAATCTCATTTAAGCAGCGGACTTTGAGTGCGTCTGCTTCCATTTTGATATTTTGCAGTGTAGCCACATTATTACAGCTCATTGCCTTGTCACTGATTTCTCTGAACAAATTTACATACTTATCAGCCAATTCATCGTGGCATTTCTTGTCTTGCAGTTCTTCAAAGACACGCTGTCTTGCTTCCTGAATGGCATTATCTATCGGCTTCTGCATTTCATTAAGGAGTTTGCTGTAAAGATTGATAAATGTATCCAGTAACTCCGGTAATTTAAAGATTTCTGAATAAGGAACAGACTTCTTCAGAATAGACTTGATATCCGCAACAACTGCTTCAATCTCACTATTTACAATAAATGTCTTACTGTCATCATAAATCTTCATCAGCTTCAGTGCCTTATCAAATATGCCCTTCTGTTCTCCCGCAAAGAACTTCTTAACAGGCTCATAATCCTCAGCAAAATCGAGGAAATCATCTTTTTTATGGTCAATACCTGCAAAGAACTCATTGGAATATTTCATTTGCAGAACATCAGCCATCAGCTTTTTACCGGAAGCAATAAGCTGTTTACCCGGATATGCAGACTGTGTCGCATAGTGAATATCCAATTTCTCAAGGTCATTCTTCAGATTTGATGCGTAGCCAAGAAAACTTCTCATAATCGCATCGTCATCATCACTTGCCAAAGTAACATTAAACAGTTCTTTCATTACTGTACGGACAGATTTCTTCTGTTTTTCATTCGCTTTTACACGCTTTTCGGTCATCAGTTTTTCATTGAACTCTTTGCGTGTCAGATAACGGATAAGTTCTTCTGGAGTCTTTGAAAGTAATGTCACTGCGTCGTTATTAACAAACATTGCAATTTCGCCATCTTTGAACAACTTAGCGACAAGCCACTGCACATCGGCTTCTACAAATCCATACGGTGCTTTCAAGAAGCGTTCCAGAATGGACTTCATAGAGGTTTTCATGTGACGCTGTGTGTTCAAAGCAATATAGTCATTAACATCGTGCAAAGCCAATTCATTCTTAGCGGTATTTGTACCAGCAAGAGTAAGCTGCTGTCCATTATTCTTGAACAATGTGCGAATGTCCGACTCACTCATTGCCGCATCAATATAAGACAATTTGTGATAAACTGTGGAAACCAACTTACCTAGTGCTTCATTTATCTTGGAAGCGATTTCCTTTGCTCCGCTCTGAATTTTATCGCCATTCACATAAATTTCTGCATTCTTCAAGCTTTCAGAAAGGAACAGCTTTGCAGCTCCGTTTCTCTCACGCATTTCCACTTTCTTAGCTTCCTTAATGCTTTCAAACTGTGTAACTTCATTTGTAGCATCAAAGCGGATAAATTTTTCTATCTGCAAAGCAGAACGGATTTCATCGAGGAATGTTCTGTCGTCAGGCAATACTACAAGCACACAACTTGACTGACCGGACAGAATTCTCATTGTCGTTTCATCTGCTCGCTCATCGCTGTTCGGAGTAAGAATTTTCAATGTTATATCATTATTCTGATTTGCCTTATATGGTTTATTATCAACAACCTGATTAAAAGCAAACGCATATCTTCCGTTGAATGCCGGGTAGCGATACTTCTTTTCATCATAAAGACCATCAAAAATCATTTCAGATACTTTGGCAATAACTTCTCCGGAATCTACATTCTGCGATTCAATCGCTCTGTTAATTTCCTGCTCCTCATCTGTCAGGAATACATAAATATCCCCGTTTTTCTGGACCAAAGTCTGACGAACAAGTCGTTTCAATGCGTCCTCTACCTGCTGTGCAAGAGCCATACGGTCATCATTTACATTCGATACCATAAGACTTGTGATATTCTCAATATTTGCTTTGATTTCCTTAACGTACTTAATCATAAAGAGTGTTTTCAGTACATTAACATCAAAGCATTCTTTTTCGTGATTCGGATTCAGATACTCATTATCTAAGGCACGGGAAATAACACCCTTATGAGAATGATCAAGGAATTGCTCAAGGGCGTCATAGAACATATTAAATGGCACAATCGTTCCCGGCTCATCGTTCATAACTTTTACGGCAGATTCTTTAAACAATGCAAGCATAGAACGCTCGCCTTCTGCCAGATGCTTACCAGATGCACCGTGAGTACGAATGGAAGTCAGCACACTTCCAAGTAAATTAAACTGATATGGAATAAACGGATAGATGTCCGCAAAATTTTCTCTATCGGAATATAATTTCTTTTCAACGCCATCGTTGAACAGAATCAAGTTTTTGATGACTGTTGCCTTATCATCATAAAGCAGTGTAAGCGTCTGTTTTCCTGCTTTGTTCTTTTCAAGGATCCTCTTTTTGATTACTTCATCAACATTGGCAGATGAAAGAGAAAGTCTGGTGTCAAAACGTCCCTGAATTTTCGAGAAATCATTTCCCTTTGTTTTTGTAATCGAATCAATATCCTGCTGACTTGTTACGATAATCCAAGCCTTGCCGCCGCAGGCAGTACCCAAATCTTCTGTTACAGTCTGAAGATTCAGCATAAGTTTAGAATCGTCGCCTATGTATTGTCCAATCTCATCAATCAGGAATACAATATGATGATTGCTCTCTTTTTTATCAAGATATTTCTTAACAAGTCTGGCGAAATCCTCAACCTTATATGTATATTCTCCGGTAGCTTTCTCACACCAGTTTCTACCGGCTTCTATGCTCATAAATCCAATCTCATCAAGGACTTCTACCACATCGTCCTGAATGAAATCAAAGTCGCTGCGTGATTCCTCCCAAGCAGAACCAAAGCTATCTTCAAATTTTTCTTTGAATAAATTGTACTTTCCTTCTTCTGTCAATTTACGTTCCAAATCTGCAAGGAACGGATTAGAGCCACTAAATCCCTGCATTTCATTAAACACATTCTGCAATACGGAAACAATGGCAACCTTAGACTGCTTACCATTCACTTCGCTTTTAGAGTCAATGTTGAAAAGGACAACATCCGTCGGTATCGTACCAGCCAGTTTCATATCTGCAAGCACCATCTGGTCAGAAATTTTATTATCATCTATGAAGTAGTCAATCGCTTTCTTACCGCCAACTTCTTTATTTTCAAGGAGATAGGATAAAATCTTCAGGAAGTGCGATTTACCACTTCCAAAGAAACCAGAAATCCATACGCCCATCTTGTCTGTATTTCCGGTAATTCCTCTCTTATAGCTCGCAAAAAAATCAGAAAAATGCTTCTGAAGTTCTCTTGTCACAACATATTCTTCAAGCTCTTGCTTGATATTTGCATCGTCATCCTGTCCTACTTTGATTACGCCTTTAATATCTCTGTCGATAGGCTTTGAAAACACATTCTTGATAATCATATTCCCTCTCCTCTTAATCCACGAGCTTGAATGCTCTGTAATAGTTATCGTCCTTTATCTCTCCAAACAACACCAGTTCCTGACCGTCATAATTGCCCGGATAAAACAGCACTACCGGAACATTATCTATAACCTGATGTAAATTATTCAGTACTGTATGTGAACGCAATATCGGATAGCACTTTCCAATACCAGTAATAAACACAACTGCTTTCTCCGGCGTATTATCCCTGATATGATTCACTATCAGACTGTCTGATGATGTTATCCTCAACATATTGCTGATGGATTTTGATACTCTCTCAAAGCCCTTTGTCTTTTCAAACTGATAACACTTTTCTAAGTACCCTTTTTTGATAAGAATATCAATCATAATGTCGTAAAGGTCAAACACTACAACTTTGAAATCATCGTCTGAGTTTTCACTTTTTTTCTTGATGTATTCTATCCTCTCACGGATATACAATTCTTTTTCAGCCGGATAATCAAAGATATAGTATCCGACTTCATTACCTAACCCTTTGTTCTCTCTAAACGAGGGTTTTTGTATCATTTCTTCTGCTTTATCTAATCGTTCGTCAAGCGACATCATTTAGTCCACCCCCGTAATTGCCTTAGTCATTGCACTCTCTCCACACGCTTCAAGATAACGTTCTAAAGCAATATCAAGAATTGGTGGCGTTATTGTTTTCTTCTTATCAACAACCATTAAAAGATTCGCATCTTTCAAATAGTTGAAATATATTGAGCGAAGCCTGCGTTTTGTACCATCTGTCCAATCTGCAATATCTTCACTTTGAATTTCTTTATTCTTGAAAAAAATATTTACATCTGCATCTTCGATTATCGGAATACCAAGTATATTTTTTTCTCGATACACTTCAAACATAAATTCAAAAAATAATCGGTCTGACCTGAGAATGGCAATCAAATTGATTACCTTTTGGGTTGCCAAGTCAGAAGTACAAAATATGTCAATCAGTGTCTTATCCAATCTTTTTGCTCTGTTCCAAATGTATCCATATATCCTTTTGGCTCGATACTCTTTTGCCGCACCAAAAAGATTTTCTTCTATGCACATTTTTTTTATTTCTTCATCGGACTTTCCATCATCAATCAGTTTGATGACCTTCTTCATTTCAACAAACCAGAATGATTGTGAAATCAATCCTGCACTATAATTTGGATATTCCATGTAAAACCTCTCTATTCGCCCTTTTTATTAATATCCGCATCAACCTGATCATCAGGAATAAAATCTGCAATCTCATCGATGGTGCATCCCATACCAAGGCAAATCTTTTCAATTACTTCCATAGTAACATTTTCATTATTAGCCAACTTTGTTACTGTATTGCTACTAATCCCCGTCAATGCTCTGAGATCTTTCTTTTTCATATCCCTATCTATTAGCATTTTAAAAAGTTTTTTATAAGATACTGCCATACCTGATACCTCATTATATACGTACTTTTCATTTCCTGTGTTACGCATATTATTATAGCATACGATCATTATTTTGGATATTAAAAAATGGTGTTCGAGTGATTTTTCACTATTATTCAGTTTTATTATTATTAAATAGTCTTTCTAACTATTCTTCCAAATACATTTTCAATGTATTATAGCTGTTCAAAGTCTCGTTATCTGCATCATTAAAATTCTGGGAAAAGGTCTGCAGACTTCCTGTTAGATCTGTCGCCAGATTGGTCAGCGATATATACGCATCGTACAGCTTTGCAAGTGCTTCATAAGCATCTTTATACTCTTCTGGTGGATTTTTTAATTTCTTCATTAGTGAGTTTACGGTGTCTTTATTGCTATTGATATCCGCTATCTGTCCACTGAAACTGCTCTCTGAAAAAAGATTTTGTAGAGCATCATTAAAGTCAGATACAAAATATCCATCCGTATCTGTCTTACTATCACTTTTTTTAATAGAGTTGTACCATACCTTTTTGATCAGCTTACCGCAGGTTTCTGCATCACTTGCACCAGAAAGCATGGAATACGCAGCCAAATTCAGATTGGTGCCATATTCCTCATTCTGTTTCTGAGCCTCGGCTGCTGCCTTCGCTGCCACATTCTTCTTATGTGTCTGTACTCCAATAGCTGCTATCATTGCTGCACCAATAACTGCTATTATTGCTATCATAATTATTTTCTTTGATTTTTTTGTTATCTTCACTCCGGTTACTTCGACCTGCTGTGGCGTTTTTTCTGTTTCAATAATATTTTCTATCGGGCAACCACATTTCGGACATGTATCCATTCCTTCTTCCAGTTCTGCTCCACAGTCCGGACAGTATTTCTTCTCTTCTTGAACCAACACTGTTCCACAATGCACACACTTCTTTGCCTTATCCGATATTTGTTCGCCGCAATTCGGGCATGTTGTCATAGCCATAATCTTTTTCCTCCATGTTTTTCATTTTCAATTCCATCTCTACCATTTCCAGTAGTTTTTCCAGTCTGCTTTTCTTCACCATGCGTTTCACAGTCCCTGCATCATGATATTTTATATACTGGATCACCTCAAAGAAACTCTCTGAAGGTAGCTTTTGTTTATGATATCCTTCTGTACATTTCATTTTCTGCTTATTGAAGTATTGAGATTTATTAGCTCTGTAATTTTCATGAAACAACTCTTTCACCTTATCTTCCTGCAGGTAAACAATCCATCTTGAAAAAGCTGTCCGTACAAATACAGCATTACTACTCACACTATAGGATAACTTGAACCATTTGCAGATTTTTTCTATATTAGTTTCAGTAGGTGGAAGCTGTTTTAAATCTTTTCTATTTTTCTTGTTCTTTGCTTTTTGTATACTATTAAATTCCCACTCCAATCGTTTCCAGTTTTGCTTCTTACCGCAGCATTTACACACTGTATACCCTCTGAAAATCATACTTTTAGGAACTACCACTTTCCTTTCTGCCAACATACTTTGCAGATATTGACAATTTTCTGTATGCAACATCTTCGTAGCCACATTTGAAAAACAACGTTCTTCCTTAGCTATCATGCTACTATATTGTTGAAAGCATTGATAAAAAAGCTGATAGAGATAATTGGCATCATGTTTTGCATAATGAAGATAATTCGGCACATACTTAACACCAGAACATATCAATGCTTTTTCAAATCCAATCCGATTGTTACTATTTCCAGCAATAACTCCCAAAACGTCTTGTAGAACCACTACTCTGTGCCTTTTTATTGTGATACCATATTTTCTCATATCTCTCAGGAATAACTCATAAGCATCTCTTCTCCACACTATTAAATGACAATATTGTGGAAAAGATTGTGCAAACTTTTCGAGTACTGCTTTTTCCTCGTTGCCTCTCATAACATGCGCTATAGTTGAATGCGATATGATTTCTGTTTCTTCATTGAATACTTTTGGATCACTTAATCTAATCGCTTTGGAAAATGTTTTTACTTTTTGTATTTGTGTATCAGCAGCCACTACACCTATCTGAATTGCTTCCCGTCCATCCAGACCAGATGTTCCTGGTGCTTGATTCCACTCGATATCTAGAAACAGATATTCAAATGGTCCTTTTTCTCTTTTAACATTTTCCACCATTTTTTCCTTCTTTATATGCCTGAATCTCATCTGCCCAATGGTTATCCATAAAATCCACCATTGCATCACTTTCAACAGCTTTTGAAATTGCCCTTCCTACAGCTTTAAAGTTTAATTCGACACCCTTGGAATCATTTTTATATGTTACAGATCTGTTTCTGGAAATCCCTATCTTCTCTGCTTCTCTTCCAGCATCAATATTTGCACCCAAGAACAGGAACTCCCATCCACACTCTTTCTTCGCTTCTATTTTTCGCCTAATCTGCTCCTGTGTGAAATGTTCGCTAGAATTTTCTAATCCATCCGTGGTAATAACAAATATAATTTTCCCCACCCTGTGACCCTCTGGAAGATGTTTCTGTACATTTTCCATTTTCTCAATTGCCGTTCCAATTGCATCTAATAAAGCTGTGCAGCCACGCACGAAATATTCTTTTTCCGTAAGCGGTTCAATGATCTCCACTGGAAATCTTTCATGGATGATATCTATTTCATCGTCAAACAAAATAGTGGTCACATTCACTTTCTTTTCCTGTGCCTTTTGTTTCGCAATCATGCCATTAAAACCACCGATTGTATCACTTTCCAATCCACCCATTGATCCACTTCTGTCAAAAATAAAAACCAACTCAGTTAATTCTGTATTCATGTGATTACCTCCTCTGATATTTGTTGTTAATCACATTTTATCTACAGAACCAACTGGGTTGGCCGCCTGTCAGGTGACATTGCACCAAAATATTTTGTTAAAATACTGGTTGTCCGTACGCATCCAGTACTTCATTAATTTCAAACATGTCATAAATCTTATTCTGTAAGAAATATGCCACGATAATATCTGTTTTTGAACTTCTGGATAATGCAAAACCGGCACTTGCCAGTAAATCCTTTGCTTTATCCAGGGATAATTCCAACGCTATTGTAAAAGCGAGTACCGTTTTTTTATTTGGAACATAATTGACATCTTTTCGGATTTTTGAAAAATGCCGACGATCCACATAAGCTTTTGTATACGCTTCCGATTCTGACATGCCACGCTCATCAATCATACGGAGTAGTCTCTGTGAAAATGTTTCCTCCAGTTGATTCATCAGATCAGCAATGTTTCTGTTTACTAACATTGTAGAAGACATACCTTTTTGTATTTTTGTCTTCTGCATCGTTGAAACATCAAATTCTTCCGGTAATGCTTCTTCTGCTAGATTGCTTTCTTCTAACGACTCTTTCCGCAAAGCCTTTTTTTCGGCTCTCTTCTTCCGGAATTTTGTGATTTTATCAAAAATGGATTTCATCTCCTCATCTATTTTGATATCATCCTTGACTGGTTCGTAATATTTATCTATAATTTTCCCACCTCATCAATCAGCTTCTGATCTGCCATATCTGTACCGCCTTTTTCTCTTGTTTAATCTCAGAATAGCACACTTTTCTCACTTAGAAGTCGCATAGCAGGCGACATTCTTTTATCGCATTTACAAACATTATACCATTTATATTTTTTTCGACAATACTCAAAAATCCTATTGTTCTTCTATCTATTTCCAAAAGTTCTTATTTCTTCTGCTTATAGTAAGAACCTCTGCTTGACTTTATATAGCTCATAAGAGTACACTGGTTATATAAAGATAGTTCGGAAACAATATTATTATGAAGTCCAGCTAATAAATGTCAATAGTTAAATGAAAAAATTGCTCTTATTTTCTGGCTAAAAAAGGGTAGACATCCCCCTTGGTGAAAATATCGTTCTTTTGAAAGATATTGATTCGTTGGATGTACA
>OBJP01000288.1_pt1 | contig 42114 bp, 44 predicted proteins | sample 1519821 | NCBI WGS metagenome assembly OBJP01 (sample SAMN04209218, study PRJEB22552) | human gut metagenome | biome: gut; material: feces | host: Homo sapiens | place: USA: Oklahoma | reverse complement strand
GTTCTTCTCTTCTTAGGGGACAATTTTGTCCCCCTCTGTTCTTCTCTTCTTAGGGGACATTTTTGTCCCCCTCTGTTTTTTCCCTGCTTAGGAGACATTTTTGTCCCCCTCTGTTTTTTCCCTGCTTAGGAGACATTTTTGTCCCCCCTCCAGTTCTTCTCTTCTTAGGGGACATTTTTGTCCCCCTCTGTTCTTCTCTGCTTAGGGGACATTTTTGTCCCCTTCTCTTAAACCCCTTTCTTTTTATTTTTGTAATCTTTTTTCTGCTTCAAATTAGCTAACTTTTTCTTTCTATGATCTTTTAATTTAATAAGAACTTCTGATTCCTCCTCGCTTACTGGATAACACACATCAAATCTACTATCTATTAAAATTGTATTTAAAATATCCAATGTCAGTTCTTGCATTTCTTCCATTTTCCGAAACACTTCCATTGATATTCCATTAACAGTTTTTTCATTTTTACTATATTGCCGTAAAATATACCGCAATGCTGCCGCCTCACTTTTTAGTCCTTGTTCTTCTTGCACTTTCTGAATTATTTTCTCATCTTCCTCTTCCAATCTAAAAGGTTTAACTTTCATTAGCTCTTCTCCATTCTTCTTCTAAATATTTCTCCATCAAAATCTCCTGTTTCAACATCTCTAATGTTTCAGAGTTATGCTGTATAACTTCCATGTTCGTTTTGATTAAATTCACATAGCGTTCCTCGACCTCTTTTATTTCTCCAGCTATCACATGATTCTTTAAAATACCGATTAAATATTTATTACGACTCATCCCATGTTCTTTTGCCATCCTATCAATCGCAAGCACAACTTCACTTTCTAATTTATATATTTTTATATCCTGCTTCATATTAACTTCCACCTCTTAATCATTGTTTTAATATTTATATATTAATATATAAAACTCAACTTATCAAGACCGATATCGCTTGTATTCTCCAAAAAAGAAAAATCACCCCATGAAAACCCTAGGCTTTGCCTAGCCCCAAAGCCATTTTGGGGTGGGTTTTCCCTTATGCTCTTTCCCTAGATGTTTCCAATGATTTTCCGGGCATCCATTGTTCCAGGTATTTCATTTCATACAAAAAACAGCGTACAGAACATTTGTTCTTGCTGCTGTTTTTTTGTGCAACGTATTTCATTTATGCTACAAATAAAAATTTTGTGTTTCTAAACAATTCCTTGTTTGATTGCTTTTTTATAACATTTAATTATCCAGTTGATATCTCTTGTTTGGTGCTTTGTGTGCCACTTGAAAAGACTTTGAAAGCCGGCTTCAATATCTCCGGCTTTCTTCGCTCTCTTAACTGCTATTTTAACGGCTGCTATTTCGTCTGTATACATCATATTATATAACCTCTTTCAGCACTTCGTAAGGCTCAAATCTGAAAATAAATCCGTGTTTAAATTTTGAGTAATAACCACCCAAGTCTTTTATAATTCTTTTGATTCTTATATATTCTTCCTTGGGCAATGTCTCTTCAATTCTTACAACCCATAGTTCGGAGCCGTCGCGTGTATCTTCGCCGTGTGTAACTTTAAAAGTATATGTTTTCTTTCCTTCGATTGCGGTGGCGTCTGTTTCTTCCGACTGTGTTTTTGCATTGCTCTGCTTCGCTGGTGCTGTGCTACGATTTTTAATTCTTGCTGTCTTTGGTACAATTTTTATATTTTTGCCGTTGTCCTTACAGCATCCAAAATAGTAAAAATCTACATGGAAATAGTCAATCATTCCGTCGCAATCTTCGTAGTTATAAGATTTTACAAAATTATCTACATCCTGAATAACCGCCCTCGTAGCTTCATTCAAAACATTTTTATATACATTTGTTGAATCTCTAATAATTTTTTCTTTTTCTTCTCTTGATGCATTTAGAAAATTCATTCTTTCATCAACAACCCAATTCCATGGAAATAAACTTTTTCCAATTTTTTCAAAATCCTCACTTGTCAATTCTTCAAAAGGTTTATAAATTTCAATTGGACTTTCTTTCAGTGCAACATGTAACTCTTGACACATAGAAGCATATGTTGTACGTACACTGAATTTATATGTTGGATATTTTTCTTTTACATATGTACGCACAATCTGAGCAACTTCTTTTAGAGTCCTGCTCCAGCTGTGATTGCTCCCCTCCCATCCAAACTGTGTGTAAAACTGATTTCTAACACTATCCGCTGTTTCTTTAACGGGTTCTTTCATTTTCGTTCCTTTTCGCTCTTTCCAAATCGGAAAAAGAGAATCAAATTCAACATTGATGTTTTTCATTTCTTCAAGATCGCCACCATTGTCCGGGTGGTATCTTTTAAGCAATTCTTTGTATTGTTTCTTTAAATCCTCATAACTCTTTACATTTTTAAAATATTTTGCCATAATATAATTATCTCCTTTCTTTGGGGTGCCGGTTTCGTTTCATTGCTAGTGTGTGCGATTCCGGCTTTTTTGTTTGCATTTCTGATAATTCTCTTTTCTTTCTGTCTTGCGTGTGTTATTATTTTATCACAGGCTGTCGCAAGACAAACCGCCTGTGATTCGTTGGGTAATGACTGTCTTTTATAAGACGGTCATTTTAATTTATTTATTGGAGCAGTGCCTTAATCTTGGCTTTTGCCTCTGCTAAATCTTTACACTCTTCTAGAATTGTTAAGATTTTTCTCTGCTCATTTTCTCTTGCAAGTCTTTCTATGACTTCACTTGCATTCGGCATTTTCACATTTACCACCCTTTCTGCCTTGCATATTTCAAAAGTTTTTGTTTTGATACTTATATTATAATATATTTACACTTCTTTTTCTTCTTTTTTCAGCTTTTCCTACACCTAATTTTTCTTTTTTGCAGAAAAATTTGTTGCCAAAATGGCAACAAAAAAAGAGCCTCTCAGCTCCATATATCTTCACAGTTCCTTTACTCTGTTACTAAATTATTTAGGGGACAAATTTGTCCCCTTATTTTCTCCTTGAACATTCTATTCTTATCTGCTCCCATTTATTCCATACTACATTATTTTTTGGAGCATTGTCTATGAAGTGTAATATTTTTTAAATCTCATTTTGAGACTGATAATAAATCGCACAGGTTTTTCCCACATATTCTTTTCCAGAAATAACCACTTTATTTGTGATATACTGTATTTTCTTTGGTCCTGCCGAAACTATAGACATAATAAAGTTTAAACTTTGTATAATATTAACCTCTCCTTGATATATCCAAAGGTATCTGATATTCAGAAATCATTTCAAAATCATCAGCACTTACCTGTTTAACACATGGATTTTCGTTCACAAACATTTCAATAAAATAATATTTTTCCCCACTATTCTCTATCACTACTTTTTCAACTACATATTCTGTTCCATGTTTTATAAGTTCTGTTTCCGGCACTTCACTTTTTAATTGTACAACCATATTTTCCTTTGATTCTACAAGTAATTGCGATTCCTTAGATACACAATCTGATATGCTCCCGTCTGGAGTTGTTACAGCTTCTGTCCCCATTTCAATTATAGAAATAGTCATGGAGATAATTGAAATAATAATCGCAGCACAACTCAATATATATGTTTTCTTCATAACATTCCTTTCTGACTATCATCTTCTTTTCTGATTCTAATACTCGTTACCTCTCTTTAATTATCTAGGGGACAAATTTGTCCCCTACCTTTTTAATCTCATTAATCCCAATTTATAGAATCATGTAATACTGTTCCGTGCTGAGCAATGCTTTCATTTGCTCGTTCAATTGCCTCTATTTCATCCGGCAATGCTTTATCTTCCGGAACAAACCGAACCAACACTCTAAATATTGTTTCTGTGTCACTCTCATCAATTAAATCTATTAATCCTTTTAACATTTCTTTACTCATTGTCAACGCCTCCTATAATCGCTTGTATACCTGCCCTCTTGGTAAAACATCCTTTATGATTATTGTATCATTTATTACCGAAAAAATAACTCGCAAATCTCCAACTCGTAATCGGTAATCATCTTTAATTCCTTGTAACTTTTTTACATCACCCGCCGGAAGTTTCTCAATTGCTATCTTCAACCTCTGTTTTGTTGGTCTATCCATTTTACCAATGTGCTTCGCAGCCTCTTTTTCATACTCGATCCGCAACTTGACACCCCCTTTATTTCCCTATCAATACTTTAACATTTTTTTTCTTTAAAGTCTATTCTCTTTACAGACTTCCATTTATTTTTTGGAACTGTCCGCTATCAGCAGACAGCTCCTGACACATAAGAGATGCTTTTACAAGAATATTTTTCCCTCTTCTATCGAATAATAATATGCATGGTCTGAAAGCCTTTCTTCTTTGCTTACCTGTGTTTCATTCACTTCTTGTATCATAGTGTCCATCATTTTTCTATCTATATCTGCATAAGACGGAACAATAAGCACTTCATCAATGCTACTTGGAATAATGTAAAAATTTTGTTTTAATTTTTTGCCAATCTCTTCTAAAATTTCTGTTCTCAAAATTGCTGTAGCCCCCCAAAACTTTTCTTTGTTTGTAAGAACATACATAATTTCCTCTTCACACGATTTTATCAATCTTCTCTTTTCTTCTTCATCTATTGGCATCTCTTCAAATATCTCTATCATGTTATAAAACTTATATTCGAATTTGATTTCCATGTTTTTTAATGCCAACTCATATAATTTTTCCTCTCTTAAAGGTATCATTTTCAAAATATCATTTGTGATTAAAATTGTCATTCTTTCACTTTTATCTTTTAGTTCTCCGCCATCTAAATAATATATAACAGACAAGTCTAAAAAAGTCTTATGCGGTACTCTTTGCAACAATTGCGCGTTACTGTCCGTATGTATTAATTTACAAATTACATTTTCCTCTTTTCCCACTTTCTCTAAAATCTTTTTGCCACTGAAAGGAACGTCCCTGTGCTCGTTGTACACTTTTATTATTTCCTTTGCGATTGTTTCAATCGAGCAAATTTTTTGTTGATACTTATAAAAAAATTCTTCCAAATATATTATTGGCGAAATCTCTTTTTCCCCCATAATAATTCCGGCTCGCACAACACTATTATTTTTTGTGGTTTCGCATAATCTTACATCCTCTCCTGTTCTTCTTTTTACCTCTTCCAATACACTTTTTTGAAATACTTTGTAATTCATTTTCCATTCTCCTTTTCTTATTGTTTTTGTTTACAATATAATTATATTATATTAATGCCTAAAGTGCATCTTTTCAGAGATAATTAGAACGAAACTTTTTCTTTTTTGGGGAAAACTATTTGCTTTTATTATGCCAATATAGTATTATATAAATAACCTTTTAAGGTTGTTTTTGTTTACAAAATAAAAGCCTTTGGAACAGTTCTCCATTGGCTTTTATTCTACTATCAGCTCCACTATGCTCTTTTCTATATTCTATTGCACTTCCCTTTTCCCCAAAAAAAGAAAAATTTTTATTCGATATAATCCACTCCCTGCTTTTTTGCTTCTTTTATTCTTCGGAATAAAGTTGATCGACTTACACCTAATTCTTCTGCCACTTCTTTCGCAGTCGTTACATCAATCCATTTTTCAACCTCTTTAATTGAAATTTTCCGTTTCAACTTAATTGACTTTGCCCCAGCTTTTCTGCTTTTTATTTTTCTTATAGTCTCTTTGTCATAACGAATTTTCAAGAAGTTCTCTCCAGACTGTTCTTTTTCAAAAGAAGCATCCGCTCCCACATTTTTTAATATATCGTTCAAAATTTCCAGTCTTTTTATCTCTTCACAAGAATTTGTTATCTTTATTTCAAATAAAATTTTGTCCATAGCTTTCTTATTTTATCGTTTCACAATTAATATTGAGACTGTTTATAGACAAAATAAAAAGCGTCTCATTATTAATTATGAATCTCAATCTTTTTCCCCTCTTTCTTTACAACCTTATACCACTTCCCGCATTTTGTGCACCTGTATCTATAAATACGTCCAACAACACGTTGAAAATAGATATTGCCACATCTACAACTTTGGCGTTTTCCGCAGTCATCTCTTAACATTACCTTATCCATAATTCTCCTTCTTTTACATAGGGGACAAATTTGTCCCCTAACTTCAAACCCTATTCTTTAGTTTTTAATTTCCTTTAATATATTTTTTACTTCTTCACTTGTCAGCGTTCCTTTCCTCTGCAAGTTTTCAGATATAGCTTCAACCATTGTTCTGTTTTCCGAAAGAATCTTCTGTGATTCATTCCAAAATTTTTTAGATAGTAATATTGTTTTTTCTTCTAACTCCCAATCTAGTAAAGTTTTGCTTACACTTGAATCCGTCATAACAATATATGCTTTGATCCATTCTGTAGCTTGAAGAAAATCACTGTCTTTGCCTATAAAACTTCCTATATGCATTTTATCAAGTAGCATTTCTTCTGCAATGGCTCCTTTTACTTTTTTGAAACACCATTTCCGTGTAACAATGCAAGGTTGCACGTACATCTTCGGTTGCGTCATGCGCCGGGAATTCATAGTTGTAATACGCAGCACAATTAATCAGCTTGTGCCAACGCCAACTTTTATGATAATCATCCCATTCGTGCATAAGCCAGGCAAATTTTAACATCACGTCAAATTGCATCACGTCCGGAATTTCAATACCGGCAGCTTCTAAAAATGAATCATCAAAATGTATTCCATTATATGTAATTAGAATATCTGCAGCGTCAAATATTCTCTGAACTTCATCTCGATAAAAGGAAAACGGTTTTTCATTTTCGACTTTTTCTGGTGTGATGCCGTTAATGGCTGCAGCTTTTGACCACGATTCCGTATGCTCCGGTTTGAAATAATGTTCAAACAAAACACTGCCCTGCAGATCCATAATGCACATGGATAAGATTTCATCTCCCAGTTCTGGAGAAAATGGATACAGACCAGTAGTTTCTAAGTCATATACAATCCCATTCTTATATTTTTGGAATGTTTTAAAATAGCAATCTGCACACAATCCCTTTTCTCGGACAAATGGTATTTCATTGTTAACAATCTCTCTATAATGAAATTTCTTTCCACAACTTTGGCAAGTACGTTCCTTATCTCTACGCTTTCTCTCTGCATTTTTTCGGGCTTTTTCTTTTTTTGATTCGTGATATGGAATTGTTTTATTTATGTCATAAAGGTAGTAATCGCCATACGATCTACGTTTTACAATAGCACGTGGCTTCACATTGTATCCTGGCATCAAATTTATTTTTTGTAGTTCCGTTTTTGATTTTAATTCCGGATACTTTTCTCTTTCCCAAGGTTTCACATCTAATAATTCAATTTTTTTACTCATAAGCACTACCTCTTTTGTGCGTCTACATATACTCTTACATATTGTTTCTCTCCTTTATTTCTATCTGGATACGGCCTAGAAACAGAGAGCAGTTCAAAGTCTTTTTTCAAGACTTCTACTGCCTCCAGAACCTCTGTTTCCTCCCCATGAACTCTAATTTTTACCATTCCGTAACCGTTCATTTTCTGCTTTTAAATAAATTTCTCATTAAACTTTCTCCGTTCGGATTATTTCTTTTGCTTTCAGCTTATCTACTTTGAGCTTAGGGGGACAATTTTGTCCCCCTCCTCATAGCACCGCTACTCTAGTCTTCACTTCCAAACAATTCCGCATGTGCATTGTTATATACAGCATACTCCGGATATCTCAATTGGATTGCCTGCCAAAAGAATGGTGCATATTCACAAGCAAAAAGGTCTTCTACACTATAACGGCTGCATTCCTCAATCTTTTCCTTTGCATCCTTTTTTTGATTCACTGTAGGCGTTCCATTGCAGAATAAATTAAACGCCATACGTACCACTTTCAAACTGCCACTTGTCTGCCAGCCCTCCTGCAGACATTCCACTCTGACGCAATGAGTTTCTTCATCAAAAATATTTTTGAAATGAAATCTTGTGTCTACATTTACTCCAAGACAATAATATAGAGCCTGATGATACACATCTTTGAATTTAGAATTTTGCATTTTTTCCATGTAAAATTCCTGATGTTTTTCACTGATAAATTCTATCTTTTTTTCTGCCATAATCCTCTTCTCCTTTTCTTATCGCTGCATCACGTCCATCTTGGCCGGATGCAGCTTCAACTACCGTATTTTACCTGTCGCCCATTTTATGAAAATGGAAGTTCTCCATCAATTCCATCCGGAACATTCATAAATCCATCCCCTGCAGGAGCTTCTCCGCTCATATCATAGTTCTGACTTTTTTTACTTTCAGCAAACTCCTGCTCTTCTACAACAACATCTGTTGTGTAAACTTTCACACCATCTTTATTCGTATAACTTCCTGTTTGGATACGTCCAGTCACAGCAATCTTTACGCCCTGATGTAAATATTTCTCTGCAAATTCTGCCCCTTTTCCAAAAGACACGCAACTAATAAAATCCGCTGTCGCATCTCCTTCTCTCTTAAACCGCCGGTCAACCGCTAATGTATATCTAGCAACCGCACTTGCATTTTCCCCTTGTGAATATCGCACTTCCGGCTCTCTTGTTAAACGTCCTATCAAAATCACTTTATTCATGTTTTCTTTTCCCTCCACTTTCTTTTTTCTTTGTTTTATCTTTAATATAATTATAATATATTTGTATTTAAAATTCATTCAAATCAATATCGATTGCACATATAATTTTTCTTTTTTGGGGAATATTCTTTTATTTTTTATATACGTTTCTTTTTTTGCCAATAATCTTTTCATCTCCACAACTTGCTTGAAAAGCTCCTGTATTATTTCGGAGCAAGTAATGTCAATTATGGATTTTATATAAATTAAGATTATAAATAAATATAGATTTACTCTGTACTAAAAAGTCTCTACAGCCCTCTATTTTCAAGGGTTTTCCTGTTTTGCACATGAAGTAAAATTGTAAATATTTCCCCCTTTTCCTCTTTGTATCTTGAAAAAACTTCTCAACGGATTCCTGAAATTTGAAATTCCTCTAAAAATCTACCGTGATATTTGAAAAATTTTCCTACAATGACTCAAAAAAAACAGCCTCCTTCTCGATGCTGCATTGTTTTCCAAAAGTTTTCTCTTTATTTTCTCTTTTATTTTCATTTCTGTATCATTTCTTTTACGCAAACTAAACCTAAACTTCACTGTTTTTGTTTCCAGTAAGTATAGGCTCTTTTATTCTATGCAATTCCAAGATCTTCTCTTAATAGCTTGTGGAATAAAGATGCTTTCAGTCTCCGCATCCATTTCCTTGGATTCATTACCCTATCATTAATGATTCGGAGCATTTTAGGGAAAAGATCCAATGGGTTTATAAAGCTCTCCCACAGACGTTTTCGATAATTCAAAAGCAACTGCAAGATATCTTTATACTCTTTTTGATCCGGTTGTTTGATTTTATTTCTTCTGCAAGCAACCTGTAGCAAATATTCATATGTTTGCTTATGTTCCGATTGTACTACCTTCTCTGAAAATTGTTTTCTCAGCGTAATCAGATACATTCCATCCTTGATCCCAACATAAAAATACAGCTTCAGCATTTTTAGATAACTCTGAAGTGTTCTTGCATTGATATCAAGAAGTCCTTTCTTTACACTTCCATCTTCTGCTACTGTATTTGCATATTTTTTGATGAAATTTTCACGCTTGATTCTGTACGTACGAAATTTACCTGCTTCATTAATATTAAGCAGATCCATGATTAATAATTTTTGAGCTGGTTTTAATTTTTTCCAATTTACATCATAAAAAAGTTTTTGGTTTGTCCGGATATACGGCACATTTCCAGCCTTATAGTCTCGATCTGTATAAGAAGTAAAATCATTTCCGCACAAAACAATATCATAATCCTTCTGTCCTTTTGTCACTTGGATGACACCCTTTTGGGCAAGGCTTTTTTTGCAGTCATAGAACGCCTGCACAGAAATATCCATTTTCTCACACATTTCTTTGTAATGTACACCAAAAGCTTCCCCACGTCCGTTCTGCAAGTGAGTAAGTGCTATGATAAAATCAATTTCATTTCCGGTAAGTTCTTTCTCAAATAGACTGTGAAAAACATCTAATTTTATCCTTTGCATGATTTTTCTTCTCCTTTCTCTCCATAGTTATTGACAACATCAACTTTTTATAGTATATATATATTAAATGTTTGGCATCAGTTTTTTTCAGTTATATTTTTCTGATGTGCTTATGTTTCTAAAAACGGAGTAGGCTTGCTGGCTTGGGCTCCGTTTTTTGTTTTCTACAATTCCATTCCCATCATGGGAGTTGGCGCTGCTACTTGTTGGTTTTTACTCATTTCCTGCTGTTGCAACTGATTGAGGTAATTGTCTGTCCGGGTTGCTTTTTGTTCCTGACTTTCTTCACTCCGTTTCAATTGTAATATGGGAAGTGTTTCATCTAATTCATAATGATTTTCTTTCAGGAATGCTTTTAACTGTTCTACCTGATCATCTAGGAGCAAATGCTCTTCTAAGGTATTGTCAAGTCTCATTCCAGTGCAAATGTAAAACTTATCTTCTTTTTTCCATACTGCTTCTTCCAGCTCTTCTTCTTTGTATTTAATGTTTGCCATCAATGTATTTTGATCTTCCCTAAATCCTTCTACTAGCAGTTGTTCTGTTGCTTCTTCAGGCTGTTTTACCGGCGCATTCTCCGCCTGTTCCTGCTTTGCTTTATCTACTTCCTGCTTTATTTCTTCTGATACCTGTTTTTTCTTTTCTGCAGGTTCTTCCAAACGTAACTCCCCTGATTTCACAAGTTTTTGACGCTCCAGCAATTCCCCATACGGAAGTTTCTTGTACATATTGGGAATCCGTTTTTCTACGTCCTGTGCAGCAAAAAACATTGTATTTTGCTTTGTAAGTGCAACCGGTATTAAGTTTCCCTCTGCATCCAATTCTACAAGACGATATTGATGTTTTCCATTTCGCACTCGGAATCCCTGTTCTTCTATTTGTTTTGTACTTTGAATTGCACAATAATGGATTTCCGGAAGTCCTTCTTTTTCTAAAAAAGAAAGTTCTGCCACTGGCTTAAATTTCTTGGCATAATTCGTTAATGCTTCATTCCAATCCTTTGCGTTTTCCGGTACATGACAATGAATCTGTTCTGTCAGCATCCCTTCTTTTTTTAGGAGTTCTTGTATATGCTGCATACTTTCCACTCCACTTACATCATGGTCTTCCGCCAAATGAATTTCTTGTTTTGGATGCTCTTTCAAAAGATTTAATATTGGTTCATATTTCCCTGTTCCTCCCAAAGGAAGATAGTCATATGCTTTCCAGTCTTTTCCCTGCGCTTCTAGAATAGTCATCACACTCATTGCATCAATGACGCTTTCTGTTATAATCAGTTTTTGAGATTGATTGTTAATGTAAAAGCCTTGTTTATAATCACATCCCTCTAGATCTCCAAGAAAACGTACATCCGAAAGAGTTCCTCTAAAAGAAGCAAAGTTCGGTTTTCCTTCTGAATCGTAAGCAACAAACACACAATTCCCATTTATATCCTGATACAACATTTTTCGATCTACAAAATCCTGCACAATCTCAGGTGTAATATATCTGCTCTTTGTCAAGTAGGCGTACACCCGCCTCATATTTTCTCCCCTCTCCGGTAAGATCAATTCCTGCTTCTCCAGTTGTTTCTCTTTTACCTGTTCTTTTGGTTTTGGCGTGTAATATTCCGGAATATAAACTCTTTCTGTCAGCTCTTTTAATGCTTCATACAAATCCCCATTATGTACAAATTCTGCCGCAAATCCTATAATAGAATCGCCTTTCCCGACTCCTGATTTCCCAGGCATTGAATTTCTCCAATAATAATTTTTTGTTGTATCAATCCGGACGCTATCATGCTGTGCGAGAGTATAATATCTTCCCTTTCTAATCAAGGTAAATCCATGGTCTCTTGCATAGTCTGTAATTTGTATCTGATTTTTAATTTCGGTTAGCAACTCTTCATCGCTGATCCTTGGTTTTCTCCTTTTCTGTTCAGCAGGTTTATCTCCAACGCTGGAAACAGAAACTGCTTTTTGCGGACTTTTTAAGTATACTTCCAGCGTCTCTTGTATTTCCGGTATTTTTTTTCGACATAGTTTATAAGTCTGATTTAAAACACTAAACAATGACTGTTCCGGATTTATCTCTTTAATCTCTTCCCAATAAGATGCAAGAATGTCTTTTTTCGTTTGTGTACTTACAATTCCCAAATGATTTTCCAACATCATTCCAAAGGCAGCTTCCTGAAACTTTGTTTCCGGATTTTTTTGCAAATATTCTAATTCAAAAATTTCATGGGTAATGTGATAAACTAATTCCGAAACTGCCTTTTCGCCTGTTTCTTTCAACAGCACCTCTTTCTGCACCGCAGAAAGCTGTTCTGCATAGGAAAGCAATCCCTTCACGATTCTTGGATACATCTGTTCTGAATACCCTATTTGATAAAAATTCTTTCGAGCAAGCACTGGACAGGTTGTCTGAACAATATCAAACACCGCTTTTACCCCGTCATGCTTTTGTTGAGTGATACTTTCTACCTCTCCTGCCTGATATCTGATTTTTTCTTCCTGAGATACTTGTTCAAGTGGCACAAGATTTCCATCTATTTTGAGCAGCGTTGCTTGATATGGCACATATACCTTGATCCCTTTTGCTCCCTTTTTTACTTGATATCCTGCATCATTCCAAGCAGAAAAACTTTGACAATAAACTGCCTGCGGATTTTCCCGATAGATAAGTAAATTATTCTTTAGGCTGTATCTATAGAACCGACTTCCAAATTCCAAAAAATCAGCGATTTGTGCCGGTTCTTTTTCCAATGCATCCAGCATCTCTACAATGTTTTGATCCATTTGTTTTTGCTGCATGTTCTCATCCCCTGTCTGTTCTAATTTGCATATATTTTTAAAATCTCTTTCTGCTCTGTTTCTTCTAATTGATTCAATGGTTTTAATAAAACACGTTCTGCAAGTGTTCCAATCGGCAACTCATTTTCTTCACACTTCACAAAATAGAGGCTTCCATTTTCATCTTTTACAATGGCTTTTCCTCGATAATATCCGATAGAAAGATATAACTCGTGAAGTACCTCAAAATTTTTTGGTTCTTTTTTATATTCCATTTTCATCGCTCCTTTTCTTATGCTGCATCTAGTCCATCTTGGCCGGATGCAGCTCTCATCCTCTAATTAAATTTTTTCCCTCTGCTAAAACACCACCAAGAACTTGTAATAGCTCTTGTCGAATTTCCGGATAAATCAAAGCTGTTAATCCAATCGCTGCAAGGATAAATAGTATAATCACTGCCACTATTCTGATACATTTGCCTATTGTTTTTACAAAGAACTTCCCCATATTATTTCGTTCTACAATTCGGACATTCTCATTTATTCCATATTTTTCTTGTAATTTCTTCTGTTTCTGATTTTCTTCCTGTTCTATCCGGATTTTTTTTACTAATGATTCCTTATACTTTGCCATCTTTTTTTCTCCCATCTAGGCTTTTTTCCAGCGAAAAAAGAAACTTCTTTTTTCTTTCTGTGGCTTTTCTTTTTCTTTCAGCGGAAATAATTTTTCAAAAGCCGGATTATGAACATATTCAAATTGATCCGGAGAATATACTGTAAAAAATGTCCGTTCTGCTTTATCTTCCATGAACTCCAGTACGTCTTTTTTCTCACGTTCAGAAACAAAATTAAAAACATACATCACATCCGAATAGTATTCATTTCTTAATATCGTTTCTGTTTCGTCCATTTCAGATGCAGCCGTTCCGCTTACAAAAATCCGGACATCTTTTTCTAAAAATGAGGTTTTATTAAAATCTGCGTTCATGTAAGCACCAAAATCATAGATATAATAGTCATATTCCTGTTTTAGTACTTCCGGAAGATTTTCCGGCTTATAAAACATGTCCACATTTTCAAACCTAACCTTTCCAATATTTGCATCATGTTCTTCTGCATAAAAACGTGATTCATGCTTTTGTACAAATCCCGTATCATTCACTTCTAAATAACACGCTTTATAGCCCTTTAACTGTAAGTATTTCACGAACTGGATTGCAAATGTCGTTGTTCCCATTCGCCGGCACACCCCGGCAATTCCTATTTTAATTCCGGTTTTTAATTCCTCCGGAACTTCAGTTTCTTCCTGATACAAGTTTGTTTCCGGTTCTTTATAATATCCATACAAGCACCGTTCTAATTCTTCTCTTGCCTCTGTTTGGCTTACAGCGAATATGTAATATAAAATTCCCTGATTTTGAAGCTCCTGTATGATTTTACTTTGTCTGTCATATCCCGGAGCATAAATAATCACTTGACAGTTTTTTGCAACTTCTATACGTTTGATTTCCTCTGCTACTTCTTTCGCCGAATCAACATACTGCTCAATGTCAAAAATCAGATATTCGCATTGTCTGCTTAAAATATCATTGAGATGATTTTTGATTGTAAGACTTCCCTGTAAGTATTCCAAGTTCATCCCTTTAATAGCTGCTGTTTCCTGTACAAAAAATCCTCGCTCCTGCGAACCTGCAAAAAGTATCATGTTTATCGCACCTCTCTTTCCCCAAAAAAGAAAAATAATTATTTTAAATCTGTAATCTGTTGCTGAATATTTTTTGTTCTCTGCATAATGGTTTCTATTTCTTTTTCTATCTCTGCAACCTGATTTTGATTAACAGCAATTTGATTTTGTGCTTTTAAAATCGTATCTTCTGCCTTTTTAGTTTCCTCCTCAGACGGATATACTGCTTCTTTTAAAGATGCAATCCGTTTTTCCAGTTTCTTGTTTTCTATTTCATAGGCTTTTATTTTCTTTTCTTTTTCTGCAATCTGCACATCATCATATGTAATCTGCGCCTGAAGACGTTCTTTTTTACAATCTTTTTCCGTTATCTTTGTTTGAACTTTTCCATGCTCTACTTCATTTATATTGGTATAAAATCTTGCCGTTTTATCCTCTTTTCCAACACGGAAAGAAATCTCTTTCCAAATCTTTGGTATTTCTTCGATTTGCAAAAGCACAAATTCCGAATCTTGATACAGCACTTTCATTTTCAATGTTCCGCTGTTCCGTTCAACCGCCTCAAACTCTAATTTTTTATCCAATACTTCCTTATTTTCTAACTCAATAATCACTTGCATCCGGTCTGCCTTTTCATCATATTTCCACTGTGTCAAGTAAATATCATATGTTTCGTATACAAGTTTCTGATAATACTGTGTTGCACTTTTAAGTGTTCCGCTATCCGGAAGCCATATCTTTGAAGTAAAGAAAATAAAATATCCCGCAACAATCACTATCAGAAATCCTACAAGTTTCCTGCTTTTCTTTCCGATCCGTTCTTCCCTTGCTTCTCTTATCTTTCCTGTCTTCAAGTAATTACCCCTCCTTCAGCACACGCTCCATAGCGCCGACTGGAATAAAATTTTCAGATACAACGACTGCTTTGATCTGCATTTGATTTGCATCTTCTAAACATCTTGTTATAAATCCATCTTTAGAGGTTTCTACCGGTTGAATGATTACGATCATGTCTGTATCTTTTCCTATTTCGTCCTGTATACAAATATATTCTTTATAGATATCTTTTGCCTTTGCTTTAAAGAACTCTTCTCTTCCCTCTTCGCAACATATATAAAGATTTTTAGGTGCTGTCATCCTTATTCCCTCCCGGTCCCATATTGTATTTCAAATCCAAATCTCATCTGACCTCTTTCCTGATAGGTATCACAGACTGTTTTTATCGTAAGTGTGTCGGATGTATCTGTTCGATAATCAATATCAAAATATAAGTTTCTTTCATATTCATTTATGATCTGTATCGTGTCCGGATGCAGATTTACCGTTGTAACTGTTTCAAACCCTTTTACATAGAGATACTGTTTTACTTCTTCTTGGAAACGCTTCCAGTCTTCTCCTTGTAACCATATGAATTTTTCCGGATACTCTTCATATCCCTTAAATTGTACTTCTACTTTTCTTTCTTCCTTTTTTTCTGACGGAAGATTGTCCTCCAGTTTATCCTGCATATTGGAAATTCGGTCTTCATTCCATTTATGGATCTTTGCTTCAGGAATAGGTTGTTTCTCTGAAACATGAAACTCTCCCCGTGGGTTCTTTACAGAATTTCGGTTGCCGCAAAAGTTTAATAAAAGCGCAGCCCCTACGAGTAATAAAAGTAATATGATTTTTGTCTTATTCTCTTTCATTCTCCATCTCCTTTTAAATATTTGTCTGGATTTACTGGAACTCCATTTTCTTCCACCTGAAAATGCAAATGATTTCCGGTAGACTGTCCAGTAGACCCGACCTCACCGATCTGTTGCCCTTTTTTTACCGTATCTCCTGTTTTTACAAGTAATTTGGAATGATGCATGTATTTTGTTGTCAATCCATTCCCATGATCGATCACTACCCAGTTCCCAGCACTGTCTGACCAGCCGGCAATGGTAACTATTCCATCTGCGGCTGCAAGGGTAGGTGTCCCTGCAGGAGCTGCATAGTCATTTCCTTTGTGTCCTCCGGTTTCAAATTCCCGGATTTCTCCAAAATAACTAGATTGATATGTCATTCCCGGACAAGGATGGGTAAACATTCCATTTCCAATTTCTCCCAAACCGTTTTCTAAGTCTGCCGAGGTCATATAATTGAACCGATAAAGATTTCTGCCTTTCATCACTGCGATCACCTTACTTACATATGCCGGATCAGTTGCATATCCTGACTTCCACAATGCTGTAATAAAACTATCTGCATCATAATGTCCGGTCACAGGATCTCTCTTACAAGCAATGACATTGTCTACATAAGGCTGTCTTGTGAATTTATTTCCCCAAGCAAGCATACAGTCTACATAATTTGCAAATGTTGAAAATTCCGCTGTAACTGTTCCCCATGCTTCTTCTGTCCGCATCACGACTGTTCCACTTTCTTTGTAACAATGTGCTTTCTGTCCAAGACAATTATAGTAAGGCGGATTTGCAAGTTCAGAGCCATCTGCCCCAGCCTCTAATATCATTTGTCCTAATACCACAGAAGCCGGATATCCTGTCTCATTCATCATGTCGATGGCAGCTTGTACCATCTCCACAGTAATCCATGCCGGAAGTCCATCTAAATCTGATTGTACAATCTGTTTGTTTGCTTCTTCGCCAGCAATTGCTCTTACAACTTCTTCAATTAAGGTGGAAACAAATATGATTCCTAAAATTCCAATTGCAAAAGATATACCTGATATCAGCAAGTATTTTTTTACTTTTTTCCTAAGCATTGTTTTTATACACCGCCTTTGAAAAGACGTTTATCCGCTTCAGATAAGTACACTTTAAATTCAATATTTTGATCTCCGGAGATACACAGAATGACTTCTCCACGCTGCAGCCTTGGAATCCTTTCTTTTTGCGAGTATGTAAGTACATTGTTAAATACCCGGTCAATGATTGGAAGCACATTACTGTCCTGATGAAAGATGAATTTATACTGTGCCAGTTCAAAAATGGTTTTTAGTTGTCTTTCTCCTTCTTTAGTACTTCCATCCGGAACATAATCTCGGATAGATTGTGTCGCAAGCCATAATCCGGTAAAATATTTCGGACCTTCTCTTAAGTAGATTCCCAAAAGCTCTAATGCAAACAGTTTTTGAGCATTTACCCAACGATGACTCTCATCGACAAGCAGCAACGTATGTGTGACATCTTCCAACGCAATTTTTCCACTCTCCCATAATGTTTTCATAATGCTTCCATTTGTAATCGATTCATCCCATGAAATACAAAGAATATTGAAGAGCTGCAGATCAAATATCGCAGAATCCATATCTTTTAATGCTGTCATATTGTAAGACACTACCTTGACATCCATCAAATTATTAATAGAGGTATAACCATCAAATAGATATCCATAGGTATCTACTAAAATACGAAGCTGATCCCTTACTCTATCCAAATTGATTAATTTCCGGTCAATCAAAACTTTTTCTTGTTCTGTATATGTTTTTGACAATATCTCAGAAATCATCTCATTTACTAACTCTAGCAATTCTCGATATCTTGGATAACTTTTTGCCGGAAGCCCTGTAATCTGTTTCTGTTGTTTCACATCTCTTGCATAAGGAATCAGGTCATATCTACCATACAGTGCTTCCACAGCTTCAATATATACATTAACTTCATCCGATTCTGCCTCCGGCTTTAAAAAGCGATAAGACTTTCTCAATTTTGATAAGTGTCTCGTATAACTGATATTTTCGTTGTCTCCTGCCTTAAAAATCTCAAGCAGATTAATAATCCCATCACTTCCATCCATGTTTAAAACTCTTCCGCCAAGTTCCGTTGCCAATGTAGAATATTCTCCGGTCACATCGATCACCCGGACAAAATCCTCTCTCAATGCTCTATCCTTCATTTGGAGTTTTAGAAGTGATGATTTTCCGAAGCGCATATTTCCCATTAGCACTGCAGATGCATTTACACGGATTGCATTTGTTGTAAATGCATCAAATGTTACATTTCCACCGCAAGCAGTTTCTCCTAAGAATGATCCCAATGGGTCTTCCAAGCTGCTAAAATGAAACGGATTTCCCGCCGCAATGAGCTGTGACTTCATTGGAAATCCTGAAAGTGTATGTGGTTCTTTCATCTGCTCCTCTGCACTTTGATAAACACTTTTCCATTCTTTTCTTGTTTCATTTAAAAACACTGCGGAGCGATAAGTGTCCCCTTCTAATGACTTGATTACTTTTGCCACAGAATTTTCTAGACTTTGCTTTGTCGATTCTGCCGCAAAAATACGTATGGCAACAGATTTAATCACTTCTCCCATCGCATTGATTTCATCATAAAGTGCTTTCATTTCACTTTCTCTAGCGGCTGCATCGTAAAAATCTTTATATTCTTTTGCAAACTTTTTTCTTGAGCCCTGCTCTTCAATCGAGCGATTCAAATTCTTTTTTACTTCATTTTGATCCTCATTATGGATACTGATTGTTACAATCGTATTTTCTTGATTGCACGGCTTCGTCAGCCAATAATCATCCAGCACTTCCGGGTAATCCCAAATATGTACACAAGCTTCATAGCCTGTCCCTGTTCTTGAATACGATTCATAATGTAACAGGTCGCCTGCCGGAGATATTTCTTGTAACAATTGTTCATCTTCAACGATCTCTATTTTCTCTTTTTCTTTTTTTCTCCATCTCTTCCACATGATTTTCTCTCCTACTAGGGGACAATTTTGTCCCCCTCCTAAAATATCCGTGAATTTTTATTTCCCAATTTCTTATAAATCTGTCTTTTTTTCTTTTCCGGGATTTCTTCCAGCATTTCCATTCCGGTTCTTCTTTCCTTTTCCTGAATAATTCCCAAAATGCTGTCAATCAACCTTATAGATTCTTTCCTCTCATTATCATCTACAAAGAAAACCTGAAGAAAAAATTGTTTTGTTACTGCGTGTTTTTCCCGGTATTCTAATTCCGCAAGTTTTCGCTTTAACATTTCATGGTACAGCGGATTTTTATTACTTCGTATGCGTTTTTCCCAATATTCTTGCTGTGTATGTGTGTTGCAGGGAAACATCATCGATATGATCTCCATGTCTAATCCATAGGTTTTTAAAAGTTTCGCCCACCGAAAACAATCCATTTCAATCTCATCTACATCTGAATTTACCAAATCTCTTGGAATGATCTGATACAGATTGACATAACTTCCATCCTCCTTTTGGAAACACTTCTTCTGCTTATCATATCTTCGTATTGGAATATCTTCCCTGATATCTGTAATCTCTTGTTCCTGTTTCTTCTTCATGTTTTTTCTCCTTCTTCCGAAAACCAATTACTTTTTTAGGTTTTAATAGGTATAATGCAAGCGCCTGATATGTCCGGCGTTTCGGATTTCCAAGTGCTGGAATCATCAAACAGATTCCGACTATTCCGGAAAAAATCAAATATGGAATCTCTAAAGACTTATGTACATTTTCTTGCAAGTTTAAGCAAAGAAAGATCCAAACTGATAAAAATACAAAATCCTGAAGATATAATTTCCAAATCACTTGTGTTTCCGATTTAATCTCTTTTGTAACCAAATACCTCATTTATCGTTTCTTTCTCCTTTCTGTTTCCGGAAAATCAGACTTTCCTCTTTCTTTTCTTTTTGGGGAGTTTTCTGCATATTTCCTCTGTTCCTGCATTGGTGTTCTCTCTCTCATTGCAGACGTACTTGCTCTATTTACATCTGCATGATTTGAACTCTTCCTACTGTCCGTTTTATTTTCCCATTTCTCAAACATATTTTTCGGCTCTTCATAAGCGAATGGCTGCTTCCTGCTCGTCTGTTGTGATTCAAATCCATTTGCCTGCTTCTGATCCGCCTCATGCATATCATTCACATTATTCTTCTCCGGCTTTTCTTCCTGATCAGAAAAAGGTTCTTTCGATGTCACTTCTCCTGCAGATGTTAAATTCTCTGTTGTCCCTTTCTCTTCCATTCCGGAAACCTGATCTGTCTCATGTTCTTCTTGCTCCATATTCTGATGTAACATTTCATCACTACTATCATCCTGCATCCGGAACTCTTCATTCATATTGTTCATTTGTTCTGATTGCATCTCATTTTCAACGCTTTGTGACATCTCATCAAAAGAATTTCCTTGCCGATTCTCCATCCCCTCAGCTCCCTTTAAACTTTCTTCCATCTGCTGATTACTGTTGGAATTTTGGTTATGAGTACCGTTCTGTTCCATTGACTGTTCCATGTTTTTAAAGCTATCTCCTGCACTTCCACCAGTTCCACTGCCTTGGCTTGTTGCCTGCATATTTTTCATCGCATCTCTTTGCTCTTTCATCATGTGGAACTGTCTCGCCTGTTGGACAGTTTGTCCTGCGCCACGTATCATATGATATGCGGCAATCAATTTACCTGTCATGCTGCTTAAGCCAGCATCTACACCTGTTAATTTTTCTATGATATTCGCTCCATCAATGACACACCAAGCAATAAACAAAATGATGATTCCCCTTGCCAATCCGTTAATTTCTGTCTTGGAATTGAGATATTCCACAAAAAGAAAATAAGATTTCAAACTAATTACCGTAAAGCAGAGTGCAAAATAACTGTCACGAATACTCTCCAATATTTTTACCACTTTTCTTTCAGAAGAAAGGTTCGCAGCATATAAACTGACTAGAATACGACTTACAAAAATTTCATAAATGACTCGTGTGTTCTTATACGCAAGGCAGACATAAATCAAAATTGCTGCAGCCGCAGTTAAATAATATGTACCATAGTGAAACGTGTACCGGTAATAGTAGGTATTTCCAAAGTCTGTCCATGCGACTCCATCTTTTGCATCTATCAGTCCATATTCTCCATTTCCTATAGACATCAACCGTTTCTTTAAAATGCTTTCTGCATTTTTAGATAAGCCATCTGTCCCCGGATCAAGCACCTCGCCAATATTAATGTAATCTACATCTGTTTTACTCAAAGATGTCCCTTGTGGGATTTTCCCTTTACTATTCAAGTTTTCTAAACCAATTTGAGAATCAATATAATAAAGATCATACAAATTGGTACGGATTAATTCCGTTCCATTGACTGTACTTCCGCCGGATAATGCAGCATCTTTAAAAGCGATGGAAAATCGGTTTAATTCTGTAAAAATGGTTGTTGATGCCGACATTACTACTGCCAAAATCAAAACACTGTTAAGCACATTATGCTTTTTGTTCTTCCCAAACATATACATAAACCCAAGAATGACAAGAGAAGCCATCATAATTGCCTGTATCAGTGGTTTGTATTCACTCAGGTAGTTTTCTAACACCGACCATCTTGTAATATCAATCAGACCAAACGTATAATTGTACAGCGTAATACAACAATCAAGTAACAGAGAAAAACCCTTTACCAACAGCCAGCCAACCGTTCTCACTGCGGTAAGAATGATATCATTCGTACGGAAAAAATCAGAATTTAGTTTTAAAAATTCTATAATCTGTGCTTCTGACATAATGCCTCCTATCCTGCTTTTCCTGCTTTTTGTAGCGTTTCCAAAAAGAGTGTTTTCTGTATCTCCGGAAGCTCCATCCGGTTTAGACAATCTGCAAATTCTGCAATTGTCATTTCTCTTCCAATTCCATATTTTTCCTCCATATCTTTTCCAAACACATTATGGAGCAATGGTTCTAATTCTTCATAAGCAGGGAAATCAGACAATCTTTGAACTTTGTTTCCGTCTGTTTCTCGAAACATCTGAAAACTCTTTGCTATATCCCATACCCTTTCTTCCAGTCTGATCCCCACCCGGCTTTCTTTGCAGACATCCATAAAGTTCACATCGTTTGGATGTGGGTAGGTTTCTTTTGGAAAATATTCATATGCATACCAAAAATATCTTCCATTCTCTACAGAGTTAAAAATCGGTCTTGGTTTAATCTTGTTTCCTTTTAAATCTCTTCTTTTGGATCTCCGGAAGATAACACTCTCTCCTTCTTGAAGTTCCATAAGTTCGTTATAATTTAATAATGGTCGCTCATCAATCGATTCCGTATAATATTTGTGAAACGACAGCTTGCTTCCTGCTCTCTGCACGTTTACAATTGATTTGCTACCAATCATATTAGAAAAACTTTTTGACGTATCCTCAGAGTTTGTCTGTAAGTAGAAGTGATTTCCACAATTCCCTTTGATTGTCTCTGCTATCTGTTTTCCGTAAATATCTTCCAATTGTTCGTAATTCTGCAGATATAAATCAAATGAAATATTTTGTCCCAACCCCATAGTTGTCATCGTTTTCATCAACTCAATCTCCGGCATATTACCAGCTTCATCTATAATAACTTTTACCTGTCGGTCGCATTTTCCCTTTCCGTCATCGCACATTTTTCCAAGTACATAATACATCTGCCTTATAAAAATAGTTGGCAATTTGTAAAGCGAGCTATCATAGGATGGTGTTGCAAGAAATACCGCAATCGGACGTTCCCCAAATCCAAGTTCTTCCATATCTAAACTGCTCTCTGCCGTCATCATTGCGACATTCCGAAGCGTAAAGATATCTAATTCTCTTAACATTTCTGAAAAAACTCCTGATTTTGTTTTTCCCGGAGCAACTTTCACGCCTAAAAACTTCATTCTTGCCCGATCATCCACTGGACGTTCTTCAAAATAAACATCCAAAAGTGTACGAGCTCCAGTTTTATCAACAGGCTTTTCCACTAACTTCCCAAAATTTATTAAAATGCTGTAAAAATTAATAGTCTTTTCATTATCATTTCGATAATGAAATGGATGTTTTTTCTTTACTTCTTCGGTCAGATAAGACCATATTTCATACCGTTTCTGATTTTCTTCTTCATCTGCACGGAATGCATCTATGATACTTGCAAGTATCATCGCACTGCATAAAGCGGCGGCTGCACTGACAAAATACACCATATCGCCTTTTGCTCCATCCACATTAAAAAAGGAATGTGTCAAAGAATTTACAACCTGTTCTGCCATATCATAATCTTTCTGTTTATAGAACTTTACCGCAACAGAAAGTAAATTAAATCCCATAGAGTATTTCGGATTCGATGCATTTAACAGATACACTCCATACCCTCGTTTTTCCAATACTGGAGCAAATACTTTATAATGTTCCAACTTGGGGTCATTTATAATCAAGCTTGGTTGAAATTCAGCTCTTGAATAACTCTCGATACTGGACTTTACAAGTGTTTCCCCTTTTCCGGAACGTGTGATTCCAAGAATCAGGTTATTTACAACCGAATCATCTATATAAAATGTCTCCCCGATTCTCGAAATTAAGATACCCGGATTTCCCGGATAAGGAGTTTCAAGCGGCTCAATTGCCTTATATTGCTGCTTAATCTCATCTTCGTTTGTAAACCGAGAGACACCTTTTTGTCCTACATTAAAATGTGTTTCCGACCAGGATAACTTGATTCGGATAACCAAAACGGCATCCAATATTACCAAGCCTATCAACACTATCCCTACTTCCTGCATGGTTACTTCCGATAAATTCGGAATCATATGTACAAGGGAAAATATCCCTTCTAAATCCTGTCCCAGTAAAATAGCTGGCAACTGTTTCAATAAATGAATCAGATATGTTCCACCTAATATTACAAATAGATCTAACACAATCATCATTACAGTAAGTACATAATTATTTGACAAGAAGTATTCCAATTTCATTGTCCGCCCCTTATCTTTTAGGGGATTGACCAATTCATTTTTCCACTTATTTTTTCTCATATCTTTCCTATTTCTTGTTAGGGGACAAATTTGTCCCCCTTTCTTTGTCTGTTTCTAAAATCCAAAACTAGCCACAATATCTGCAGTTATACCTGAAGCCGTATAAATTAGTGCCGCTCCAAGAAGTAAACCCATTATATGTTCTTTTGCCCAATCCGTAAATTTTCTTCCCGGCACTGCAAGTGCAAATCCAATGAGAACAAGTCCTGCATATATTGCTACTGAGCCTAGCGAAACTACGTTATTGGAGAAAAAATCCTTAATCATTATTCCTAATTGCTGCATTCTTTTGTTTCTCCTTCCTTTTTCTTTTTGGCAAGTATCATTAAAATTGCTATGATTAAAGCTACACCTATCAAAATTCCAACTCCTGCAAGTATGTAAGGCAATTGGTTAGCAGCTCTTTGATAAAGTCCAGTAGCCTCTATCGTGTAAGTGATATCTGTTTTGCTTTCTACTTCCTGTTCTCCCTCATACAACGCTGTTTGTATAACATGCGGTGTGTTCATTTCTCCGATATATTCGGCACGATAAACAGGCACAAGTTTCTGTATATCAGCTTGAGCATTTCGACATACGACTCCATTTTCATTTGTATAAGAATCAGATGTATAGTATGTGTTTTTGATTTTTCCATTTGAACCATCCAGCCCAACTGATGCAAGAAGCTCTTTTTCATATCCTTTCAGGGGAGCACCTGCTCCTCTGTCATTCGGAAATACAATTCCCTGCCATTGAATTGCATTCCGGTCATATCCTTGGAATTTGATATCAATTGTGGAATCTACCCATTTCGTGTGTGTCATATGCACACGATTCAGAGTGCATTCTACAGTTTCTTCCATTCCTGTTTTTTCATTTTTTGCAGAAACCGTTTTTGTCTTAGGAACATTATTTTCAGAAACAACATATTCATATTCTGTATAACTTTCTACCCCTTGACGATACGCTTCTGCTTCTTCTTCTTTCACTTCTTTTAACTGATATACAACTTCATCTTTTTTTATTTCTTTTGGAAACTCAAAGGTTGTTCCTTTTAGAATTGCTCCTGATTGCTGTTCTAACATCACCTTCTTTTTTTCGATTTCCGGAGTTTCCTCCACAATCTCATAAGAAATCCCTTTGAGTTCATATTTCTTTCCATTTTTTTGGATTTCTTTATCCATTAGTTTTTGTTCATTTTTATTCTCAGTTGTATATGTCATTACATTTTCGTAGTAATCTGAAGCTTGTACTGGAAGTTGCATTTGTGAAAAAAGTAGACATATACTCATTGCACTTACTGCCAATATTTTATTTTTCATCTTCATCTTTTTTCACCTGCTCTCTTTTGTCGAGATAAATAATAGTAATTGTCAAACCGGCTGCAGCAATTAAAAAGATTGTGCTGAGAACTAAACGTACAGTTACTTTGTCTCCTGTCTTTACTCCTCCATCATTTCCATCCGGGGTATTTGTTATAATTTCTCCCGGTGGAACTGGTGTGTGCTTTGGAATCACTTTCACATCGTACATCATCGTTCCCTCTTCTTCTCCCCATGTAGGAATCGCAATCAGAAGCGGTGTGATGTCATCGTATCGTGTGTCATTTGATGCATATAGAAGATACACACCGACATTCAAATCTTTTATGATGGCTTTTCCATTCACGTCTGTCGTACAGTTTCCATCCGAAGTTTTGTAAGCACTCAATTCGATAGCTGCTTCTTCTAGCTGTATTGCTGTATCAATTGCATTTAAGTCTATCCCGCTTTCTTGGTAGGTATCCAGTAATTCATATTCTCCATCTACAACATCCGCTACCTTTGCATATTCAAAAATGACACCTTCTTTTGTTGTTCCAACTCCGCCGTCCGTTAATTCTATTTCAATACTTCCCTGCTCCTGTGAAATGTTTTCTAAATCATCCGGCAAAGCAATGTTTTCATTTGCATGTGCCGGAAAACTAAACAATAATGTTGTAAGAATCAAAGGAAGCCATTTCTTAATTTTTTTGTTTTTCACTGTCTTTCCCCCATTTCTTTTTAGCTACCACACTTCCGATTCCTATCGCTAAGTATAAGAATGGAAGTGCTGTAAAGACCAGCTCCCGGAAAGACATGCTTCCCGGTACAATTTCTTGTTCTTGTTTCTCTGTATAAGGAATCCGTTCGCCTGTGACTACCAGTCGTTTGGTATTTAGTCCATATGGCGTACATGTGATTAGAGATACCAAATCTTTTTCTGCCTGTATCCCCAATCCTTCTACATCCTCCGGATGAATGATATCAATTTCCGATACCTGATACGCTAACTTTTCGCCACAGACTGTTACGAAAAATAAGTCTCCTGTTTCCATTTCATCTAGCCTTGTGAAAAGCTTGGCGTTTGGAAGTCCTCTGTGTCCGGTTAGGAGACAATGTGTGTTTTCTCCCCCTACCGGAAGGCTGCTTTCCGGTAGATGTCCTACTCCATTTACTAAAACTTCCTCTTCTACCCCGTGATAGATTGGAAGATTCACATTGATTTTCGGAATAGAAATAGTTCCCATCATTCCGGTACCGGATAAGTTAAGCTGTTCCTGATAGCTTTCTTCTCCTAAAATTCCTTGTTCCATATTACCAACGATAATTCCATTGGCTTGCCATAGCATTTCATTGTATCGTATTGCTTCTTTTTTTGCTTCCTGCACTTTTGCATCACTCGTTTGGTTCATTTCGCCTTGATAGGTCTTTATCACACTCTGTTGATAGTTTTGATCCATCACGCTTGCAATTAACGGGTATGCACAAAGAAGTAATCCTGCGATAAATAAAATGGTTCTTATTCTTTTTTTCTTAGACTTATTCGTTTTCCTTTTTGCTGTGTTTTCCATATACAAATGCTCCTGCCACAAGTGCTGTTCCTGCCACAAGCATAATCAATGCCACAGATGATCCTGTAATTGGAAGTTTCTTTCCTACTGCATTAATAACAGTCAAGTTGGAAGAACCCTCTTCCACATCGGTTGTAAGGTCTACATCCGTTTCTTTATATGCTCCATTCAAGAACTCTTTAATATGTGCTGTTGTTTCTAGGTCCTGCAGCGTTTTATCCGTTGCTCCGTCCCCTTTTATATAATCATTTCTGTCATCTGTGAAAGTTGCTTTCAGATTTAACACGATTGGATCAAGCAATGGACGGTAGCCTGTCGGTGCTTTTGTTTCTTTCAAATAATATGTACCGCTGTCTAATCCATAGATGATGAACGTTCCCTCTGCGTTAGACACCATTTCCACTGCGTCTGCCGGCTGCTCTCCACCTGTATGATCTGTTCCTCCTACGCTGTCACGATTGATTACGTTGTATCCGTTTTCTGTTTTCTTTACATATACTTCATGTTTGAGTTCCGGATCGGAATACAAACGGAATTTTGCTCCTTCCAATTTCAGATCGTGATCATTTGTTTTTAAAACATTAATCTTATATGTGAAGCAGACAACCGTATCCCATGGTGTGTATCCGGTATCCCCAGCTCCATCTCCATCCGGATTGTTAGAAAATTCCAACCGAACATCATTTTCAAATCCCGGACGTCCTGTGTCCTCTGCAGCCTTATCATTTAAAGTTGCATTGTACCGTAAAACTACTTTTTGTCCATATACATTTTCGTCCAAAGCGTTCTTTTGGTCGAACTCACGATCCACGATTGCTTTAATATCCTGAACTTCTACTTTGAACGTTTCTCCATTTCCCGGATTTGTAATCACTTGAAATTCTTCTTTTGCAAGCTCATACATTTTATCTTCTGTCTGAATCTGAATTGTCACAGAATCCGGATCAAATGTTAAGGCTTCATCCATGATGTCATGCCATGCATAATAATATGTATCGTATCCGTTGATGTTTGGAATATTGGATTCAAATTTATAAGGTACTGTCTGTCCGATTTCATAATCTCCAATGTCGTTCCATCCGTCATTTCCGATTTCATCTTTGTTATCATCTTCCTGAATTTTCTTAATGACTGTCGGATAATCTGATTTGATGTTTACGTCTGCATCCGGATTCGCTGTATTTACGATACACATTGATGCTGCGGAATGAGTTCCTCCTACCTCGCTTACTTCATCTACGATGTAGTAGCCATATTCCAAGCCACTGATTTCAATGGAATTGTCTTCTTTGGTTTCCGTTGCAAGCACTACATCTGCAGCAACCTGATTTTTCACAATCTGATCTCTGAGCTCTTCTACAAAGTAGCGGAACTCACTGTAAGAACCTTCTACATTCTGTTCTGTCTGCGAGCCTTCCACTTGATTGTTATTCAAAGACTGAATGTAATCGATCACTTCATACTCTGTCACTTTCGCAGCGTCTTTTCCAAGTTTTTCTCCGACAACTGTTTTTAGCGAATCCTCATATGGCTCGTTGAATGTATAATTGATAGATTCTCCACCTACTGCGTTTTCAGCATCAAACAACTGATACACGTTGAATTTCTTTCCTGCTAAAGTCTGTCCTTCATTTCCTTGGATTGTAATACTCGCATCTCCACGTCCGAAATCTGCTACTCCATTCGGTGTATTCACAGTCGTACGTGTTTCTGCAGCTTGTACCTGCAGTGAACCGATGGAACTTGTTACTCCTCCCATTGCAACGATTGTCGACATTGCAAGTGCCATAAACATTTTTAAAGTTTTTTTCTTCATTGTCCTTCTCCTCTCTAATGTGTATCTAAACAACAAAATAATCCCAAGAATAAGCGCTGCCATCATCAAAAGCAATGTGGTATTGGATCCAGTGTTCGGAAGTTTCATACCAATATTATTTATGATAGTCATTTCTGCTACTCGGTCTGCTTTTGTACCGGTAACGGTAAACATGCCTTCCGAATCACTTGTGAACGCTTCTCCATTTACATAAAAGATAAATTCATCTTTTACCGGAGTGCTTTCTGTATAGACTTCATATGTCACTAGATTTCCATTTTCATCCAAAGGTAATCTGTATCCTGCCGGTGCTTTTGTCTCCTGCAGATAATACTTTTGTCCAACTTTTAGCTCATTAAAATTCAAAATTCCTTGATCGTCAGTAATTCCTTTTGTAACTTCTTGTGTACAATCCTGATCCGAGAATAATGTGAACTCAGCTCCTGCGAGAAGCTTGTCCTTATTGTTCAGCTTGTGAATTTTCAAACTGAATGGAGCAAGTAAATCTTCAACTGTTAAAGAAATATTTCCCTGAGCTGTCACTTCAAATTTGATATTTCCAAGTGTTGGATCAGTTGTAGAAGTCAATGTAACTTTGTTATCCTCTGCCACATCAAACTCAATAATGTTCTCATTCACTACATATCCATCCATGACTTCAAGCTCCGTAATCGCATGGTGTCCATGCTGCAGGGCTTTAAAAGTCAACGCTCCATTTTCATCTGTAGTTAATGTTTCCTTTGTACCATCCGGTTTCGTATGTTCAAATTTCGCTCCCGGAATTGGAATGTCAGTTCCTTCCTGTTCTTTTTTCAAATCGAGTTTGAAAATGTTTTCCGGAATGGTCGGTTTATTATAAGTGTTTACATTTTCTGTTGCTCCTGACGGTGTAATCTGCCTTACAAACACTTCCGGATTCAATAAATAACCTTCCGGTGCTTTTGTTTCTTGAATGGTAATCGTCCCTATTGGTATTGCCGGATGACCTGTAGAAGATAAATATAATTCACTTCCTGTTACTAAATAATTTTTTGAATAAGAAGTATATCCATCTTTATCCGTTTGAAATACCCATGTACGAGACGGAGTCTTTCCTAACGTAGCTGGGTCTTTATTTGCTTCCCATAATCCTGCATAGTATTTCACAGTAAATTGTGCTCCCTGTAGCGTTGCACTTCCCTGTGGTTTATTTTGATTGGTTTCTGCATCCACTTTTCCAAGTAAAATACCAACCGGATCCATCTGCGGTAAATCTGCAAAAGAAACGGATGCTGTTCCACCTGCCGGAATATACACCGATTTTGTCTCCGGATTCAATGCATAGCCTTTCGGAGCTACTATTTCTTTCACATAATAAGTTCCTGCATTAAGTTTTAGTGTATTGGAATTACCATTCGCATCTGTTGTAAGTGTCCCTACTCTTGATGCTCCTGAAAGTGATGAGCTACTATACACACCAAACTGAGCTCCTGCTAACGAGTAACAGCTATTCCCATTCGTTAAGCTTGGGTTCGCAGATACTTTTTTTAAAGTTACGTTTCCTTGTTTCGGTGCTGGTGGTATATATCCTAAAAATGCTACATCCTGATAATTGTCAGGAGTAATATCTGCAATATAAGCACGATAGCCCCAAGCAATCGGATCGGTCTTACCACTTAGAGAGGCAATATAACTTCTTGCTCTTCCTTTATTGTTACAGCTATCATTTTGATATCCAACTGCAAACGTGGCATTATCCATGTCATATCCTAAGTTTCCACCTGTATAACCAGGACCTCCCGGTGAGTAATATAGAATTTTTCTCACAATTGGATCATTCCATTCCTGAACCGGCCCATATTTGGTTTGATCATTGCCCCAAAATGATTTCTTATTCTGAGCACAATATCCGTAACTGTTAGCACCAGAAATTTCAAAATATCCATTTCCTGCACCGCTTACTCTTTTTCGTTGCGTAACACCTACGGTTTGTCCTGGCGTAAATCCACGCTCTACCAAAGTGCGATCATCTTCTTCATATGGCTTTGCTTGATTAAACTGACTCTTTTCCAAGATTTTTTCCATATCTTTTCGGGTTGCCATTTCTACCAAGATATTTAAATCCGGATCGGTAATATCTCCGTCTTGACCAATCCCATTTTCAAATCGATACTCTGGTGTCAGATATGACTTTTCGTCCAAATAAGCTTCCAGTCCAAGCCTTTTCGCTGTTTCTTTTCGATATACCACTGCTTCTTCTGCCATATCTTCGCCATTAAGATACATTTCTATGATTTTCTCATATTTGTTTTCTTCATTTTCTCTGATTCCTTGTGCTTGAACTGTTGAAGAAAACAAAACGCAGATAAGCACGAACGCTAAGATTTGTTTTAATTTTTTCACTGTCTTTCCTCCCATCTCACTCAAAAATGGTAATAAAAAAATAGAGCATCTTCTGTTGATACTCTACTTTCACGTTAATTATTTTTTTGCTCCACACTCACATTTGTAACCAGTTACTACTTCTTCACTCCAAGCCGGACTGTCTACCACCCATTTGGTTGTATATTCTGCCGGATGTATTATAGTTTCTGTTCCAGTTTGCTTTTGTACATATTCTGTATGCCATCCATATTTTCCAGTTCCATTAAGCATATGTTCTTTATTATGTCCAACTGGATCTGATGTACAATCCGCCCCACAATTATCACATACTTCAATTGCAACCGTTTCATAGATTGGTTTATATTCCGTCCAAGCCTCTTTTACAAGAACTTGCTCGTTATGTCCTGTTTCCGGATGCTGCACTGTAGTTTTCTGTGCAATCCAATTATGATTATGTGATGGTTTTGCAGAACTGGAATTTCCACTACTAGGTTTTTCCGAAGTGTTCTGATTCTTATTCTCAGAATTTGAATCGCTTTTGGAACTATTTGATTCTGATTTATTTTCTGTCGCAGTCGCAGATGCGTTTTCCGTCTCCTGCTTCTTATTTTCCGACTGTTTTTCCTTTTCTACTTTGGAAGAAGCTCCATCTGATTGTTTTTCTTCAGACTTTTTCTCCGGATTTTCCAAATTACTTTTTTTAATATTTTTCATCTTAGTTACATTTGCTACTTTCCTTGGGGTTTCCGCCCTGGATGTTGTTTCTGTATCCTGACCAAAAATCGTAACGCCTGTCAATGCTAGTAACAAAACAAAGGCTGCTCCTGCTCTTGCAATGTTTTTTTTCCTCATATCTTTCCTCCTTCCAAACATCCTCAAATCTGCCTTTATTATAGCTTACTTCCTTGTTGTTTACAATAAATCTTTAATCAACGTGAAAATTATTCAACATTTCGTAAAAGCTTTCTCATAAATTTTTCCTTTTTAAGTTTTCTGCCTCTTCCCCAAAAAAGAAAAATTTACATGGATTTTTAATCCACTACAGTTTTTTCATCGCCGTACCTGCAACGGCGTAAGAAAAATTTTTTCTTAAAAATATGTAATTGTAAATTTTTTCTTTTAGTTAAGAATTAGACTTAAATTCTCTTATACATCTAAACACGGTAGATTGACTGCAGCCTAATCTTTCTGCCATCTCTTGCCTATCAAGATTTGGCTCTTGCTTCCAAAGTTCATAAACCTTTTGGCGAGTGCTTGCACCTCTTGCAAGTTGCCCTGAAATATTTTTACTTTTGAAATTCTTTTTTGCTCGCCGCTGTGCATCCTTCGCATTGTAGGTTTTTCCATCCTCCGTGTTATGAAGTATCTCACGATAGATCGTAGTCCTATTCCTTCCAATCATGTCTGCAATTTTGTTCATGTCCGCCATAGTCATATTTTTTTTGTACAATTTTTCAATGATTAATCGCTCTTGAAACGATAATCGACTATAGCTTTGTCCCATCCTTGCTCTTCATCCCCCTTTCTAAATCCGTTGATTTTTCAATGATTTTTAAGGTTTTTAGGTAATAAAAAAAACGCCCCAGAGACTAACTAAATTTAGTCTCCGTGCGTTAAATTATAGACGTAACCCGATGCTCTTTCCCCTTATTTTTTCATACTCAACACCAGCAGTGTCCCTACCATCAACACTATACCAATCGGCAGCGCAATCCATGCGCTCTGCACAAATCCGGCGATAATATAAGTCACAAACGATACCGCTGCAGCTGTTATCGCATACGGAAGTTGAGTGGACACATGACTTACATGGTCACACTGTGCACCTGCCGACGCCATGATCGTCGTGTCAGAAATCGGCGAACAATGATCTCCACAAACCGCACCGGCCATACATGCTGAAATAGAAATAATCATCAGTTCGTGGTTCGTGTTTGCAAAAATCGCAACTACGATTGGGATTAAAATACCAAAAGTTCCCCATGATGTCCCTGTCGCGAATGCAAGAAAGCATCCAATCAGGAAAATGATCGCCGGCAGGAAGTTCATCAGTCCACCCGCAAATTGCTCAACTGTCGTTGCAACAAATTCTGCTGCTCCAAGACTGTCTGTCATCGCTTTTAATGTCCACGCAAATGTCAGGATCATGATTGCCGGCACCATCGCCTTGAATCCTTCCGGAATACATGACATACAATCCGAGAAATTCAATACTTTGCGTACCACATACAATGCAATCGTTATGATCAGTCCGAAAAAGCTTCCAAGCACAAGACCTACAGATGCATCACTGTTTGAAAATGCCTCCACAAATCCTACTCCATCAAAAAATCTGCCTGTATAGATCATTCCGATAACACAGCACACAATCAGTGAAAGAATCGGAATCACCAGATCAATTACCTTTCCATTATGATTCACAACACCTTCAGATACATTTTCATACGGTCTGTTCTCTGTTGTATAGAGATCACCTTTCAAAGCATTCATCTCATGTGTTCTCATTGGACCGTAATCTGCTTTGAGCAATACGATTCCAATCATCATCACAATTGTAAGAAGTGCATAAAAATTATATGGTATCGCCTGCATAAAGATTGAAAATCCATCTTCCCCTTCTACAAACCCGGTCACCGCTGCCGCCCACGAAGAAATCGGTGCAATGATGCAGACCGGAGCCGCTGTTGCGTCGATCAAGTAAGACAACTTTGCCCGAGACACATTATGTTTGTCTGTCACCGGACGCATCACGCTTCCCACAGTCAGACAGTTAAAATAGTCATCAATAAAAATCAACACACCAAGTGCAATTGTCGCAAGCTGTGCGCCCACACGTAATTTGATATGTTGTCCTGCCCATTCTCCGAATGCTGCGGAACCTCCTGCTCTGTTCATCAAGGAGACCATTGCTCCCAATATCACAAGGAATACCAAAATTCCAACATTATACTTGTCAGAAAGCACGCTGATAATTCCGCCTTCAAAAATATGTACTACCGTTTTTTCAAATGAAAATCCCGAGTAGAGTAATGCTCCTACCAAAATACCAACAAACAGTGAACTATATACTTCTTTTGTGATCAACGCGAGAGCAATCGCCACAACGGGAGGGATCAATGCCCAAAAAGTAGCATACAGTTGCGGTTTCGGTGCTTTCTCAGCCGCAAACACCGTCATAGACAGTATCAGCGTCAACACAAAAACACTCGAACACACTGACAATACTTTCTTTTTTGAAATATGCATAAATAAGTTCCTCTCTTTCCTTCAAAGGGTATCTCCCCTGATAATAAAAACCATGAATGACCTTTGTGTAAAAGCACATTCATGGTTCCCGCATACTTATCCTGCATCTTTTCTTTCGTATTCCTAACAAACCAACGATAGCTCTCCACATAAGTGACAGTATATTGCATATTCTGCAATATCCCAGAGATATCTTTCTGGACAAAAAAACATCTCTTCGGCGACTTTCCCTTTCGTATGTGGCGGCTGTCCAACTTTGCCACACAATACTGATGAAATCCGCACCTCTATCCTTTTAGTCATTCAATTATTAATAGTATATCATAACTTTCCTCGATTGTTAATACTCAATTTAAAATTCTGTTGCCCGGTGGCATGCTGCTTTGTGTCCTTCTCCAAACTTTTGGAGAACAGGCGTCTCTTTTTTACACTGTTCTGCTGCATATGGACATCGACTGTAAAATGCACAGCCCACAAAATTTTCCGTTCGAATCGGCTGTTCTCCTTTTAATGCCACAAACGTTTTTCTGCTGACATATGGATCCAAAGCCGCTGCGAGCAACGCTTTTGTATAAGGATGCAGCGGATTTGAAAACAATTCTTCTGTCTCTGCCTCCTCTACCAATGTACCAAGATACATTACTCCCACACGATCCGATATAAACCGCACAACACCAATATCATGCGATATAAAAAGCAGACTAAGTTTTAGTTCTTTTTGCAGCTTTTTGAGCATGTTTAAAATCTGTGCCTGAATTGATACATCCAAAGCCGATACCGGTTCATCACACACGATCAGTTTGGGCTGTACAACCAGTGCACTTGCAATCCCAAGACGCTGAACCTGTCCTCCGGAAAGTTCATGCGGAAATCGAAAATAATACTCTTTTTCAAGTCCCACACGTCTCAGCACCTCGACTGCCTGATTTCTCCTTTCCTCACGGTCTTTCACACCGTGAATAAAAAGAATATCCTCCAATATACTTCCAATCCTTTGACGCGGATTCAATGCAGACAGTGTATTTTGAAACACCATCTGTATCTCCTTTCGAAACGGACGAAATTCTTTTTCACTCAGACTGCACAAATCTGTCCCTTCATAAAAAATCGAACCGCTGTCTGTTTTAGACAATCCTACAATTGCCCGTCCGCTTGTCGACTTTCCGCACCCAGACTCTCCTACCAGCCCATAGGTCTCTCCCTTTTTGATATAAAATGACATCCCGTCCACCGCATTCATACGCTCTTTTGAACCAAAAAGTTTTCCTGTATTTCTATATATCGGATATGTTTTTTTCAGATTTTTTACTTCAAGCAAATATTCGCCCATAATCACTCCTCACTTTCCGCATTTCCCTTATCTATATATTTCCAGCATTTTACAAAATGTCCCGAAGTGACTTCTATCAAAGGCGGCTGCTGTCGTTCGCACTTTTTATCAGCGTACCGGCATCTCATGCAAAAATGGCATCCGTCCGGTATCTGCGAGATAGACGGAACCGCTCCATGTATCGTAGACAATTCCACATCTCGTTCCACTCCCAGATGCGGAATACATGACAATAATCCTTTTGTATATGGGTGAAGCGGATTAGAAAAAAGCTCCTCGGTCACGGCATCTTCTACAATTTGTCCAAGATACATCACCTTCACACTGTGACACAACTGCGATACCGCGCCCATATCATGAGTGATGAACAATACCGACATTCCCATTTTTTCATTCAACTTTCGTATCAGATGTAAAATTTGTTCCTGAATCGTCACATCCAAAGCTGTCGTCGGTTCATCCGCTATCAAAAGCTTTGGCTCACATGCCAGCGCCATCGCAATCATCACCCTCTGCTGCATTCCTCCCGACAACTCAAACGGATATTTTTTCATACAATTTTGTGGATTTGGAATCCCTGTCAATTTCAACATTTCAATCGAACGTTCCTGCGCCTCTTTTTTGGAAATGTTTTTATGAAAAAGAAGAATCTCACTCAACTGTTTCCCAACCGTATGAACTGGGCTCAATGAATTCAATGGATCTTGAAAAATAATAGAAATTTTTTCTCCTCGGATTTTTCGCATCTGAGACAGAGGACGTTTCAAAAGATCCTCTTTTTCAAAGAGAATCTCTCCTTCACACCGAACAGATGTATCATGCTCTTTCAAACGCAGAATAGACTGGGACATAACACTTTTCCCAGAACCCGATTCTCCTACAATTCCTGTGATTTCTCCCGGATAAACAGAAAAATCCACACCGTCAACTGCCGGAAACCATTTTTTATGAATTGGAAACGACACCTTCAGCCCCTTCATTTCCAACAGTACTTCCTGCTCTCTTTCATTGTTCTTCGCTTGCATTATTTACCTGCTCCTCCTTTCGTTTTAGGATCCAGAAAATCTCTAAGACCGTCTCCCAAAAGATTCAGGCTCAGCACGCATACGATAACAGCAATCCCCGGACATAACATCGTCCAAGGCGCCTTTGAAAAAACAAGTTTGCTCGCCTGAAGCATATTTCCCCAACTTGCCGCCGGCGCCGGGATTCCTGCTCCCAAAAAACTGAGAGATGCTTCCGAGATAATCGCCTGTGCAAAAATGAAAGATGCCTGCACTGTAAGCGGGGAAATAACCCCTGGTAAAACTAATTTCCATAAAATTCTAAAATTGCTAAATCCCTGTACCTTGGCAGCTTCCACATACGGCTGTTCCCGAATAACCAACGCCCTCGCCCTCACTGTTCTGGCAACACTCGGCGTGTAGACAACCGTAAGCGCAATCACTACATTCCAGCTTGATGCGCCTAATGCGGCTATCAGCGCAATCGCCAAAAGAATTCCAGGTATCGCGATCAATCCGTCACAGATCCTCATTAAAATTTGATCTAATATTTTAAAATAGCTTGCATAAATTCCGATCAGTGTTCCAATAACACAGGATAATACGGCTACGCTTCCCCCTACCCAAAGAGAAACCCTTGCCCCATACATCAGACGAATAAAAAGATCTCTCCCAAATTCATCTGTTCCAAATAAATATGCTCCTCCGGGTGCTCTGAAACGCTCGGATACCGACATTGCATTCGGATCGGCAGAACTGATAAGCGGGACAAAAACCGCAGCTGTCAAGATGACAAGAAACCCGATTGTTCCTATTATTAATGCAGGATTTCCCAAAATCCTTTCTTTTGTAAGCTCTCTTTGTTCCTTAAAAATCGTCTTACTTGCCTCCGACATACTTTTACGTGTAAAATACATTTTTCGTCACCTCCTATTTCAATCCTGGCCGAAGTCTCGGATCCACAAAACCATACAGTACATCTACTGTCAAATTCACAATCACATATAACAATGTGACAAAGAGAACCACTCCCTGAATCACAAATACATCTCTTCGATTGATCGAACTAAGCGTCAGCATACCAAGACCCGGAATGTTAAATAATGTCTCTGTCACAATCGTTCCGGTAATGAGACTTCCGAAAGACTGACCGATTGCAGTCAATATGACTGGCGCCGCATTTTTCAGACCATATCTCAAAATTACGGTTCTCTCTTTAAGACCTTTTGAGCGTGCCGTATGAATATAATTCATATGCAGTACATCAAGCAAAGAAGAACGAATCATTCTTGTAAGATATGCAGCCTGCACAATTCCAAGTGAAAGTGCCGGCACAAACAGATATTTTAAATGTTCCAGTATTCCTTCTGACAAACTTGCATAACCAGCTACCGGGAACCAATGATTGTAGACGCTAAAAATAAGCATCAAAAACATACTAAGCAAAAACCCCGGAAGCGCCACCCCCAAAAGTGAAGTTGTGACAGCTGCCACATCCACCGCAGTTCCTCTTTTACAGGCAGCAAGAATCCCCAACGGAACCGCTAACAGCAGTGCAATAATCTGTGCAAGGATTGCAAGACTCAATGTTGGCGGAAAATATTCTGCGATAGCCTCTAATACAGACTGATGTAAAAAATATGATGTCCCCCAATCGCCTTGAAGTACTTTCCCAAACCAATCCACATATTGTGTAAGAAATGGGCGATCAAATCCCAGCTCTGCATTCAAAGTATGTATCTGTTCCGGTGTTGCTTCCATTCCAAGTAATGCCGTCGCCGGTCCGCCCGGTATCATATATACAATCAAAAAAGCAACACAGGACACTACAAGCAAAACCGGTATCAGTGACAAAATACGTTTAAAAATATATGATAACATCCAAATACACTTCCTTTCTCATAAAATCAGCGGACTGCTTTTGCACTCCGCTGTTAACCTGTTTCTATTTTGAAGCTGTTGCATTCCAATAAATCGGAAATCTCAAATAATCCACACCATCTACATTTGCACTCATGGCATTCACTCCGGTGTAATGTCCAAGTACCGTAGCTGCACCATATTCATATAAGAATGTCTGCAAATCTGCCCATGCCGCAGAAGCATCTTCCGCTGTCGCCGCCGAACGAATCGCTGCGATTCCATCTGTGACTTCCTGACGGTCCAGACCTGCCCAGCCTTTATCCAATACAGAAAGCTGGATTGGAAGCATATTATAACTGTTACTTGTAATGAACATAGAGAACTGTTTCGGATCTGCTCGATGTTCCATAAAAGTACTAAAATCATAGCTTTCTACTTCTGCATTGATTCCCGCTTTCTTTAGCTGTTCCTGCACAACCAAAGTGGCATTATACATTTCTGCATAATCCGGGGTCGTTACCAAAACAATCTTTTCGTTATTGTATCCTGCTTTTTTCAATAATTCTTTTGCTTTTTCCACATCATTTTGGTTATAGTATTCTTTTCCTGCATCTGTTCCCCACTGAGTATCAGTAGGCACGCACCATCCTGCATTCACTTCATATAAATCTTTGTTACCATAACTTGCAAGAAGAATATCGTCACAGTTCAGTGCTGCAAGAATTGCCTGTCTCATATTTACATCTGCCATGATTCCTTCCGTTGTATTGAGGAACAAATTCAGTGTACCTCCTCTTTCAACGCTCATTTTTAAAGATTCATCTTTTGACAGCTCCTCATAATTATCTGCCGGAATTTCCTCCGCAATATCATACTGACCATTCTGCAGACCTGCAATACGAGTTGCCGCATCTGTAACTACATCAAAATAAAGTGTCTCTGTAGCTGCTTTCTTTTCGCCCGCAATACCTGTCGATGCGTCTTTTGAAGGCTGATAATCCTCATTTTTCTCCAATTTTACATATTGATCCTGTTTCCACTCAGACACTTTGTAAGGTCCCGTACCAATATATTCGCTGATACCGTCTGCGCCTGCTGATTCAACTACTTCTGCCGGGTAAATCGCAGCAAACTGAATCGGACTTGCAAGAATCATAATAATGTCAGATGACGCCTGATTTACTTTTAAATTCACAGTATAGTCATCTACTTTTTCAAATGTAGAGCCTCCAATCAACGTGTTCGCTTTCGGAGAAGTTTCAATCCAGCGGTTCATAGATGCAACAACATCATCTGCCGTCATCTCCTCCCCATTGTGGAATTTCACACCCTGTCGAAGCTTAATCGTGTAAGTCATTCCATCATCACTCACCTCATAAGACTCTGCTAAGACAGGTGTTGGCTCATAATTTTCATCCATTGCAAACAGCGATTCGTATACATGAATTCCAATTCCCCCGACGATATTAGAATTTACCGATTGCGGATCCAGCGATGGCGGATTCGCAGAAATGGCTATATGTATCTCATCTTTTTTACTTGATTTTTTACCATCGTCATTTTTGTCCGACTTTGTGTTTCCACAGCCTGATACCAAAAGCGCTACACACATTGTCAATGCCAAAATACACGATAATGCTTTTCTTTTCATAATTTACTAATCCTCCTTTATTTTTACCCGTCTATTCTACTTGAATCCATTCCCCCCCTGTAAAATTGATTTATTTTATAAAAGAGTGGCATTTATCGAAATCATCAATAAATACCACTCTTTTATTCTACTTTAAATTGACGATAGCAAATGCACCTGTCTCTTTCCAAAACTGGCAAATCATACGTCTCATATTTTCTTCGTTCACGTTGCCCTCCAGTGTAAGTTCACAACTGAGTCTATTTCCATATTCCATTGCCGATACTCCACTTACCGCTATCCGATTCAGATACAACATATGCATATACAATCCCATTTCTTTTTTCTCACAGCAAAATTTCATGACCACTCGTTCATGTGGCTCTTTTCCTGTAAATCCTGCACTTTTCAGCGTTGTTTTCAAAACTTCTTCCTGCAGTTCTTGTAGAACTCCATATTGATATCTTCTGCTGATCTGCATCACGTCTTTCAAAAACGCAGTGTATGCCTCTTGCGTTTCTCCTTGTGTGTCTTCTGATCTGTCCGCTATAATTTCCGTTTCCCGCTTTGGCACATATACCTCTTCTTTTGTCTTCGCCTTTGCTTCTGCAACCTGTCTTGAACATGCCAGCCGTTCTAAAAACAATGGCTTCATGCTGTTGTCTATCTCATCAATTTTTTTTCGGATATCATCTAACATTTATTTTCTCCTTTGACCATGTACAAAAAACTCCCGGCATAACAATATGTTTGTTATACCAGGAGTTTTATATCTTTTATTGATTCTGATTATTCAGCATCATTTCCATAAAGAGTAACAAGCTTATTCAGGTAAGCATATCTCTCTTTTGCTGCTTCTTCAGATTTTGCAAATAATTCTTCTGCTCTTTCCGGATTCATTCTTGCCAATGCATTGTAACGAACCTCTCCATTTAAGAATTCTTTGTAGTCTTCTGTTGGAGCTTTACTGTCAAGTGTAAATTTGTTCTCTGCTGCAGGATTGAAACGGAAGTTGTGCCAGTATCCTGATTTTACTGCTAATTCTTCTTCAGTCTGAGCTTTGCTCATACCCTTCTTGATACCATGGTTAATACATGGAGCGTAAGCAATGATCAATGATGGTCCCGGATAAGCTTCTGCTTCTGCAATTGCTTTTACAGTCTGGTTAAAGTCAGCTCCCATAGCGATCTGTGCTACATATACATATCCGTAGCTCATTGCGATGCTTGCCATATCTTTCTTCTTCACTTCTTTACCGCCTGCTGCAAACTGAGCGATTGCACCTGTTGGTGTAGATTTAGAAGATTGTCCACCTGTATTAGAATAAACTTCTGTATCGAATACCATAATGTTGATGTCCTGACCAGATGCCAATACATGGTCAACACCACCGAATCCGATATCGTAAGCCCAACCGTCTCCACCGAAAATCCATTGAGATTTTTTCGCTAAGAAGTCTTTGTTATTTACGATGTCTTTGCAAACTTCGCAGTCAGCACCTTCTAATGCTGCAACTAAGTTATCCGTAGCTGTTCCGTTTGTAGCTCCGCAGTTGAATGTATCTAACCATTCTTTGCAAGCTGCTTTTACTTCTTCAGAAGCCGCTTCAGAAACTGCAACAGATTCTACTTTTGCTTTCAATCCATTTCTCAACGCTTTTTGAGCTAATAACATACCGTAACCAAACTCAGCATTGTCTTCAAATAATGAGTTAGACCATGCAGGACCTTGTCCTTTTTCGTTTA
>OBJP01000259.1_pt1 | contig 44451 bp, 47 predicted proteins | sample 1519821 | NCBI WGS metagenome assembly OBJP01 (sample SAMN04209218, study PRJEB22552) | human gut metagenome | biome: gut; material: feces | host: Homo sapiens | place: USA: Oklahoma | reverse complement strand
CATTAACAAAAGCTTGATAATCATCTTTATTCAAAATCAGGTTGAAGTCGTTGGTAATTTTCAGTATCATATAATTGTCTAAGAGGACGGGTAGAAATCACAACTTTGATCGGTGCTGGATTTCTACCTTTTTTTTACGTCCAATCCCTTCTAAAAATACTGTAACAAAAAGATAGGGAAAGTAAACCCTAAAAGTGTTTAAAGGTCATCTCTATCTCAGAGTCAAAATCCCTATGACTTTTAAAGGTTGATTTATCCCTATCTATTTTTATATATTCAAAATATTACCTTTATCAAGAGTTTGAATGTAGTGATGTGTCATTTTAGCTGCAGGAGATTTGTATATATTTTGACAACCCGATATAAACAGCATGCTCTCTAAATAATCAACGGAAATATCAGTTAAACCAGCAGGTGAATGAATATAAACAGGCGTATTACTTGATAGTAACTTGGCAATTTGAAAAAGGTCTTCGGTATTCATTAAGCTAGTTGTACCTTCTAAATTTGTGATAATGGATTTTTTAATCGATTGAACGGAATAATTAGTAACATTTTTAGAAGATTCTTCTTCTTGGCGACGCAAGAAAAATTTTAATTCTGGAAATCCACTGAAGCCTAGCCTTCGGCAAAAACGTAAAACTGTAGATGTAGAATAGTTAATTTCTTTTGCGAATGTTTGAATGCTCATGGTGCTGATTCTATTCTCATTATCATGGATATATTGTAAAATTTTTAGCTCTTTATTTGATAAAGAACTTAATGAAATATTTAAATTTAATTTCAAGGGAAACATCCTTTCTTCTTTTATAATTATAAAGTTTTTTTTGGAGGTGTAAAACATGTTTTTATTTAAGAAAAGAAAAAATAGTAATGATTTGAAAGCATATATAAATGGCGATTTAATTTCGATTGATCAAGTTAATGATGATGTATTTTCGCAAAAAATGATGGGAGATGGTATTGCCATTAAGCCAAAAGGAAATGAAGTATATGCTCCTTGTGATGGAAAAGTTACTGCCATATTTGATAGCACAGAACATGCAGTAGGATTAACATTGGATAATGGTATGGAAATATTGATTCATTGTGGATTAGATACAGTGAATTTAATGGAAAAAGTTTTTAGTTGTAAAGTAACAAAAGAACAAAATGTAAAACAAGGTCAACTATTAATTACTTTTGATCATGACAAACTAAAGGCAATGAATTATGAAGACGTGATTATGTTAGTTTTATTAAATCCTGGTAACGCAAAGAATGTAAAATTTGTATCTGATCAACCTGTGCAGGCAAAAGATAGTGTTATCGCAACATTTGAATAATGACATTACTATTAACTAAACAAATTGCAGAATTGTTTATTATGATTTTACTAGGATTTATCCTAGTAAAATCTAGTTTATTAACTAAACATGACAGCAAGGTATTGTCAACAATTGCATTATACATAGTCACACCATGTGTTATTATAAATGCATTTCAAGTTCAATATTCACAAGATGTAAAAAATGGAATTATACTTTCGTTTCTTGCGGCTATAATTGTTCATATTATCTATATTGTTATAGCAAGATTGCTTGGAAAAGTATATACATTAAATGGAGTTGAAAAAGCTACTATTATTTATACGAATGCCGGAAATTTGATCATTCCTTTAGTACAGGCATTATTAGGAAAAGAATGGGTTGTGTATACAACAGGATATATTCTTGTTTCAACTATATTTATTTGGACACATGGCAGAATGTTGATATGTGAAGAAAAAGGGTTTAACGTTAAAGAACTTATGAAAAATGTGAATGTAATCGCATCTGTAATAGGAATATTAATGTTTGCACTTAAAATACAATTGTCATCTTTAATTACGGAAACTATGGATTCAATGAGTGCAACTATTGCACCAATTTGTATGATTGTTGCAGGTATGTTAATTGCAGGTATGAATGTCAAAGATTGTTTAAAGAATAAGCGACTATATGTGATAACTTTTTTAAAGATGATTGTATTTCCATTATTTGCGGTTATCTTATTTAAATTCACAAATTTATCATCAATGGCAAAAAATGGAGATATGATTTTGCTGATTAGTTTATTAGCTTCAGTAGCGCCAACTGCAGCTTCAGTAACACAAATTGCACAAATTTATGATGCAGATTCAGAATATGCAAGTGCCTATTACTTTATTACAACTTTATTATGTATTTTAACAATGCCATCCTTTGTATGGCTCTACCAGCTTTAGAACAAATTAGAAGGATTGATATTCAGTGGAAAAAGTCAGAATGTCGATCCTTTTTATGTATAGTAATAGGTGACAAATGAATTGTGAGTATATTGTAGTTTGGGATAGAAAAATATGTATACACGTGCAAATTTTAATACTTCACTCATGATTTCCGTACATAATAGAAGTGGAAAGATGTTGTTTATTTACGTAATATAAATATAGTGAATATAGTGTGAATATGTTAGATAAAAGACCATTACCGCAAATAATTGCGGATAAAATAATTGATTTAATTGAATCAAAAGAATTACTTCCGGGTGAAAGATTGCCTAGCGAGCAAGAATTGATGAAAGAATTGAACGTTGGAAGAGGAACAATTCGTGAAGCTATTAAATCTTTAGTTTCAAGAAATATTGTTGAAATCAGACGTGGAGTTGGTACGTTTGTTGCAGAAAAAACAGGAGTTGTAGAAGATCCATTAGGCTTTTCTTTTATTAATAATAAGAATAAACTTGTTAAAGACTCAATGGATGTAAGATTATTGTTAGAGCCTTCTATCGCTAAATGGGCTGCTCGCAATGCAACGGATTCTGAGATTTTAGAAATTATTGAATTGAGTCATAAAATTGAAATTGCCATTTTAAATGATGAAGATTATAGTGATTTAGATGTAGAATTTCATACAAAAATTGCCAATTCTAGTAGAAATCTAGTGGTAGAAAATTTGATACCAATTTTAACTACGAACATTCGCTCTTTAATAGATGTCACACATGCTGTTTTAAAAGAATATACAATTTTAAGCCATAAAAAAATCGCAAATGCGATTAAAGAAAGAGATGAAGAATTGGCTGAACAATTGATGAAAGAACATATTGAGATTAATCAAAAATATTTAGACGAGTCTTTTTATTGAATATTGTAAAGAGTATTTTTAAAAGTAGTTTTTTGAAATCGTTTTCAAAAAAGTGTTGACATTTATTTGTGTATGCGCTATCATTAACACGTACAAATAAATAAGACATATATGTTGGTTTGTTACCCAAAAGATTTAGTGGGGCAATACCTTTAGAAAGCAATACTAGTAGGGATATTAGTATGATGGGCTTTTTATAGGTGTTGCCTCTTTTTTGTTGAAAGGAGCTTATATGGCAGAATTTACAAAAGGCTTTTTATGGGGAGGAGCTACAGCGGACTTCCAATACGAAGGCGGATTTAATGAAGGTGGAAAAGGGTTATCCACTCATGATTTTGAAACAGACGGATCTTTAGAAAAGCCAAGAATGATTACATTAGAACTTGCTGATGGTACTAGAGGTGAGGTTCCTACTCGTGAAAGTTTCCCAGATGGAGCTGAAGCAAAGATTTATGATGATCAATATTATCCTAGTCACAAAGCAGTTGACTTCTATCATCACTATAAAGAAGATATTGCTTTAATGGGTGAAATGGGATTCAATGTATTTCGTTTCTCTATTTGCTGGCCTAGAATTTTCCCAACAGGAGATGAATTAGAACCAAATGAAGAAGGTTTAAAATTCTATGATGATGTTATTACAGAACTTGAAAAATATAACATTCAACCATTGATTACAATTTGCCACGACGAACTTCCAGATTATTTGGCAAGAAAATATGATGGTTGGTCAAGCCGTCATGTAATTGATTGCTATGTTCGATATGCAACAACAGTATTAGAAAGATACAAAGGTCGTTGTAAATATTGGTTAACATTTAACGAAATTAATGCTGTAAATGGCTATGCACAAATCGGAACGCATAAACAAGATGAACAAACAGTTTATCAAGCAAAACACCATATGTTTGTGGCAAGCGCAAAAGTTGTAAAAATTGCACATGAAATTGATCCAGAAAATATGGTGGGTACAATGTATGCATTATCTCAAATGTATCCAAAGACATGTGATCCACAAGATATCATGGCAAGCTATATGAAACGTCGTAATAACTTATGGTTTATTGATATTATGGCACGTGGTTACTATCCTAATTTTACAGATCAGTTCTTTGAAGAACGTAGCGTAAAATTGGTAAAAGAACCAGGTGATGATGAAATTTTACGTGAAGGAACATTGGATATGGTAACATTTAGTTACTACAGATCAATGACAATTTCAAAAGATACAAAATTAACTTGGGCTATGGGCTTACTTGGAGGAGATCCAAACCCATACTTAGAAAGTACAAAATGGGGATGGCCAATTGATCCAATTGGACTTCGCTATACATTAAATGAATTGTATGATCGTTACCAAAAACCATTGTTTGTCGTTGAAAATGGTTTAGGAGAAATCGATGTCAAAGAAGCATATGGAACTGTAAACGATGATTATCGAATTAAATATTTAGCTCAGCATTTCGAAGAAATGAAGAAAGCTGTTAACATTGATAAAGTGCCAGTTCTTGGCTACACAATGTGGGGAAATACAGATTTAGTTTCACTAAGTACAGGTGAAATGAAAAAACGTTATGGTTTCGTTTACGTAGACCTAGACGACAAAGGAAATGGAACAGGAGAGAGAAGCAAGAAAAAATCATTTGAATGGATGAAAAAAGTTTGTCATACAAATGGTGGAGATCTTAGCTACTAAGAAGAGGTTATGTTAAAGCAATATTATGTAAATAAAAAAATTTTAAATAACAACGTTGTCATTTCTGAAAATGAAGATAAAAAAGAAATTATCATCATGGGTTCAGGAATTGGATTTGGAAAACATGTACATGATTTAGTCGACTCTAAAAAAATCTATAAAATTTACGAATTACGTAATAATGCTTACAAAAACCGTTTTGAAAGCTTGGTGGAGGAAATTCCATTTGAGTGTTTCCAATTAACAGAAAACATTATTACGTATGCGCAAGATGAATTGCATCAACAATTCAAAGACGGATTGGTTTTAAGTTTGGCTGATCACATTCACTTTGCGGTTACACAAATTAAGAATCACGAGACAAGAGTTACTTTGCCTTTGGAAGAAATTAAATTATTCTACAAAGATGAATACGAAGTCGCAAAATACGCAGTTCAAATGATTAACGAATTTTATCATATTGAACTAGATACGACAGAAGCTGCTAGTATCGCATTCCATTTTATAAATGGAAATATTAATCAAAATGAAGAAGATATCAATACTATTCTTAGTGGAACTAAAACTATTTTAGGAATTATTGAAAGTTCATTAGGAATTGAATTAAATGAATCAAATCCTGGCTTCTATCGTTTAGTGATTCATCTGAAGTATTTTATAAAACGAGTCATTATTGAAAAACAAGAGTGTGATGATCGATTCGATGCAGCATTCTTTAATGAAAATGATGAGAGATTTAAAGTTATAAAAAAATGTTTGGATAATATTGAGTCTTATCTATATGAAACATATTCATATAAGATGGATTCAGCAGAAAGACTTTATTTAACTATCCACATTACTAGAATTCTATAAGGAGAGAAAATAAAATGGCAAAAATAGATGCAAAAGCCGTTGCACAAGAAATTGTACAACATGTCGGCGGACCAGAAAACGTTAATTCAGTTGCTCACTGTATGACTAGAGCGCGTTTCGTATTAAAAAATGTAAATAAAGCGGATCAAGAAGCTTTAAAAAATATTAAAGGAGTTCTAGGAGTTATTTACTCTGGAGGACAATTACAAGTTATTTTAGGAGCAAACTTATTACCTGTATTTGAAGAAATTGTTAAACAAAATAACTTTACTCAGGGTGCTGTTGTAGATGAAAATCTAGATGATGGACCAAAAGAAAAACAAAGTATCCCACAAATCGTATTAGGGTATGTACAAGCAAGTGTTACACCAATGGTTCCAGGTTTAGTTGCAGGTGGTATTTTAAAAGTAATCTTAATGTTGTTGCCATACGCAATTCCAAGTTTTGCAGGTTCATCAACAAGTATGGTTTTAGGTTGGATTGCCAATGCACCATTCTACTTTATGCCTGTATTCGTAGCTTATGGTGCTGCTAAAAAATTAGGTGGAACTGAAATTTATGCAATGTTGGTTACTGCTGCTTTACTTACTACAGAATGGGTAACTGCAGTTGGTGATGGAACTGTAATTACATTATTTGGTATTCCATGCCGCGCTATTACTTATAATGGACAATTACTTCCTGCCTTATTAATTCCAATTGCTGCTTACTATATTGAAAAAGGCTTGAATAAAGTGATTCCAGGCATCTTAAAATCATTGTTAGTAGGTTCATTAACTATTCTTGTTACTGGAGCATTAGCATTCATTGTGTTAGGTCCAGCTGGACGTTACCTTGGTGATGCAATCAGTTATGTATTCTTATTCTTAGGTGATCATGTTCCATTTATTGCGGTTGCTGTTTTAGCTGCATGTCTTCCATGGATGATTATGGCTGGAATGCACACGGCATTATCTCCATTCATGATTCAAAATATGGATACTATTGGTTATGATGCTGTTATTCGTCCTGCATTCGTATTACACAATGTTGCAGAAGGTGGAGCTTGTTTAGGTGTAGCTTTACGTACTAAAGATAAAGAATTTAGATCAGAATGTTTATCATTGGCAGTCGGTGCTATTGTTGCTGGAGTTACAGAACCAGCTATTTATGGATGTAACTTAAAATATAAGAAACCAATGTATGGAGTAATGGGTGGTGCTGCCATCGGTGGTATCGTTGCATCATTATTAGGAGCTAGAGCATTTGTGTTTGGATATTCAAATCTACTAGCCATTGCTCCAATGTTCTTATCAACTGCTTGGGCAATGTTTATTGGTGCTGCTGTATCAATTGTTGCAGCCGCTATCATCACTTATGTTTTAGGAATTGACGAAGGTCCTATTAAAGCAGCAAAAAGAAAATAATTAAAAGTTTTCTCCCAGCTGCTTAAGCAGCTGGGTTTTTTGTAGATGGATGAAGGGAGAAGTTATGATTAAACTCATTGCGAGCGATTTAGATGGAACTCTATTAGATGAGCCAAATCGAATTTCAAAAATCAATTTAGATGCAATTGAATATGCATATCAAAAAGGAGCTAAATTTTGTTTTTCAACAGGTAGAGATCTACAAAGTGTAAAAGATATTACTTGTTTATTAAAACATAAACCAGTGTTATTGCTTGGCAATGGTTCAGAAGTTTATGATGAAGATGGAAATCTAGTGTTCCAAAATTTCTTCAATAATAAGTATCTTGAAGAAGTATGTGAAATCATGAATGAACACGATGTTCCGCATATGGTTTTTACAACGGATGGTTTCTATACAACAACAAATCCGGTAGAAGTTAGACGCAGATTTATTGAAAGAATAGGAAAGATAAGAAATCAGGAAATGGCACATATTTTCGCAACAAATATGGATAAGCCTTGTAATAATTTAGTTCAGATTGAAGATATACAAGAATTTGCGAAAACAAAGAAAGTTCTAAAAGTTGAAGGATTTCACTATAACTCAAAGCCCGTGGAAGATGTAAAAAAGGAATTAGAGAAATTTACAGAGTTGTCCCATCTATCTACAGGAAAAAACAATGTAGAAGTAACGAATTTGACAGCCACAAAGGGACTTGCTTTGAAACGATATTGCGAGCATGCCAATATTAAAAAAGATGAAGTTATGGTTATGGGCGATTCTCATAACGATTTAAGTATGTTTGAATTGTTTAAATATAGTTTTGCACCAGAAAACAGTATTCAAGAAATCAAAGATTATGCATACAAAGTAGTAAAAAGCTGTGATGAACATGGAGTAAGCCAGGCTATATATGAATTTATAAAATAAACACATGAGGAGGAAATATATTATGTTGTCTATTTTTAAGAAAAAAGAAAAAGAAGTGAATACAGTAGTATGTTCAGACGATGAATTTGTTGCTGTTGCCAATGGTACACTAGTACCTTTGGAAAACGTAAGTGATCCTGCATTCGCATCAAAAATGATGGGGGATGGAATCGCAATTGAATTAAGTGAAGGAACAATCTGTGCACCATGCAACGGAACTTTAGATGTAGCTTATCCAACAGGACATGCATTTGGAATTACACGTAATGATGGTGTAGAAATGATTATACATATTGGGGTAAATACAGTAGAAAGTAATGGCAAAGGCTTTGAGGTTCTAGCAACTCAAGGACAAACTGTAAAAGCTGGAGATCCATTAGTTAAAGTGGACTTAAAGAGTTTAAGTAAAAAATATGATATGGTCACAATGTTGATTGTTACAGATCCAAATGAAAAAGAAATTTCATTCATTGATTGTCAAGAAGTAAAGAAAGGTCAAATTATTAGTAAATAGGTGAAGAGTATGAGTTTTCCAAAAAATTTTTTATGGGGCGGAGCCGTTGCTGCAAACCAATTAGAAGGTGCGTATTTAGAGGATGGTAAACAATTGAATGTCACAGATGTGATGGTAGGGATTATTAGCAACCCAGATTTAAAATATGATGAACAAACAAATAAATGGGTTCCAGATTTTAAAGAAGATAAAGTATATTTGTCTCATGATGGGATTGACTTTTATCATCGTTATAAAGAAGATTTGGCATATATGGCACAAATGGGATTTAAAGCGTTTAGAACAAGTATCTCATGGGGACGTATCTTTCCAAATGGAGATGAATTAGAGCCAAATGAAGCAGGATTACAATTCTATGATGATTTATTTGATGAAATGATCCGTTTGGGAATGGAACCTGTTATTACTCTTTCTCACTATGAAACACCGCTGCATTTATTAACTGAATACGGTGGATGGTTAAATGAAAATTTGATTGAATACTGGATGAACTATGTAAAAGTTGTATTCAATCGTTATAAGGGAAAAGTTAAATATTGGATGACATTTAATGAAATCAATAACATATTTAGAATGCCGTTTGCAGCTGGCGGCGTGTTGAAAACAACGCCAAATGAAAAAGGAATTCCTAATGCTGATTTAACAGATGCTGAATTGTATCAAGCGGCACATTATATTTTTGTTGCGAACGCAAAGACAGTAGAATTGTGTCATGAAATTGACCCAGAGGCAAAAATTGGATGTATGCTATCGTTATCGAGCATGGCTACTTATCCATACAGTTGTAATCCGGATGATGTATTTGGTGCTTTACAATTCCAGCGTAAACAAAAATTATTCTTAGACGTAATGTGTAAAGGATATTATCCAGGTTATGTAAAACGTATTTGGAATGAACAAAACTGTACACCAGTTATGAATGAAGAGGATTTAGAAATAATTAAAAACAACACAGTGGATTATATTGCGTTCAGCTATTATCGTAGTGCTGTATATAAATCAGATGGTTCTATTACTGTAGATACTGGTGGAGCTGCTGGCGTTGAAAATCCATATTTAGAAGGAACATCACCAGAACCATGGCGTTGGCCTATTGATCCAAAAGGGATTCGTTATGTATGCAACATTTTAACAGATGAATATAATTTACCATTATTCATTGTAGAAAATGGTATTGGATTAGATGAAAACTTGGATTCTGAAGGTAAAATTCATGATGATTTTAGAAAAAAATATGTAAAAGATCATCTTGTTCAAATTGAGGAAGCAATTAAAGATGGTTGTGATGTAATGGGATACTTATATTGGGGACCTATTGACGTTGTAAGTGCTGGTACAGGTGAAATGCGTAAACGCTATGGATTTGTTTATGTAGACCGCTTTAATGATGGTACAGGAACATTAGAAAGAAGTAAAAAAGATTCTTTTGAATGGTTTAAAAACGTGATTGAAACAAATGGTGAAGAGTTGTAGGAGGACGAATATGAAATTTCCTGAAGGCTTTTTATGGGGAGGCGCTACAGCCGCTAACCAATATGAAGGTGGTTGGAATGAAGGTGGAAAAGGATGGAGCGTTTCTGATTGTGCTAAAGCACATTTTGATACAGATGTAACGAATTTTTCCGCACATAATGAAATCACAAGTGAAGAAATTCAGTATGCGATGGAACATCCAGAAGACATGGTGAATTATCCAAAGCGCCATGGAAGTGATTTTTATCATCACTATAAAGAAGATATTGCTTTAATGGCAGAAATGGAATTTAAAGTATTTCGAATGAGTATTGCGTGGTCTAGAATTTATCCGAATGGAGATGATTTAGAACCAAATGAAGAAGGATTACAATTTTACGACAATGTATTTGACGAATGTAAAAAATATGGCATAGAACCATTGGTGACAATGTCTCATTATGAACCACCATTAAATTTAGTGTTGAAATATAATTGTTGGTATAACCGAAAAACAATTGATTTCTTCTGTAAGTTTGTAGAAACAATTTGTACTCGATATAAAGATAAAGTAAAATATTGGTTAACTTTTAATGAAGTAGATAGCATGATTCGCCATCCATACACAACTGGCGGATTAATTCGTGATCGATTTAAGGATAAGAATTTTGAAGAAGTTATTTTTCAATCTATGCACCATCAATTTGTGGCGAGTGCCTTGGCAACAAAAATATGCCATGAAATCATTCCAGGCTCTCAAGTAGGATGTATGCTTACAAAATTAACATATTATCCATATTCATGTCGTCCAGAAGATGTATTGGAAATGCAACAAAAAATGCGTTCTATTTATTGCTATAGCGATACACAAGTATTTGGGGAATATCCAGCATATTTATTGGCTCGTTTTAAAAATCATGGATTAAATATCATGATGGAAGAAAAAGATCTTGAAATCATGAAAAAATATCCTGTTGATTTTATTTCTTTCTCCTATTACATGTCTAGCTGTGTCGCAAAAAACACGGAAGGACTTGATACAACAGAAGGAAATACTGTAACAGCCATTAAGAATCCATATTTGCCTTCAAGTGAATGGGGCTGGCAAATTGATCCAATTGGACTAAGAATTTCTTTGGTTGATCTGTATGATCGCTATAGAAAACCATTGTTTATTGTTGAAAACGGATTGGGAGCTAAAGAAGAATTGGTTCCGGATGGAAAAGGTTCTTATACAGTAAATGATGATTATCATATTGATTATTATAAGGCACACTTTAAAGCTATGTATGATGCAATTCACGAAGATGGAGTTGAATTATTAGGATATACATCATGGGCATGCATAGATTTAGTGAGTGAAAGCACAAAACAAATGTCAAAACGATATGGATTTGTATATGTTGATGCAGATGATTATGGAAAAGGTACTTATAATCGATATAAGAAAAAGTCTTTCTATTGGTATAAACATGTTATCGAAACAAATGGAGGATGTTTGTCTGAATAATGTCCTTATTATTAACGAAACAAATCGCAGAATTGTTTATAATGATTTTACTAGGTTATATTCTAGTAAAATCAAACTTATTAACCAAGCAAGACAGTAAAGTATTATCGACAGTCGCATTATATATAGTCACTCCATGTGTTATTATCAATGCATTTCAAGTCCAGCATTCTCAAGATGTAAAAAATGGACTTATACTTTCTTTTCTTGCAGCTATAATTATACACATCATATATATTGTTGGAGTAAGAATAGTTGGAAAGGGATATACGTTAAATGGAGTTGAAAAAGCAACTATTATCTATACGAATGCAGGAAATTTAATTATTCCTTTGGTACAAGCTTTGTTAGGAAAAGAATGGGTTGTGTATACAACAGGATATATTCTTGTTACAACGATATTTATTTGGACACATGGCAGAATGTTGATATGTGAAGAAAAAGGCTTTAATGTTAAAGAACTATTGAAAAACGTGAATGTAGTCGCTTGTATTATGGGAATATTGATGTTTGCACTTAAAATACAATTCCCATCTTTAATTACGGAAACTATGGATTCCATTAGTGCAACTATTGCACCAATTTCTATGATTGTTGCAGGTATGTTGATTGCAGGTATGGATGTAAAAGATTGTTTAAAGAATAAACGCCTTTATATAATTACATTTTTAAAGATGATTGTATTTCCATTATTTGCGGTAAGCTTACTTAAATTCACAAATTTATCTTCTATGGTTAAAAATGGAGATATAATTTTATTAATTAGTCTATTAGCTTCAATAGCTCCAACTGCAGCTTCTGTTACACAACTAGCACAAATATATGATGCAGATTCAGAATATGCAAGTGCTTATTATTTTATTACAACTTTATTATGTATTTTAACAATGCCAGTATTTGTATGGTTCTATCAGCTTTAAAACAAATTAAAAGGATCGATATTCATAGGGAAAATAGAGTATCGATCCTTTGTTTTATATAGAAACAGATAACTATGATTAGGATATTTTAATGTAAGTATTGTTGTTGGAATAGAGAAATAAATACATGATAGTAATCTGTTACTACCAAATAATTGGTTTATCTTTGAACGCGGTCTGAACCATCTCCACCACCTACACAGTCTACGATCTGCATATTATATCTCTTTGAGAAATAGTAATCTTTTCCATCATACAACATAGCTGACCAGTTGTTGATATTGGCATTGATTGACTCTCTTAATGTGATAGCTACTTCCTTATATCCTTCGCGATTCCAATAGGATATCCATATTTAATAATAGGCTGATCTTTTTTAATATCTTTCAACGCAAATTTATGTTCTTGGGCAATATCTTTAACCTGAATAATTCAGGTATATATAATGATTTAGTTAAATGGAAAAATAGTAGCTACCGCAAACCTTTGATTTTAAATGGTGCAAGACAAACGGGAAAGACTTGGATTTTAAATGAATTTGGGAAAAAAGAATATAAAAATGTAGTGTATATTAATTGTGACAATAATAATGAGATGAAAGAAATGTTCTATGATTTTGATGTGAATCGTTTGATCTTAAGCTTTTCAGCTCTTACAAATACGCGAATTGAAAAAGAAAATACATTGATTATTTTAGATGAAATACAGGAATTTCCATTAGGATTAACGGCATTAAATTTCAAGAAGAAGTCTTTGAATATCATATTATTGTGGCAGGAAGGTTATTAGGTATCACTTTACATCAATCTACAGGATTTCCAGTGGGAAAAGTGGATCAATTAACGTTATATCCCATGTCATTTAAAGAATTCTTGTTGGCTTTAAATGAAGATATATTGGTAGAACAGATAGAACGCCATAATTGGAAAGAGATGGATGTGTTCCATGAAAAGTTAAAGAATTATTTAAGACAATATTATTATGTTGGTGGTATGCTGATTATGTCAAGATAAAATTCACCAAAATGGATCGTTTAATTTTCACCAATTTGGATCGCATTATTTAGTTTTCAAACGAATCCATTACGTCTTTTATTCTGTATGATGGACCTACTATACTGACTATATGCGAATGATGCAGTAGTCGATCAAGTATCGCATTTGCTATTACAGAATCTCTAAATATAGTTGACCATTTAGACAGATTTTTATTTGTTGTGATTATAGTTAATCGTTGTTCATATCGCCTTGATATTAACTGGAAAAACAGATTCGCATCTTCTTTGTCTAAACTGATATATCCAATCTCATCTATTATCAGCAGTTTCTGGCGTGTAAAAGACTTAAGTCTTTGAACCAGTCTGTTCTCAGATTCAGCACGTTTCAATCGAAGCAACAAAAGCCTGATAATTATTTTTATCATTTTTATTCAAAATCATGTTGAAGTCGTTGGTAATTATCAGTATCATAATAATGTTTAAGAGGACGGATAGAAATCGCAAACTTTGGTCGGTTTAGAGGATTTCTATCTTTTTTTATTTACGTCCAATCCCTTCTAAAAATACTGTAACAAAAAAGATAGAGATATTCACTCTAAAAGTGTTTAAAGGTTGATTTGTCCCTATCTAGTTTTATAAATTCTATATTCCGTTTATGCTTATTTTATTGATTTTAAATCATCAATATAAAGACTAACTTCACCACAATAAGGACATACTGCCGCTTTTATTTTTCCTAGATCTTTACTAAAAGTTCCTTGTCCTTTTGAAAGAATAACTGGTGCAACTCCTGCTAAAGCAGCTGAAATTTTTAGCCCATATTCTTCTTTCATTTCACAATTACAACGAATACATTTTCTCATATACTATATATCCTCCATTATTTCATTAATTTTATTATACAGAACAATCATGTTCCTAGTTGAATTACAGAACACAACACACAAATTATAATATTTTTTAAATATCATCTTAGAAAGAACCATATACCTAATAAAATTTGTACCATCCCGATAAAGAAATAGTATTTATCAGTTCTTGACTTTAAAAAGATTGTAATTAACCCTATAAATATCCATACTACTCCCATTAATACATCATCTAAAAGAACTGGCCCTGTAATTTCCATAACAAAAACAACAATTAGTACTAATGAAACGATTAACATTGTACGCCATTTTTCTAATCCAAATTTTTTCATATATCTCCAGCAACTCCTTTCACTCACTAAAAATTATTATATGAGTATAGACTCTGCCTCCATAATTAAATTATTATTTGTCTTTCAGTTTATATTATATCGTTTTATTTACTTAAAATATTAAAATTTTAGCAAAATTTATAAAATCATGTTATACGAATTTTAGTTAGTATTTATTACTGCCTATAATTATTGCTTTTAATGGTTGTTTTACCAGAACCTTAAGGGCTCTAGTTCACTAAAATTTGGCTTCATATTAAAGTCTTTCATTATACTTAAAACACCTATCACCTTCTGTAATTTCTTTTTCATTTGGTTCACCTCCTTTCAAAGAAAGTGTAACAAAAAATAAAAAAAATAACTCAATTCAAATCGTAAATTCACCATTTTTGGTGAAAACTAAACGATCCAAATTGGTTATCTTTAAATTACCACTATCATATGCCTGAAGTTGTTAAATATTATGCTCAAACCAAGGAAATATTTCATGTTCGCGAAATACAAAATAGAATCCTATTAAACTATCGACAAGATTTTTCAAAACATATATCAGGAAATTTATTGACAAAAGTAAATTTAGTGTGGGATTCTGTTCCTGCACAATTGGCAAAGGAAAAAAATTCATATATGGAATGCTAAAAAAGGGCGACGTGCAAAAGAGTTTGAAGATGCGATTCAATGGCTTGTGGATGCAGGCTTGGTATTTAGGGTAAATCGCATAAATAAATAAATAAAGTATGTATGCCACTAAAATTCTATGAAGAATTTAATGCGTTTAAACTGTACTTACTTGATTTAGGACTTCTTGGTGCAATGGTGGATGCTCCCGCAAAAAACATTTTAATTGGAGATAACGTTTTTAAAGAATATAAGGGTGCTTTTACGGAGCAATATGTTGCTCAACAAATAGTGGCTTGTAATGTAACTCCAAAATACTATAATAATGAAAATTCAACAAATGAAATTGACTTTGTAGTTCAATTAGGAAATGTATATCCAATTGAAGTTAAGGCAGAAGAGAATTTAAAATCAAAAAGTATGAATACATTGTTAAATGAGAATGAGGATATGGAAGGTTGGAAATTTTCGATGTCTACATATCGTACATTTAAACAAGTTGTAAATATTCCATTGTATGATGTGGATGAATGGATATTAATGTATAAAGAAAAGATGTTGGAAATTTGACCAACATCTTTTTAGGCTTTATCTGTTTTCATTGATGTATTCATTTACGCTTTGTTTGACAATATTGAAATTGACTTCACCATACTGTAGTAGGGCATTATGGAAGTCTGCATTGTCAAATTTAGATCTTAATCTAGATTTGGCTGTACTCTTTAAATCTACGATTTGAAGATATCCATAATAGTAAGATAAGAATACAGTTGGATTATCTGCCAATTGATTGTAAATACTTTCTAATCCTTCTGAACCAAATATATCACCATATTCATTCTTGAAATCATTGAGTGACATACCATCATAATGGATGCTGATATCCATTAAGACAATGTATAGATTGGTAAGAATGTTATTCAAATTATAGGCTTCTAATAAATCTTTATTATTATCTAAATAATGTAAAGACATGCTTTCCATATAAGTAGCCCATCCTTCTGACATACCTAGATTGTTGTAGAAGAATTGGATTGGGTATTTTAAATGTTCCTTGTTGTATTGGGCTTGATACATATGTCCGGCAATACCTTCATGAGCTAATGTTTGATAAAGTGTTAAACTTGATGGATCATCGCCATAATCACGTTTGTTGTAGCGCATTTGATAGTTTTGTGAATAATCCAAGGCTGGTGTAATAAAGTAGGCAACAATTCCGCTGACAGATTGATCTTCTGGCAGTGCCTTTAAATCATATTTCATGGTTTTTACTTTTGGGAAATCCTTTTTATAGTTTTTTTGAAGGCTTTCTAGAATTTGATTCACATCTGTAAAATCCGTTGAAACTGAATCGAGTTCATACGCAATCATTGGATTGCCTTTATATAGCTTCTGAAATTTAGTGATAGCTGAATTGATTGCGGATTGCGTATTCTCTTTAATTGTGGAAATAGAGTTGGTAGAACTTGTCGCATTTTCAACTAATACTTCATAATATTTCTTACCATTCTTATAGTTCGACAACCCTTGTAGTGGTTGTACGTTATATTGAAGAGAGGTCAATGTATCTAACATAGCCTGATAACTAGGAAAGAAACTTGTGTCCATGGCATCTTTGACTTGTGCTTTATAAGATGTTGTTTTTTCTTCATCTAGATTTAAAGTGTCAATCGCATTATATAATGCACTTGTGATTGAACTATCCTCTTTAGTATTGATCACATCTTGAATATCTTGGGTAACAGAATCATAGTCAAACTGTAAGGTATTCTTATCTGCTTGTTTTTTTGTATATTCCAATACATCGTTTGTGTAGCGAGGCACATCGTTGATGAGTGTAATCAAATCTTGAATGTCTTTTTCATTTCGTAAAATGTATTCAGAAAAAACAGAAATCAAACTTTGGTGAAGTCCGCTCATTGTACTCCAACAATTGTTTAGATATTGAAATTTCTTGTTTTCAGCTTTTAAGCTCAATTCATTCTCATATTTCAATTCATCATAGATGGTTTGTTGCGTTTTGTCTAAAGTACTGCGATTAAACTTGTTTAATTCTTTTTGATCTTCTTTGATTTCTTCAGTATTATCTGTATAAAATTCACCAAGACTTACATCTACATTATTGATATCAATGCCATAGTCTTCTGGATGTTCGAAGAATTGGTGCATCGTTGTATAGTCGCTTTCGGCATATTCAACTACCAATTGGTTTGTGTATTTTGTGAAGTCCTTGTTTTCTTTAGCCGCAAACGTATTGTCTTGCATTGTAGTTGAACCACATGCAGTGAGTGATAATACGGTAAAGCTAATAAATAGTTTTTTGAATGTATTTTTCATTAGAATCCCCCAAATTTTTAAAAAAATGGACTGATTATTCATCAGCCCATGAAATTTTCTTATTCTTAACACCTGCAATAGATGCCAACGCTAAAAGGTCATATCCTTTTTCAGTAATATATGCATGTCCTTTTTGGAAAGCTTTTTCGATAACCATGCCAACACCAACTATTTCAGCTTGTGCCTGTGCAATTAAGTTTTCCGTTCCCTTGAATGCTTCACCATTTGCCAAGAAGTCATCAATGAATAATACTTTATCGCCTTTTTTTAAGTATTCTTTTTCAATACAAATTGGATATGTCTTATTCTTTGTGAAAGAGAAGACTTCCGCAAAAGCAGGATCAATCATTGTGCTTGGTTGTGTTTTCTTGATGAAAATCAATGGCACATTCAAACGGATGGCTGTCGCATAAGCTGGGGCAATACCGCTAGATTCAATGGTTACTACTTTTGTGATGCCTTTGTTTTTAAAGTGTTCATAAAATTCATTCCCCATTTCATCTACTAAAGAACAGTCGATTTGATGATTTAAAAAAGCATCAACCTTTAATACCTCATCATTAATAAAATGTCCTCTAGTCTCGATTGCGTTTTTCAGTGCTTTCATTTTGCTTTCCTTCCTCTTTTCGTTTTATTTGTACAATAGTTTGTCCGATACGATGATTTTTTACTTCCTTAACATATACATCCATTAAGTCTAGACTGACTTTAAAATGTGAACCTTCATCAGGAATTTGTCCATAATGATTTAGGATGTATCCACCAAACGTGTCACAATCCTCATCTTCTAAAGAAATGCCTAAAGCTTTTTCGACATCTTCAATGTCAGCTTGGCCATAGATTCTAAATTGATCAGAATCTATTTGTTGGATTGGATCTGGCTCTTCAATATCATCATCTTCTTGGATTTCACCAAGAAGAGTTTCAATAATATCATGTAAAGTCACGATACCGGTCATTCCTCCATATTCATCAAGTAAAACCGCAAAGTATACTTTTTTAATTTTCATTTCCTTCAATAGAACATCGGCCTTCATATTTTGTGAAATAAAGAAAGGCTGATCCATCGCTTTATTGATGACGTTATCTTGTTCAATCGAATCTAAACGGAAATAATCACGTGTATCTAGAATACCTACGACATCATCATTATCCTCATCACATACAGGATATAATGTGTGACGATTTTCTAGAATGGTCTTTTTCCATGTTTCTTTATCGTCATTTAGATATAGACAAACAACTTCACTTCGATGCGTACAAATTTCTTCAACGGGTGTATCATCGAACTCAAATAGGTTTTCGATAAACTCTTTTTGACTTGGTTCAACACCGCCACTGTTGATAACTTCATAAATATCTTCTTCGGAATAATCTTCCTGTTCTTTTTCCACTTCAAAACGCAAGAAAAAAGTAAATGGTGTACATAAGGATTGAATACCTTTCGCAATGGACATAAATGATTTTTCAAACTGATTTAAATGTGCATTCGCAAACTTTCTCGGTAATAAATCACTCAATAAAATATATGCATACACCAATAGAAGTACGACTATATAAAGTAATGGAGTATGGATCATGGGTTGTAAATAGATTACACTCATCACAATGCCAAATATTTCCATGCATAGAGATAACCATTTTAAAGTAGCTTGATATTTATAAGATTCATCTTCGATTTCTTTATTTGTAGAAACGATGCTGCTTGTCATTGAAAACAAGATGTTTAGAATAAATGTAAATAAAATTAAGATGGGAAGGTTCATGTTAACCCTCCTAAACTATACTGTAACGGGACTGAATCATCCGGATTCATGAAACTATCACTCCTTCATTAATACCCATTATCATACACAATTTAAAGGCTTTTTTCAATGTGATAAAGAAAACAACCAGAATAAATCCGGCTGTTTTATTGTTGTATGTATTTATCGGCATTATTCATTAAATATTGAATGATGGATTGTCGTGTCACAATACCAATAAAAATTTGACGATCATCAACTACGGGGACGAAGTTTTGTTTCAAAGATTGAGCGAACAATTGATCGACTGGAACATCGATTTGAACTGGTGGCGTAAAGTCTCCACGAATTAATTCACGAATCTCCATTTGTTCTAGATCTTCTTTATGAATTGAAGGATGGTCTAATAAGTACCAAAGAAAATCCCCCTCTGTAAGGGTTCCTACATAAACCCCTTCTTTATTAATAATGGGCATCGCCGTATATTTGTGCTTGCGCATGAGGGCAAGTCCATCTTCAACACTGATATTATCGTATAAATATTTAACACTATTTTTAGTCTTCAGAAAAAAGAATACATTTTCCTGCATTGTCTATCACCTCTGCTTTATACTACCATACTATTTATCATTTAAAAATCATACAATTATGGGAAATTGTGCAGAAGTATGATAGAATTTCTGTAAAAGTGGAGGCAAGAAAATGGAACAATATAAAAAAGAGTTTATTGATTTCATGTTGGAATCTAAAGTGTTAAAATTTGGTGATTTTACACTAAAATCAGGACGTAAATCCCCATTCTTTATGAATGCTGGTGGATATGTTACAGGTAACCAGTTAAAAAAATTAGGTGAATATTACGCAAAGGCAATCGTTGATCAATATGGTAAAGACTTCGATGTATTATTCGGACCTGCATATAAGGGAATTCCATTGGCAGTTGCGACGACAATCGCATTAGATAATTTATATGGAATGGAAGTTCGTTATTGTTCAGATCGTAAAGAAGAAAAAGATCATGGAGCTGACAAGGGAAGTTTCTTAGGAACAAAACTGCAAGATGGAGATCGCGTTGTTATGATTGAAGATGTTACGACATCTGGAAAATCAATGGAAGAAACAGTGCCGAAGGTTCGTGGTGCAGCAAATGTTGAAATCGTTGGATTGATGGTTTCTTTAAATCGTAACGAAAAGGGAAAAGGTGAAAAGACTGCATTAACGGAAGTTAGTGAATTATATGGTTTCCCAACAGCTGCAATCGTGTCAATGCCGGAAGTAATTGAATATTTAGGAGATAAATTAGATCCTGAATTAAAATCAAGAATTGATGCATATTATGAAGAATATGGAGCTAAGGAATAGAGTCGAAAGATTCTATTCTTTTTAATTACTTTGCGTATTGCGGTATATTTTGCATAAAAATACTTTGCGCACTGCGGTATATTTTGCACTAAATTACTTTGCGTACTGCGGTACCTGTGGCATATAATATTTTATATAAAGGAGATATCGCGATGGAAATAAAAAGAAAGATTTACTCTAAACTTTTGAAATGGAAACAAGAAACAAATGGATCCAAAGCATTGTTGATTGAAGGAGCTCGGCGTATTGGAAAATCTACAGTGGCAGAAGAGTTTGGTCGAAATGAATACAAATCTTATGTTTTAATTGATTTCAACAAGGCTTCAAAGACGATTATTAAAGCGTTTGATAATTTAAATGATTTGGATACTTTTTTTCAAATTATTTCTTTGGAAATGAATGTTCGATTGTTTAAAAGGGAATCGTTGATTATATTTGATGAAATACAAAGATTTCCTCAAGCTAGACAAGCCATTAAATATTTGGTTGAAGATGGTCGGTATGATTATTTAGAAACTGGTTCTTTGATTTCGATTAAAGAAAATGTTGAAAATATCACATTGCCATCCGAGGAAAGAAAGATTCGTATGTATCCTGTAGATTTTGAAGAGTTCATAATCTATATGGGTGAAGAATTATTGTTTGAATATATCAAAAATTGTTGGGATAAGAAAAAGCCTTTAGATGAAAAAATGCATGCGAAGGCTATGTATTTATTTAAAGAATATTTGCTGGTTGGGGGAATGCCACAGGCATTAAAAGCTTATAAAAATGGGAATAAAGATTTTTACGCGGCAGATGTGGAAAAAAGAGATATTCTTGAACTCTATCGTGATGATATTAGGAAAGCGGCTAAAAGATACAATTCAAGGGTATCTGCCCTATTTGAAAATATTCCAGGATATTTATCCACACGCGAAAAAAGGGTTGTTTTATCTGAATTAGGAGAATCTAATCGTAGTTTTGACAGGTATGATGAGCCTTTATTTTGGCTAGACGATTCTATGATTTGTAATTTATGTTATAAATGCACAGACCCAAATGTAGGATTTGCGTTAAATAAGGATGATTCTTATGTGAAATGCTACATGGGCGATACAGGATTATTAGTGAGTTTGGCATTTAGTGAAAATGAGTTGAGTTCTTCAAGATTGTATCAACAAATCATGAATGATAAATTATCTTTGAATAAAGGTATGTTGTATGAAAATATGATTGCGCAAATGATTACTTCTATGGGAGAAAAGCTTTATTTTTATACAAAGTATAATAAGGAAAAACATAGAAATGATATTGAAATAGATTTCTTATTATCAAATGAGAGTAAAACAAATCTAAAAGTATTTCCAATCGAAGTAAAATCTTCAAAGAATTATTCAGCTACGTCTTTAGATAAATTTAAAGATTTATTTGGTAAGAAAATCGCAACACCATATATTGTTCATCCAAAGAATCTAGCAAGGAAAGATAATATAATTTGTATTCCGCCATATATGATATGTGCAGCATTTAGTGATGCTTTAGAATAGGGTCAAAAGATTCTATTCTTTTTTCATGTTTTACGTTACATCGAACCTATTTTGAATTAAAATAGAAGTAGATAGTGCAGTGTACAAAAGTGAGGTGATGGTGTATATAATATGCTGCATCATGACTTTAAGGAAAAGACAAATAATAATTCTTACAAAAACTTAATAATTTTGGTAAAATGTCTACAACAACGAGTCTTCTTACGGGATATAAATCCAGTTGTAGAAGGCTCGATTTTTGTATATTAGGAGGTACCCTTATGATAATTACAATTACACGTGAATTTGGAAGTGGCGGAAGAACCATTGCCAAGAAATTAGCTGAAAAATTAGGCTATGCTTATTATGATTATGAAATTGTGCAACAAATTGCGCAAGAAAGTGGCTTTGCGAAAGAGTATATTGAAGAAAATGGGGAAGATGCATCAAGCACAAGTACATTTGGTTTTATTTGGAATAATTATGGATATAACTTATCGGATGAACTCTATATTGCACAAAGAAATGTAATTTGTGAATTGGCCGATAAAGGAAACTGCGTTATTGTAGGAAGATGTTCAGACTATATTCTTCGTGATCGTAAAGACGTATTGAATGTATTTATTCATGCGGATTTTGAATATCGCAAAAATCGCGTTGTATCGGTTTATGGGCAAAATGAATTTGCACCAGACAAACGAATCAAAGATAAAGATAAACGTCGTATCGCTTACTATAAATATTACACGGATCGTAAATGGGCAGATGCTAAAAACTATCAATTGTGTTTAGACAGTGGTGTTTTGGGTATTGATAAATGTGTGGAAATAATTGAAAGTGCTATGTAGAAATTTAAGAGTGTTTGATTAAGGTCAAACACTTTTTCTTTTGTGTGGTGTATAATAAAGTACATACGGAGGAAACATATGGAACAAGATTCTCTATTTTCAATACAAGAAGATACAAGGCCTTTAGCCGATCGTATGCGTCCGGAAACATTGGATGAATATGTAGGACAAAAACAGCTTGTTGCCAAGGGAAATCTTTTGTGGCAAATGATTGAACATGATCAGGTGACATCGATGATTTTCTGGGGTCCACCTGGAGTAGGAAAAACGACATTGGCACGTATTATTGCCCATCAGACAAAGAGTTATTTTGTGGATTTCTCAGCTGTTACTAGTGGCATTAAAGAAATCAAGGAAGTTATGAAACAGGCCGATACGCGTAGGGCCTTGGGACAAAAAACAATATTATTCGTAGATGAAATTCATCGTTTTAATAAGGCGCAACAAGATGCATTTTTACCCTATGTGGAAAAGGGAAGTATCATTCTAATTGGTGCTACAACAGAAAATCCTAGTTTTGAGATCAATTCCGCCCTTTTATCTAGGTGTAGAGTGTTTGTGTTAAACAGTCTAAATACGGATGACTTAAAAGATTTGATTATTCGTGCTATTTCCAGCTCAAAAGGATTAGGCAATTTAAAAATACATATTACGGATGAAGATATAGAGGCGATTGCCGCATTTTCAGGTGGGGATGCCCGCTTTTGTTTAAATACATTAGAGATGGTTGTTTATAATAGTCCAAGTGAATTGGATGGTATTCATGTTTCACAGGATATTTTGAAGCAATGCCTTCAAAAAAGGTCGTTATTGTATGATAAAAAGGGGGAGGAACACTATAATATTATTTCTGCTCTACATAAAAGTGTACGAAACTCCGATGTACAGGCCGCTGTATATTGGTTAGCACGTATGTTAGAGGCTGGAGAAGACCCTTTATATATCGCAAGAAGACTCGTTCGTATGGCTAGTGAAGACATTGGTATGGCCGATTCTAGGGCCTTAGAAATCTGTGTGGCAGCCTATCAGGCATGTCACTATTTGGGTGTTCCAGAATGCAATGTACATTTAACGCATGCAGCTGTCTATTTGGCTTTGGCTCCAAAATCAAACGCTTTAGAAGTGGCTTATAATAATGCGAAAAGTGACGCATTAAAAACATTAGATCAGCCAGTGCCTTTACACATTCGTAATGCGCCAACAAAGTTAATGAAAGAGTTAGGCTATAATAAAGGATATGAGTATTCACATGATTATGAATATCACATGACGGATATGCAATGTCTTCCAGATGCGCTAGTTGGTAAAGAATATTATGTACCAAGTGATCAGGGTTCTGAAGTGAAGGTGCGAAATCGTCTTGCGCAGATTAAACAAATCAAGGCGATGGTGCATAGGAATCGTATGATTAAGCAAAATCCTAAAGGAGGAAAATCGTGAAACCACATGAGCTAATGAATGAATTACAATATGGTGAGAGTATAGAAGTAGAATGTAAAAAAGCGTCAAATTCTTTACCAAAATCTGTATGGGAAACATATTCTTCTTTTGCAAACACAAATGGTGGAACTATATATCTAGGGGTTGATGAATCCAAAAACAATCATTTTGAGATTGTTGGAGTAGATTGTCCTGAAAAAATAATAAAAGATTTTTGGGATACAATTTCAAGCGATAAAGTAAGTTCAAATATTTTGTTGGAGAAAGATGTTCGTAAGGAATGTATTGATGGCAAAAGTGTTGTCATAATTCATGTACCTCGTGCCGATTACAAGCATAGACCAGTTTATATAAACGGAAATCCTATGAAAGGAACATATAAAAGAAATTATGAAGGAGATTATCATTGTACAGAAAGTGAGATAAAATCATTCTTTCGAGATGCTAGCGATGAAGGGAGCGATGGTACCTTGTTATCAGGCTATACAATGGAAGATATTGATGGAGATACTTTGAAGATGTATAGGAACGCATTTGAGGTACATAATCCCAATCATGTATGGAATTCATTGGATAATAAAAACTTTTTGAGAAGTCTTGGCGGATATGCAGTAAATAGAGGGACAAAAGAAGAAGGATTGACGTTAGCGGGATTATTGATGTTTGGGAAAGGCCTCTCTATACGGGAACGATTAGAGAATTTTCGCTTTGATTTTTTAGATATGACGAATTTGTTTGGAGACAGAAGATGGTCAGATCGTTTGACATATGATGGAACATGGGAAAATAACATTTACAATTTTATTAAGATAGTATTACCTAAGTTAGTGTCTGATTTAAAACGACCTTTTGTTTTGGAAGGTTTTCAACGGAAAGATGATACAGTAGTACATGCCTCTATACGAGAAGCAATGATGAATAGTATTATTCACTGTGATTATCATCAAGCTGGAATTTTAAAGATAATTAAAAAAAATAATGAATTTATTTTTTCTAATCCAGGTAGATTAAAAATATCTATTGAAGAAATTTATGAAGGTGGAAATTCAGTTGCGAGAAATCCTAAAATACAAACAATGCTGAGGATGATTGGATATGGTGAGAATATTGGTTCTGGATTCCCTATGATTTTAAAGACGTGGAAAGCCGAAAATTGGAGAAAACCAGAACTTTTAGAAAATGAAAACTTATCATGTGTTGAATTGCATTTACATATGATAAGTTTATTGCCGCAAGAGATAACAGAATATTTATCGCAAATATTTAAAGAGGATTATTTCTTGTTAGAAGCAGAAGAACAAATGATTTTAAGCATTACTTATATGGATAAGGAAATTACAAATGAGAAAATACAATTATTGCTTAACACACATGTTGTTGAAGTTGGTAAATATTTATCTGATTTAGTAAAAAAAGAAATGTTGGTAGTAAACCAAAATGGTAGATGGACAACCTATAGCATAAATGAAAAGTATGGAGTATCTTTGATTTCATCTTTGGAATCAGATGAAGATTTGAATAAAACAGATAGAGAAATATTAGAATATTTAAAGAATAATAAGAAAATTACATCTAAAGATGTTATAAAGTTGACTAATATTTCATCCATATCAGGGGCTAATAAGGCTCTAAAAAGATTATTTGATAAAAATCTGTTGAAAAAAACTAGAATTAAGAATAGTGTATTTTATGAAATAAAGGAGTGTTAAAGTGGAAACCACTCAAAAAAGTGGAAACCACTCAAAAAAAGTGGAAACCACTCAAAAAAGTGGAAACCACTCAAAAAAAGTGGAAACCACTTTATGAGATACAAACAAAACTTGGAGGATTACATGAAAATAGAAATTCATAGTTTACAAGAAACACAGGAATTTGCCACTAAAATGGCAGATCTTTGCAGAAATAAACAATTAGTCATTACATTAGATGGAGATTTGGGTGCAGGTAAAACGACTTGGACAAAAAGCTTCGGGAAAGCTTTGGGTGTAAAGAATGTGATTAATTCACCAACCTTCACAATCTTAAAGGATTATAAACAAGAAGGTGGAGTCCCTTTCCATCATATTGATGCGTATCGTTTGGAAGGAAAATGTCAGGACTTAGGTTTTGAAGATTGTTTTGATGAAGGAATTACTGTAGTAGAATGGTCTGAATTTATTGAAGATCAATTGCCACAAGATCATATCAAAATTTCTTTTGAAGAAGGTATCGATGAAAATCGTACAGTGACATTAGAATATACGGGTCCTGTATCAAAAAGTATTGTGGAGGCATATCATGATTAGTTTATGTATGGATAGTGCTTATAAAGCATTAGTGTTAGGTTTATATAAAGATGGAACATTGATTGATGGTGTATCTATTGAAGCGTTCAAGAAACAAAGTGAAACGATTTTTGTGGAATTAAATCAATTGTTTGAAAAAACAGGTTTAGACTACAAAGACGTAGATGAAGTAATCATTACAGATGGTCCGGGTTCTTATACAGGTATTCGTATTGCGATGACAATTGCGAAAGTATTTTGTACACAAATGCATAAAACATTAAAGTGTATTAGTACAATGCAGTTGTTTGCGGGCATGGATGAAAGTGCCAATGTTATTTTGGATGCACGTAGTAAAAGAGCGTATGTAGCACATTTAGAAAAGGGTGTTGTTGTTGGTGAAACACAAATTTTAGAAGTCGATCAATTGGAAGATTTCTTAAATGAACATCCTGGAACATTATATGGAGATGGTTATTTGGTGAATCAAGAAGCTGCAAGTTGTGATTTCTTGAAGAATTTTATGGAGGTAGCAAGTCGTACAATTGAAAATGTACATGCTTTAGTTCCTCAATATTTAAAAGAAAGTGATGCTTATAAAGCATGATTTTTAAAGAAATGAAAGACACGGATCTTGTTCGTGTTTTAGAACTTGAACAAGCTTGTTTTAAACAACCTTGGCTAGAAAAAGATTGTTTATATGAATTGAATGAGAATCCCTTTTCTCATGGTTGGATCTTAGAAGATGGAGATACCATTGTTGGCTACGCCTTTTTATGGGAAACATTTGAAATGGCGCAGCTAGCTCGTATTGGAGTCGATCCTGACTTAAGAAAAAGAGGATATGGTAAAGAATTGATGATGCATTTATTTGATCGAGCTCGAGAAGCGGCTTGTGAATATATGACATTAGAGGTTCGTGCTAGTAATGAGGCAGCCTTGAATTTATATCAAAAAATGGGCTTTATTCAAGTCAATGTATCTAAGAATTATTATCCGGATGGAGAAGATGCTATTGTGATGACATTGGCATTGTAGGAGGATTGTATGATTATTATCGGAATTGAAAGTAGTTGTGATGAAACAGCCGTTGCGGTTGTCAAAGATAAAAAGGAAGTACTATCGAGTGTAGTCGCAAGTCAAATTGATGTGCATACAGAATTTGGTGGGGTCGTACCCGAAGTTGCGAGTCGTATTCATGTAGAAAATATTTCGTATTGTATTGAAAAAGCATTGAAGGATGCCAATATCACTATGGAAGATGTGGATGCGGTTGCTGTTACGCAAGGTCCTGGCTTAATTGGATGTTTACACGTTGGTGTGCAAGCTGCCAAGACTTTGGCTTTTGCCTACCACAAACCATTAGTTCCTGTACATCATTTGGCAGGGCATATTTATGCCAATGAATTAGTGGTGGATATGAAATATCCTGTGTTGGCACTTGTTGTTTCTGGTGGAAATACAGAACTTGTTTATATGAAGGATGAAATAAGTTTTGAAATCTTAGGAGAAACACAGGATGATGCGATTGGAGAAGCCTTTGACAAAGTGGCTCGTGTGTTGGGTCTTGGATATCCTGGTGGTCCTAAAATTGATAAATTGGCAAAAGAAGGTAAGCCGGTATATGAACTGGCAAAACCGAAGACACAAGGTCGTTATGATTTTAGTTTTTCTGGATTGAAGAGTAGTGTTCTACAATTTACAAAGCGTATGGAAAGACAGGGCAAGACATTTGATATGGCAGATTTGGCTTGTTCATTCCAAGAATGTGCATTGGATGAAATTTTCTCTCGAGTAAGAGCTGTACTTGATGATCACAAAGATATTCGTCATTTCGTTGTAGGTGGTGGAGTAAGTGCTAACTCAAGACTTCGTGAAAAAGTAGAAGAATTAAGAAATGAATATCCAGAAGTTGAGTTTACAGTGCCTCCAATGTATTGTTGTACAGACAATGCAAGTATGATTGGTGTTGCAGGAACCATCGCTTATCTTTCTGGAAGAAGAGGAGATGCAAGTTTAACAGCCGATTCAAGTTTAGAAATTCAATAGGAGGTTTTATGCAAGAGTTACGTTTACTTCAAGAAAAAGATTTAGAAAGTATATATCCAATCTATGTATATTATGTAAAGACAAGTACAGCTATATTTGATGTTGTGCCAGATTCTTTTGATGTATTTAAAGAACATATGGTGGAAATTTCAAAGACAAATCCATTTTATGTCGCATTTAATAATGATGTTTTAATTGGTTATGGCTATGTGCACCCTGCTTTTTCTAAAGAGGCGTATAAGTATTGTATAGAACTTACTATTTATTTTAAAGAAGGAAAACATTATGGCTTGCCTTCAAAAATGCTAGATCAGCTTGAAGCGGATTGTAGAAAATTAAACATACGTTGGATCATTTCATGTATTACAGATTCGAATGAAGAAAGTATAGCTTTTCATAAAAAGCATGGCTTTACTATGTATGGGGCATTGCCTTCTTGTGGTATAAAATTTGATGCGTGGCATGGTGTGGTTTGGCTTTGTAAGAGACTGGATGAGGTTAAAAAGGATTTTTTGTGTGCAAGTAATGCAACTATCTTAGGTAATGTTTCAATTGGTGAAGGTTCAAGTGTTTGGTATAACGCAGTGATTCGTAGTGAAGAAGAAACGATTGAAATTGGGCAGGAAACCAATATTCAAGATCAGTGTGTTTTGCATACGGATTGTGGTTATCCATTAAAAATTGGTAATCGTGTCACGATTGGTCATGGGGCTATTGTGCATGGTTGTACGATTGAGGATGAGGTGCTTATTGGTATGGGTGCTATTATCTTAAATGGAGCTCATATAGGAAAGCATAGTATCATCGGTGCTGGTTGTGTTGTGCCTGAAAATATGGTGATTCCACAAAAGAGTGTTGTGGTTGGAGTACCGGCTAAAATCATTAAAAAGACTTCAGAATCTCAGGTTTCTGACATTCTTTCAAATGCAGATCATTATATAAAATTATCGAAAAAATTGGGTTAGTCATTTGGCTAATCCTTTTGTATATTGTAAAATCGTTGTAGTGAGGTTGACTATGGAAAACTTATTAAATTATGTACGTTTAAGAAGAGATATCGACTTTTCTGTTCGTCCCTTTAATGAGGTGGATATGTTAGTATGTGCCGATCTATCTTATGTGGATTGGGATGGTATTGTGGAAAAGGACGAGGTTTCTTTAGAGGTAGCATGTCGTAAATATCTTTCTTTATATAGTGAAGAGGAATTAAAAAGTAAGTATACATTTTCAATGAATCTTCCACATTTAATTGATGCGTTGCAAGATACGATTCGTTATGGAAATATAAAGTTAAAGAACTATAAAAAAGTCTATAGCGATGAAGATGTGATTCAATTTAGTGTGGTAACACTTGTGTTGCCAGATGGATCTTTCGTTATTTCTTTTAGTGGTACGGATGGTAGTATTACGGGATGGAAAGAAAATTTAATGATGACCTATAGCAAGGATCTTCCTTGTCAAATCCTGGCGAGGGATTATGTCAAAGAAACTATTGCGGATATTCCTGAAACGAGTTCTTTGTTTGGATTAAAAAAGAAAAAAATCTATCCAAAGATGTATTTGACGGGGCATTCAAAGGGAGGAAATCTGGCGATGTATGCCTATTTAAAAAATCCAAAACTACAGGGATATATTGAAGGTGTGAAAAGTTTTGATGGGCCTGGCTTTGCGGATGGTTTTTGGCAAGGTGATGAGGATGTGTCTAAGATTACAAACTATATTCCTAAGGATAGTATTGTGGGTCGTGTTTTAGATCATAGAGAACAAACAAAAGTCATGGATGCTCAAGGTTCTGGCCTAGTTCAGCATGATACGCTTATGTGGAGTGTGGATATAAAAGACTTTAATTATTGTGATGCACTCACAAAAGAGAGTGATGATTTATTGGAATATGCAAATAAGTTATTGATGGATCGTCCACTGGAAGAAAAAGAGCGTTATTGTCATTTGATTGGAGAACTATTTGATCGTATGGAAATTTATACGATTGCGGATTTAACTGAATTTTCATTTAAACAGGCATTGTCTGGAATTAAGGAGATTCGTCAATTGAATGCAGAAGAAATTAAGTTTATGTTTGAAGTTGTAAAATTTATTGCGGTGCAATCCGCTCCAATATTAGTGAAGGGAAGAAAGTGAAATGAGAAAAATAGGTTGGATTGGTGCTGGCATTATGGGTCAGCCAATGGTTATTCATTTATTGAATAAGGGTTATGAAGTGCATGTGTACGCAAGACATCCAGAAAGGGTAGAACAAGCTAAAAATGCAGGTGCCATTTTAGAAGAATCGATTGAGTCTTTGACATCCAATGTAGATGTGATTTGTACAATGGTCGGTTTTCCTAGTGATGTTAAAGAAGTATATGATGTGATTTTTAGTTGTATTGAAGCGGGTAAAACTTGTATTGATTTTACGACTTCAAGTCCAAAGTTAGCTAAAGAATTGTACACAAAAGGAAAAGAATTGGGTGTTCATGTATTGGATGCGCCAGTGACTGGTGGAGATACGGGAGCGAAAAATGGTACTCTAACTGTTTTGGTTGGTGCAGACAAAGAGGATTTTGAAACAAATAAAGAAATCTTTGAAGCGTTTGGAACACAAATTGAGTATTGTGGCAAGGCTTGTTGTGGTCAACATGTCAAGATGGCGAACCAAATCATGATTGCGAACACGTTACAAGGTATTTGTGAGGCCATGTCGTATTTGAATTGTAAAGATGTGGATGAATCTTTCGTGTATCGCTTCTTGCGTAATGGTGCTGCTGGATCTAAACAATTGGAATTCCAAGGTAAGAAGATGTTAGAGAATGATTATGCGCCTGGTTTTTATGTGAAGCATTTTGTGAAGGATTTAAAAATTGCAGTACAAGAGGCCAATTTTCCTTTGTATGGTGTAAATCGTGTCATCAAAGAATATGTGGATCTAATGGATCGTGGTATGAGTGATTTAGGCACGCAATGTTTGATTGAATATTTTAGAAAGCCACAAATTAAAGCAGTCATCTTTGATATGGATGGTTTGATGTTTAATACGGAAAAGATGTTTAAGGATGAGTTCAAAGAGAAGGCTAAAGAATTAGGCGTTTCTTGTCCAGACTATTTTCCGGAACCTTTAATTGGTTGTGATTCAAGAAAGGTTGCAGAGTTTGAAATGATGTATCCAGGTGTGACAAGAGTTATGGAAGAAATTCAGGAAGAGCGTGTGGATTATTTCTTTACATATTTTAAAGAGCCTGGTAGTGCCAATATGGTTGGATTACAGAATTTAATTGAGTATATTGAAGAGAATAAGATTCCTTATGCGGTGGCTTCAAGTTCACATCCGCAGGCTATTAAAAAGTTCTTGTCGCATGCAGGTTTTGTGTTAAGTCCAAATGTGATTGTATCTTCTAAAGAGGGATATAACTCAAAGCCGGCTCCAGATGTTTTCTTGGCAGCAGCTGAAAGATTAGATGTAAAGCCAGAAAACTGTTTAGTGTTAGAGGATAGTAAGCATGGAATTATGGCAGCAGCCAATGCGAAGATGCAATCCATTTTTATTCAAGATCAGATTGCGCCAGATGACGAAATGAAGGAGTATATCCAAGAATCTTGTAAGGATTTAAATGAAATAATTGATTATTTAAAGCGTTGTAAATAATTGGTTGCTACTTTATAATATTTTTGAGAAATTAATAGGAGGACGTAATGAAAAAAGAATTAGTCATTGTTCTTGATTTTGGAGGACAATATAATCAGTTGGTTGCACGTCGTGTTCGTGAGTGCAATGTATATTGTGAAATTTATTCATATAAAACAGATTTAGAAAAAATCAAAGCTATGAATCCAAAGGGAATTATCTTAACTGGAGGACCAAATAGTTGTTATGAGGCAGATTCACCTACATATTCAAAGGAATTATTTGAATTGGGTATCCCAGTTCTTGGTCTTTGCTATGGCGCACAATTGATGATGCATGTATTGGGTGGAAAAGTAGAAAAAGCGAATCACCGTGAATATGGTAAGACAGAGGTTCTTGTGGATAAGACTTCTTCTAAAATCTTTGAGGGGGTATCAGAAAAAACAATTTGCTGGATGTCACACTTTGACTATATTTCACAGGTAGCACCTGGTTTTGAAATTACGTCTCATACAGATAACTGTCCTTGTGCATCAAGTGAAAATGCAGAAAAAGGATTATATGCAATTCAGTTCCATCCAGAAGTATTACATACACAAGAAGGGTCAAAAATGTTATATAACTTCGTTCGTGGTGTTTGTGGATGCTGTGGTGATTGGAGAATGGATAACTTTGTTGAAGAACAAATTAAGGCTATTCGTGAAAAGGTTGGAGATGGAAAAGTTTTATGTGCCCTTAGTGGTGGAGTAGACTCTTCTGTTGCAGCTGTATTATTATCAAAAGCAATTGGTAACCAATTGACATGTGTATTTGTTGATCATGGTTTACTTCGTAAAAACGAAGGGGATGAAGTAGAGGCTGTATTTGGCCCAGAAGGTCCATATGAATTAAACTTCATTCGTGTAAATGCGCAACAAAGATATTATGAAAAGCTAAAGGGTGTTGAAGAACCAGAAGCAAAACGTAAGATCATTGGTGAAGAATTCATTCGTGTATTTGAAGAAGAGGCTAAGAAAATTGGAAAAGTTGATTTCTTAGTTCAAGGAACGATTTATCCAGATGTTGTTGAGAGTGGTTTAGGTGGAGAATCTGCTGTAATTAAATCTCACCATAACGTTGGTGGACTTCCTGATCATGTGGATTTCAAAGAAATCATTGAACCATTACGTGACTTGTTCAAGGATGAAGTTCGTAAAGCTGGTTTAGAATTAGGTATTCCTGAATACTTGGTATTCAGACAACCATTCCCAGGACCTGGTTTAGGAATTCGTATCATTGGTGAAGTAACTGAAGAAAAAGTAAAAATCGTCCAAGATGCAGATGCTATCTATCGTGAAGAAATCGCAAATGCTGGATTAGACCGTTCAATCGGTCAATACTTTGCAGCATTGACAAACATGCGTTCAGTAGGTGTTATGGGTGATGAAAGAACATATGATTATGCCATCGCTTTACGTGCTGTTAATACAATTGACTTTATGACTGCAGAATCAGCTCAGATTCCATATGAAGTATTAAATAAAGTTATGTCTCGTATTATCAATGAGGTTCGTGGGGTTAACCGTGTAATGTATGACCTTACTAGTAAGCCTCCTGGAACAATCGAGTTTGAATAAAGAATAAATGCTAGAAGCGCTTTATATAAAGCGCATTCTAGCTTTTTTAATACCTTGAGGTACGCAAAAGGTACGAAAAGGTACTTATTTTTTTATTTCTCTTGTTCAAAAATATGCTAGCTGATCCATGATAAAATAGAATTATCTTAAGAAGGAGTATAGCCTATGATGATGTATTTTGAATTTAATGAACATAAATTGAAACAGAACAATTTAACTAAAGAGCAATGTTTTAGTGTGATTGATAAAGTCATGAATGAATATGGTGTATATACTAATCAACCAGGAACATATATAGCATCCGATGAAAGTGGATTTAATGCATTTAGTATCTTGAAGTGTAATCTTCCAAAAACAAAATGGTTTCTTAAAGTAATTGAGAAATGGTTCTGGTTTGATGATGAAGATGATATAGATTGGAATGATAAAGGAGCTGATTGCATACATTCTATTCAAAATACGGAGTATAATTTTGATCATAAGATATAAATAAAAAACTGCAAATGAAGACAACAAGATGGTTGCTATTTTCACTTGCAGGTTTCTTTTTTCTTCCCCTTAATACATCTTAAATTTTTAATGAAGGGAAAAAAACTGATTTTTATTGTTAAATATCTAATATAATTCACAAATTAACAAAAACATTGTATATAAAGCTAAATGTATGCGCTATATACCATATGCTACTCTTGAATTCAGACTGAAATTCGCACAAAAATCTAGCATTTTTTGAAGTTGAAAATGATACAATATTATAGAAAGGAGATAAAGCAATGAAAAAAACAGAAAATAAACCATGAAAAATGATTGTTTGATTGAGTAGAAAATGCGTAGAAAAACATGTAAACATTTGCTTTTATATCTGGTCTATATCATGAATTGAATATTCTGCATTATCATCATATAGAAGAGGTAGTATTTGTAATGACGTATCTAGTGGATTATCTCGAAGTTGATTGTATACATAAATATCATCTGGAAATTCTGGATAAAATACAACAATGATTTTTTTGAAGTCTGACATGCAATCAAGATTCAATAAAGAATACAAAACAGATGATATAGCTAACATAAAAGAATACCAATTATTAAATGGTTTGGTTGGATCATTTTTATCAAATTCATAGTCTTTCATATTATTAAACAGATAACAAATTTGATTTCGAACTATTTTCCAATCCAATATGGCAGTGTATTTTAGTTCAGGACCATTTCTTCTGATTTTAGCAAAGTAAGGGATAATTCGATTGCTATAAGGGATGATCAAACTTCCGCATTCAAAAAAATTATGTGAATCAAAAAATAATGAATATCCAAAATTGTAATATAGTGACAATGCGACAGTTTTAACGTAATCATTACATGGTTCAGCAAATGAATGAGCGTAAATGTCAGTAAGGATTAGTTCAGGACTGCGATTCAAATTATTTGATAAGCACTCTATGACTTTGCGAGATGGATTTAACGTTTTCCCATTTAAAGTGTTATTCACAATACTAAACGAGATATTATAGTAATCAGCAATGTCTTTTCTAGTTTTCAAATCATTCTCACTTTTTGCTTTTAAAAAGTAATCTTTTAACGGTGTATTTATTTTATATAAATTATTCATATATATATTTTATACGAAAATGCACAAAATTGGAATATAATGGACGACCATTAAATGATGAAAAAAAGCAGAAATAAAATTAAAACTATAAAATAATATATATTATATACACAGATAACTTATTGTGATATTATTATCTTGGAAGGAGGGAAAAATATGACAGAAACAATGTATGTACGAGCTAGCGAAGTAGCGGAAATGACTGGAGTGAGCAAAGCTAAAGCCTACAAGCTGATTGCACAAATGAATGAAGAATTGAAATCTAGAAACTTCATTGTAATCAGTGGCCGTGTGCCTCGAAAGTACTTAATGGAAAGACTATACAAATGAAAAGGCCCTTTGACAACCGCCATTGTCAAAAGGCCAGGGAGCAATTTATTAAATTACGCCACATCGTAATTTTAAAAGATTGTTCCCTAAAAAACAAGTTATAAAAGGAGGAACAATTATATACAAATGAGTGAAAAAACAAATTCCCTTAAAAATTTTGTCATATTGGAAAAATGGATGGCTGAGGATCTAGATGTCAACATTACAGAGTTGGTGGTTTTCGCTGTGATCTATAGCTTCAATCGAAATGACAAGGGAACGTATTATGCTGGTACTGAACTCTTGAAAAAATATACCAATAGGTCAGAACGCTGTATAAAATATGCACTTAAAAGCCTGACTGAAAAAAAATATATAATGAAAACAAAAGAGCACGACAAGTATGGTTCATACAATTATGTAGTCCCTAAAAATATTAAAAATGCTCGTGCAAAACAAGCAAATAAAGTGTGCAAAAATTGCAATTCTAATGTGCAAAATCTGCAACTTGATTGTGCAGAAAATGCATCTAATAATATAGATAATAATATATATGATAATCAATCTTTCATATCAAAAGATATGGTAAGACTTGGTGTACATAAAAATGTGATATTGAATGATGAAAGTATGAATTATCTTGAAAGTATCACACCAGAATTAGAAAAGTACATTCAAAAATGCGACCAATTTATTCAAGATTTCCATTTGCAGAAACAATTATGGACACAGAATCAATATGTTGAATGCATTATTAATTTCATGAAGGAAGACGGGGTGGTTCCGGATTGATTCCGGAATATCCATGTCTGATTTATATGAAAGAACAAGTACACCAGGTGTGTATAAAGATGTCGTTACGAAAAAGTATTGGATAAAATTTGATTACCAAGATTTCACAGGGGAAAAGCGAACAGTAAAAAAACGTGGATTTAGCAAGATAAAAGATGCAGTGAATTTTAAGATAGACTTTCTTCAAAACCAGGCATCATCGAGTTCGATACGTTTTTGTGCATTCTACGAAGCGTATATTAATGATATGTCGAAAAGGCTTCGAAAGAACACAGTGGAAAATAAGAGATACATAATAGAATTGAAAATTCTTCCTTATTTTGGGAAGAAAAAAATCAACGAAATCACTCCAAGAGATATTCGGATGTGGCAAGGTTCGTTATTAAAAAGCGGATATAAGGAAACATATTTGAAGACTATAAATAATCAGTTAAGCGCAATGTTCAACTATGCATGCAGGTTCTATGGGTTAAATCAAAATCCATGTAAATTAGCTGGAAGTATCGGAAAGAGTAAAGCGGATGAGATGGAAATCTTCACTCGTGAAGAGTTTACTGAGTTTCTTAATTGCCTTTATGACAAGCCGGAATCGCATCTGGCGTTTGAAATATTGTTCTACACAGGTATGAGAGTTAGCGAATTATTGGCGTTGAATATCGGTGATATTAACTTAGAAGATCATACAATTCGTATCAATAAATCACTTCACAGAGTCAAAAGTGAAGATATAATAACCGAGCCAAAAACAAAAAAATCAAAACGAATAATTAGTATTCCAGGTTTCCTGGCCGAGGATATTGGAGACTATCTGAATCGATTATACGATCCAGATCCGTCGGAACGTTTACTTACATACAATAAACACTATCTGGACAATGAATTTCGTCGAGGGATGAAATTGAGTGGCATTCAAAAGAATCTACACATACATTCAATTCGTCATTCGCATACTGCATTGTTGTTCGAATTGGGTTACAACATCTTAGAAATTAGGGATAGATTGGGTCATGAGAAGGTGGAAACGACATTGAATATCTATACGCATTTATACCCGAATAAACAGGAAAAAATTGCAGATGGATTGAATAGATTAGAACAAGAAGGTATCGAAAATGCCAGGATTAAACAAGAATAGAAAACGTCCAAACTCAATGTCATTCCGTGTTTCCAATGAGGAAAAAATAGCAATTGAAACACGAATCAATGTATCTGGATTACCAAAGTCAGAGTTCTATATTGGCTCATGTTTAAATGAAAAATTAGAAGTCATTGGAGGTAAATTCGGATCTGATCGACTGAGTGTTCAGCTTGAAAATATGAATATATTTTTACGAAATGCTGAACTGATATATGACAAAAATCAAAAGTTAATAGCGGATTACACAATGGAAATTGGAGCAATCATTAAGCGACTAAATGACCTGAATAAAGCTGTTATAGAAATACAAAAAGAGAATCTAGAACTCCAAAAAGTAATTCTAGAAAGTCGTTATTTCAACGAAGAATTATTGAAGTTAATGAAGGAGAATAAATAAAATGAAAGAATTATTAGAACGTCTGCAGGACGATTTTGAATGTCAATTACAAAAGTGTTTGCAAGAAGATACGAAGGAAAATATATACGACCAAGGGATGTATGATGGATCTATACTGTTGGTTAAATACTTATTGAGCTATGAGGATGACTGGTATGATAAGTGGCTTGATAACACGCCATGCCTTGATTATGAAAGACGCATAGATGATATTCAGAAAGTGGTTGATAGATATTATTCTGATGGCAATGAAGAAGGAGATAATGAGTACTTCCAGTTCCTGAGAAATCAACTGAATCTATTCATGCAGCTGCAGAAAGACTACGAGGAAGAAGAGTATGACGAAGAAGACGACGAGCAGGAATATGGCGGAATGGAACTGTAGTATTCGTTGGTTCAAGCTGCCCCGGAGCAACGGGACAGCTCGTCAATTTGATTGTTATTTTGGGTTGCACTCGAACATGAGCACAACCCAAAATTAAAGGCCAAATTCACTTTTTTAGTGAATTGCAAGATACCCACATGGCAGTCCATTTTCAAATTAAAACTCCTCTAGGTCGTTTTGAATTTTCAATGTACACTATGTGGAATCTTGCCAGGGCTAAGCCCTTGGAACCCATAGTTAAGGTACCCCTTAACAAACCTAAACTTTTTGAATATAGGAGGAAATGAATGAATCAAAAAGTTAATAGAAGGAGATCGAATAGCATTACTATTCGTTTTGATGAAAGTGAAAAAAGGGAATGGTTGAAGTACTGCGACTCATTGAATGAGCCACAATTCGGATCGTATGCAGATGTTATTTTGCACCTGATCAGATCCAATACCACCATACACATAGATTTAAATTTGCTTCGCGATAATACGATTGCATTGAATAAAATAGGAGCGAATTTGAATCAGATTGCGAAGGCTTGTAACTCAGGAAAACAGCTTGATGCAGGTAGTTATGTATGCTTCAAAGAAGCGTTAAATTTATTAAAAATAAACAAGGATAATTTAGATAATATATGGCAATTATTAAGGCAGTAAGCGGTAAAAATAAAGGATCTATTGCACGAGTTATTCACTACATAATGAAGAACGAGAAGACGGATTTAAAATTAATAACAGGAATTAATTGTGAAGGATCTACGGACTGTATTCAGCAAATGAAGATGACTAAAGCTATGTATAAAAAAGAAGGAGGAAGACAGTATAAGCATTATGTATTGTCTTTTCATCCTGATGATTTTAAAGATGAAAATGGAAATTTATTAGCGAATGCTGCAGACAAAGCACATGAGATTACATTGAAATTTTTGAACGATCCTAGAATCAATGATTCACTGGATGGCTTTGAAATTGCAGTGGCTACACATGTAGATAGAGGACATTTGCATAGTCACATCGTTGTGAATTCGGTTAACATGGAAACCGGAATAAAATATCGTCAGAGCTATAAAGATCTAGAACAGATGAAAGAGATTGTGCGAGATTTAGAGGTTGAATATTGTTTGCATAAATCCATAAAAAGGAAGAGAAGGCAGCGTGGCGATATTGTTCAGAATAGCCAAAAGGGATACCAGGCAATTCGTCGAAATATTGAATCTTTAAATGGTAAAGAACAAAAATATACGTCTTGGGTTTTAGCTATTTTCCAGATCATAATGAAGGTTTTGAATCAAAAGCCAAAGTCTAAAGATGAGTATATTGTTAGTCTAAAGAAAGAGGGGATTTCCACGCAGTGGTCCGATAATAGAAAATATGTAACATACATGGATAGTGATAATCACAAGATTCGCGATAAGAAACTATCAGATGTATTTGATGTTGATATAAATAAGGAGAAGTTGATAAATGAATTTGAACGAAATACAGAACGAGAACGTGAACTCGAATCAAGAAATAGACGAATTGAGGGACGAGTGTCTGCAATTGCACAGGAAGCTGCAGGAGACGCAAGAAGACAACTTGAAGATCGAGAACGGTTTAAAAATAGAATTGAAGAACAGAGAAGTCGAATTAGCGAAATTGAAGAAGAGGTACGAGGAGATAGAGAACGAGAATACGAGTTATCGCGATGAATTATCGAGTGCGCAAAGCGAAATTAACACTCTAAAAGTTAATAAAAGATCAGAAGATTATAGAATGCAAGAAGCGTTATGGGTATACGAAGATTATGAAAATAAAAAGAATGAACTTGATAACAAATCACGTAATTTAGAGGAATCTCAGAAGAAATTCGACCAGGAACGCAGTGAATATGATCAAAGAAAAATTCAGTTTGAAGGTAAATTAGATGCAATTAAAAAGGAGTACAGTATTATACTTAGACTAATCTTGATTGTATTTGTACCGGTTGTATTGGCTTCTATGATATTGAATATTGATAAGAGTATGGAAATACTGAATTTCATGTACATGGTCACAATAGCTCCCCTTAAAGAAGTGATTAGGCTTATTAAGATAGTTGCAAATATTTATAATATTGATCGTGAGTGGCTTGCGATTGGTATTTTATTCATAGTTTTTGTAGTAATCAGCTATGGAGTATACAAATTATCTCAAGTAAGATGGAGTGAAAAGACAAAAGTGATTTCTGAGAAATTTGACTATAAGAATTTAGATGAAACATACTTTCTTCCAGCTATATATTTCTCTGAATTCGTGGTAATAGTCTATGTAGATATATTTTTTTTCATACCTGTTAATTCGTTTGGATTGTTTTTAGTGGTTGCGGTATGCACGCACTTTATCTACCAGGCGTATATACGAGGAAAGTTGAAAACTCCAACTTGGAAGTTTAAATAGAATACAATTCCGGCTTTTTAGCCGGATTTTAAAATTCTACATACATCTAATCAATATACCAGGATGTATTGTACAATAGAGTTATGAATATTAAGGCAATTTGCCTTAAACAATGAGAGGGTAAATATGAATTCAAGGGTAAAACAGATAATTAAAGTAGGAATTATAGTTCTTATTATTGTTTTGTTAGGAATGATTTTAACGCACTGTGCAAATACAACTGATACTAAGAGTGCTAAATCGGATAAAACAGTAGAAAAGTCAAAGAAAAAAGCGAATGCTAAAAAGCCAGGAAAGAATAAGGCTACAGATGTAGATAAAGCATCAGACCAGGAAGAAAAGAAAGAAGAAACTTCGAAAACGGATTCTTCAAATAAATCCAATTCTTCAGAATCAAAGAAGGATAATCCTGGTTCTATAGCTACTAATTCAAATAAGGAGAACACTGGTACACCTTCTAAGTCTTCAAATAACAGTAGCAATAACTCTGGCTCATCAAAGCCATCGAATAACAGTGGTTCAAACTCAAACAGTTCTAAGCCTGCTGAACATACACACAACTGGGTGGCTCAATATAAGACTGTAAATGTGCCTGAAAAAGGGCACAACGAACAAGTTTTGGTGCAAGCTGCCTATGATGAACAGGTTCCAATTACTGAGATGAAGGAGTTCTCAATCTGTAATCAATGTGGAGCGGATATTACTGGTGATCCGTGGGGACATTTAGAGCAAAGTGCAGTTAATGGCGGAAACTGTGGAGGATATCACTCTGAATGGAGAGAAGTCGTAAAAGGGTACAAGACTGTACATCACGAAGCAGTGTATGAAACAAGATATGTAGTCGATTCAGCTGCTACTACAAAGCAAGAATTGACAGGCTACAAGTGTAGTGGCTGTGGCAAAACTAGAAGCAATTAGAGTATGTATGATTAAGGTGGAATCTGAGGTATGGTTCTGCCTTTTTCAAAGGTATATATTGGTTAAGGCAGATTGCCTTAAGCATGATTGGTTGATAAAAAAGAAGTGTGGTGATATTAGTGTATAAACAATTTATTTTGAAAAACAAAGATATTGATATATTAAAATTTAAGATTGATGATGGAATGTATGGTGATTATGAACTTACCATTCTAGAAACATATAATATGAGTCCATCTTTATATCCAATAGCATTAGAAAATGGTGATTCTGAAGCATTACTGGAATGGTTGAAACAAAGAAATATTCCAAAGAATCGTGCTTTTGTCAATGAGATTCTAGGAAGCTTAGAGTTGACCAGAAATGATTTAATTGGCATTTTAACTGTGGGAAAAGGTTTGTCGTTAAATGATCCGTATTGGGTTGTTGAAACTGATTTTAAAGGTGAATATAAAAATTATAATTTGTATGATAATGCATTTAATGAATCCATTGCTGAGATTGCTTTTACTGGTCGCGGTAGAAATGATGGGGTTGGAAATATTGCTGAATTATCCACTAATGGTACATTAAACAAAGCGTGGAGAAGAATTGATGGAGATGTTGTTCTATATAAAGGAAATGTTCAAAGGTATAATACTGGTGGTTATGAACCTTATGCAGAATATTATGCATATAAAGTTGCAGAACAAATGGGATTAAACGTTGTAGCGTACGATTTAGATATGTGGCATTGTCAGTTAGCAAGTGTTTGTAAGTTATTTACGAATATAGATACTTCTTTTGTCCCGGTATCGCGATTTCTAAAGAGATTTAATTTACGTTCAGTCGTTGAATTTTATAAGAGTCTTGGAGATGAGTTTTATCAAGATTTTTGTTCGATGATGGTATTTGATGCATTGATATGTAATGTGGATCGTCATTTAAATAATTTCGGTGTTCTTGTAGATAACAGAACAAACAAAATTAAATGTATGGCTCCTTTATTTGACCATGGAAATTGTATGTTTAATAAACCGAAAGAAGATTTATATGAAAGTACTTATACTTTTGAAAAACATATAAATACTTTATATCCGACTTTATGGAATTCTTTTGAAAAAAATATAAAATATTTTATGAGCGAAAGACAAAGACAGGAATTAAGTAGAGTCCTGGGATTCGCATTGCCGAAACATGATAAATACAACGTGTCGGATGATAAATTAAATGTATTAAATCATGTGCTTCAGAATCGAGTAAAATCAATATTAGATAACTGTGTTTTATAGTAAAAGATACAGATTTCTTTAGAAATTAGAATATGGTGTGATTGATTTAACTGTTTTACACATGGAAAATCGATTGTAATTTGTTGCGATTAAATATCAAATTAAGTGAGCTTAAGGCAAATTGCCTTAAATAAAGAGAGGGTAAAAATGAATTCAAGAAGACAGATGATTAAATTAAGAGTTGTGGTTCTTATTGTTGTTTTACTAGGGATGATGTTAACACACTGTACAAATACAGCAGAAACTAAGAGTGTTAAATCGGATAAAACAGTAGAAAAGTCAAAGAAAAAAGTGAATGCTAAAAAGCCAGAAAATAATAAATCTACAGATGTGGATAAGATACCAGGCCAGGAAGAAAAGGAGAAGGTAGATGTTTCTAATACTGATTCAAATACTTCAAAATCGAAGAAGGATAATACAGCTTCGACTAGTTCCAAACCTTCTTCTAAGCCTTCAAACAGTAGTAGCAATAACTCTAGCACGTCAAAACCATCTAATAACAGCGGCTCAAGCTCAAGCAGTTCTAAACCAGCTGAACATAAGCACGACTGGGTAACTCAGTACAAGACTATAAATGTTCCTGAAAAAGGACATAACGAGCAGGTCTTGGTGCAAGCTGCCTACGATGAACAGGTTCCAATTACAGAGATGAAAGAAATATGTGTAGGTAATCAAAGTGGTGTACAAATTAATGGTGATCCAAATGAATATTTATTAAATAACTCTAACGGGGATTCAGTGTGGCATTCTGAATGGAGAGAAGTTGTAACAAGGTATAATACCGTTCATCATGATGCAGTCTACGAAACACAATATGTGGTCGATTCACCTGCAACGGTAAAGCAGGAATTGACAGGCTACAAGTGCAGTGGCTGTGGGAAAACTAGGGCTAATTAGAATATGTACGATTATGGCAGGATTTAATATATGATTCTGCCTTTTGATAACAGCTTTAAAAAATGTCTATTATCTTAATTCAATATATATAAAGCATATAACGGATGAATTTTTATAACCGTTCATTACAAAATGATTTTCTTCCAAAAGAACGTAAAATAGTATTTTATAAGCCTCCTATTCATTCTAATTTATATATGATATCATTGAAATATAGGGTTCAAGTAGACTGGTTATGAGAATCTTTGCATAACCAATCTTATGCAAAGTAAAAAGTTATGAGAAGTTAATTTGAAATCATCCCTTTT
>OBJP01000255.1_pt1 | contig 45615 bp, 31 predicted proteins | sample 1519821 | NCBI WGS metagenome assembly OBJP01 (sample SAMN04209218, study PRJEB22552) | human gut metagenome | biome: gut; material: feces | host: Homo sapiens | place: USA: Oklahoma | reverse complement strand
GGGCCGCCCAGATGTCGCGGAGGCGGCGGGCTGCGCGGGTGCCGTGGGCTGCGCGGGTGCCGCGGGCTGCGCGGGAACGTCGAACGGCGGCAGCTCATCCTCATCGGCATACGAGGCTATCGTCGCGTCGTCGTACGGGACCTGCTCATCTTCCCACGCCCTACGGTCGGCCTCGATGTCGCGTTCGGGCAAGACGGTGGGACCACTCACCTGGTCGACCGTCTGCGCGGACTGAGCAGATGCCGGCTGCGCCGAGACATCGGTCCTGCCCTGAACAGGAGCCGACGTGGGCTGCGCGGCCGACGCCGCCCGCGGGGCGGCGACAACGGGCGCCACCTGCCCGGCAGGCGCCACCTGCCGGGCGGAGGCGGTGGAGGCGCTCTCCGCAGCGGGAGTCGAGGGGGCAGCAGGGGCCGGCGCCTGAGCCGGCGCGGCCTGGACGGCCGCCGTGCCCTGCGTCGCCGCCGGAGCGGATGCGGCCTTTGGCGCCGGCGCGTCTCCGGGGCCGCCCTCCATCACGTACGTCACCGAACGCTTGCCGAACACCTGGCAGATGATGGGCATGACCAGTTGCGCCGAATCGGGCCGGGTGATCATCTTGAGCGCAAAGGTTGAACCCTTGGGGAATCCAATCGTAAGCGTCTCGCCGTCATCGCTCACCGCGCGAGAGCTCTGCAGCAAGCCACCGCGAGAGGGCTGCTCTGCCGTGACGCGCTTGACCGCATCCGCCCAACGACGCTGCAGTTCGCCGGCGTCAGCGGCAGGGGGCGTGACGGCGCATGAAGCCATGTGGAGCTGGGACTCGGCGGAGACGGTCGCCTTCGCTGAGGGAGCACCAGTCGCCGACGCCGCGGACGAACTCACGCTCGCACCAGGCACCTGAGCCGTAACGGGTGCTGTGCGGTCTGAAGCCGAGCTGACAGTCGCACCGGGCTCGGGATTTGTCGAGCAGGTTGGGACGGGCGAGGCGGAGGGCTCAGCAGTGGCGGGACGCACCTGGGCAGACGCCGAATTCGCGGCGGGCATCGTGGCAGCAGCGGGAACCGCGGCAGCAGGCGCCGCAGCAGCAGGGGGCACCGGTGTCGCAGCGGGTGCCGCAGCCGATGCCGTGACAGGATCGGGGGCCGGTCTCGAGGCAGCGGCTTGGGCGCCGGTTCTCTGGCCTCGCCCCATAGCCGCCGCTGGCATCTCCCCACGCGCGGGCGCGACGCCCCCCTTGGCCGACGCCGCCTGCGCGACAGACCTTGTCCCCGTCATCGAGGCAAGCTGCTCTGCCCCCATCGGCGTACTCGGAACACCGGCGGCAATCTGGGCCTCCAATCGCACGATGCGCTCGGCTAGGGCTTCCAGCGTCAAGTCGGACTCGGGACGAGCGAGCCTTGTGAGGGCTATCTCCAGGACCAAGCGCGGATCGGAAGCACTGCGCATCTCGAGGGCCGCATCGTCAAGAACGGTCAACGCGCGAGCAAGGCGATCGGCACTCCCAAACAGGCGGGCCTCCTCCACCAGCGCGGCGACCTCCTCCGGCGTCCCATCGAACAGCTCCGTCTTGGGGCCAGCGATCGCTGCGGTATAGACATCGCGCATGTGCGCCACCAGGTCGCGCGTGAGCTCCAGCAGGTCATTACCCTCATCGACCTGGACACGAACCAGCCCGAACAGGCCGACGGTGTCGCGCACGGCCATCTTGCAGGCAAACTCGGCGAGGACCGTCGACGCGACTTCGCCCAGCAGGGCGCGGGCGTCGTCCGCACGTACCGAGCCATCGCCGAATACCGAGAGCTGCTCGAGCGTGGACAGGGCGTCGCGCATGCCTCCGCGTGCGTGCTTTGCCACAATATCGAGGGCCTCATCGTCAAAGACAAAACCCTCCCGCTCGCAGATATACCGCAAACGTCCCACGATATCCTCGTTCGAGATACGGTGGAAATCAAAGCGCTGGCACCGCGAGAGAATGGTTTCCAAGATCTTTTGCGGATCGGTGGTGCATAGCACGAAGATCACGTGGCTCGGCGGCTCCTCGAGCGTCTTGAGCAACGCGTTGAACGCCGCCGTCGTGAGCATGTGGACCTCGTCGATGATGTAGACCTTGTACGCGCCGCGCACAGGCGCAAAGCTCACCGAGTTGATGATCTCCTCACGCACGTTGTCGACGCCCGTGCGGCTCGCGGCGTCCAGCTCATACACATCGGGGTGGGTTCCCGCCGCGATGGCCTCGCACTCGGGACACGTGCCGTCCGGCATGCAGCCCGAGGCGCCCTGCGCACGGGCGGCGTCGGACTTCTCGCACAGTAGAGCCTTGGCGAGGATGCGCGCCATGGTGGTCTTGCCGGTACCACGCGGCCCACAGAACAAGTACGCATGGGAAAGACGACCCTCGGCCACCGCGTGCTCAAGGGTGGAGACGATATGTTGCTGGCCAACCACGCTTTCAAACGTGAGTGGACGATACTTCCTGTACAGCGACTCCATAAGGCGCCTCCTTTACGGCGTTTCGGGCACAGACACGCAAGCGACGAGGCTACAGCCCGTGTTCGACAAGACGACGATCGATCTCCTTTAAGGTCGACCGAATCGCGAAGAGTTGTTTGTATGTGGCGGATTTTACCCTGTTCTCCGCGCGAAGCTTCTCCATATGACGAGCCGTCTCGTCCAGCTCACGTCGCACGTCCGCTGCGAACTGGTCAAATGCCGCTAACCGGTCCATGTTCTCCACGCAAGGCGCCCCCTTCTCGCCCCCTTTGTCTCCCGCGAGGCTGCGGGGCAGTCGCGGCGACGGCACGGGTGGGGCTCGACCCGCTGATGATGAATCGCTCCATCAATCATACCGTCTTGCGTCCGCGCGGGCGCCCAGGGGCGCAGCGGCGGCCCCGCCGAGGAGGCGCATGCCCGAAATCGGGCGATTTTGTAACGAGTTTGCCGCGGGGTCGAGTAGACGCCTGTTTCAGCTTCCTGCGAGCTGGGGTTTTGTTGTTCAAAACGCCCGTCTACTCGGGGCGTTCGGATTCTCGTTACAAAATCGCCCGATTCCGGGCAGTCCCGCATGGTGGAACGGATACGCCCGCCTGCGCGCGTGGTAAAATGCGCCCTACATCAACCGGCCACGGCCGTGAACGCAGCTCAAACGCACCAAGGATGGCCATGCCGCTATTCTCCTCACACAGATCGCCCCGATCCGGGGCAGGAACGCCCGCATCTCACGGGCCCACCGCGGTGCCCGGCGCCAAAGCGGGCTATCCCGCGAGCGACCACGCGGGCAATGGGTTTACACCCGGCGGGGCACCACTGTCGCAGCGCCACGGACTCGGCGGCGTGCACGTTGCCCCGCCACCCCCGGCGGGGTCCGCCGCATCCGCCCTGCTCAAGCGCTATCGCCCCCTGCAGACACGTGCGGCGGGCGGCTTTGGCAGTGTCGAGATCTGCCTCGACGGGCGCCTGCAGCGCCGCGTCGCCATTAAGCGCATGCCGCTCGCCTCCCCCTACAACCGCGTCTCCACCGAAACCACCGCGACCGCGCTGGCCGAGGCCCGTACTGCGAGCATGCTCCAGCACCCCAACATCGTGCAGGTCATCGATTTCACCTACGACAGCGCCTATGCCTACCTGGTCATGGAGTACGTCGACGGCATGAGCCTCGAGGAGTTCCTCGCGCAGGTCGACGGTCACTCACTCACGTACGATGAGGCGGCCTGCATTGCCGATGCCCTCGTCCAGGCGCTGTCCTTCGCGCACGAGAACGGCGTACTCCACCTCGACATCAAGCCGGCGAACGTGCTTATCGACCACAGCGGCCACGTCAAGCTGGCCGACTTTGGCATGGCAACACTCGCGAGCGCCGCGGGGTTCGGCGGAGCGCGCGGCGGCACCATTGGCTACATGCCCCCCGAGCAACTCAACGGCGAGGTCGTGGACGAGCGCAGCGACATATTCGCCCTCGCGTCCGTGCTCTACGAATCGCTCTGCGCCGCGACCCCATTCCGGGCGGGCACGCCGGCGGACTCCCTCGCGAACATCGAAAAGGGCGTGATCTACCCCAGCGACCTGCTCCCCGACATCCCCGAATCCGCTGAGGACGCGTTGCTTTGCGCCCTCGCGCCCAACGCCTGCGACCGCATGGCGGACGTGGGTGAGTTCGGCGACCTCTTTTTGGCCAACTTGGGGAACCCGCGCGAGGGACGTCGAAGTCTGGCGCGCATCATCGCCCGCCTGACCTCGGACGAAGAAGAGGAGCAAGGGGGCGAGACGCAAGAGGCGGCTCGCGCCTGGGAGCTCGATCCCGCAGAAGGATACCTGGGCAGCCGCACACCCCGCGCGCGGTTTTACGCGCTCGGGGCGATCAGCGGAGCCGCAGTCGCGGTAACGTCCTGGACGCTCCTGGGCGACCTGGGAATCGCCGACCCTCTCGTACGCGCGATCACCGCGGCGGGCATTGGCGCCGGCGCGGCACTCGCCCCGCAGATTGGATCGGCTCTCGCCGCGGGCGGCTGGCTCATGCTTATCCTAAACAACACGCCCCTGCTCTCGGTGCTGCCCATCGCCATCCTTTCGTTCGCCCTGCTCTGCGCATGGTGGCTCGTGTGGGGCCGCCTGCAGCCTGCCTCCTCCATGGCGTTCACCGTTGCGGCGGCATGCACACTGGCATGCGGAAGCACCTCGCTCGCGGCGCCCGTTGTGGCTGCGCTCGCCGCGTTCTTCCTTGCGCCCGCCCACGCCGCCACATCCACCGCCTGCGGCCTTGCGTTCGCGCGCCTCCTTATCGCCGCGCACGTCGCCGGCGGCGCACTGCCCCTCGACATGGCCGCACGAGCCCTGTTCTCCCTCGAGTTCCTCATCCCCGCCGCAGGCTTCTCGGCGGCTGCCGCCGGTGCGGGCTGGATGCTCGAACGCATATGCCAGGCGCGACAAGACAGCCGCTCTACCAGCCTCACAACCATCCTGTACCTGCTACTTCCCGTGGTTTCCGTTGCGCTGCGCTATCTTGCACAGCCTATGGAAATTGCCAGCGTGCCGCCCCTCGAGGTCGCCGAGGCTGTGGGACTTGGGTGCCTATCCTCTATAATCGTTTGGATATGTGTGTATTTGCTTGGATACAAACGAGAAACCCCGGAAGGTGATCGCTCGTGAACTTCCTGAATATCTTCGAGGACCGCGTTGCCAGCATTTTTGGCGCAGCGCAGGCTCCGTTCTCTTTTAAGAAGCTCGCCAAGCAGGCGGCTCGCGAGATGGAGGACCAGACGCTCGTGATCAACGGCGTGGACACCGCGCCCGCGTTGTACACCGTCCTCATCTCCGCCGACGATGATCCATTGCTCGCTCCGTACTACGCGCAGCTCGCACGCGAGGTGTCCGAGTTCGTGAAGGCGCAGGCCGAGAAGAAGCGCTACCGCTTTTCGGGCTCACCGATCGTCCGCTTTATGATCGACCCGTCCCTCAAGGCGGGCAAGTTCTCTGTATTCGCCGAAAACGTGGACGCACCCACCCTCGCCCGCCTCTATGAAGAGGAGCGTGCGTTCCTCAACGGGGGGAAGCAGGGCGGTGCGAATGCGTTCGGCTCCAGGACTCCGGCCCCATCCCCCGTTTCGCAACCCGCGCCGTCACCGCTCGCCGCCGACGCCGAGATGGGCGCCTCCGCGGCCGCCGGGATCGCGGGGCAACCCGACCCGTTCGCAGCCGACTCGCTTGCGCCCGACCCGCTCGCGGCCCCCATTCCCGTTCCCAAAACCATGACGCGCGAGCAGATCGCCGGCCTGGGCGGCGCTGCAGCCGCAACCGGTGCTGCCGGGGTTGCCGCAGCGGCAGCTGGGGCGCACATGGCGCCGTCCCGTCCCTCCGCGCCCGCCCGTCCGCTCGCCCAGCTCGTGGACGTGGTGACCGGCGACACGTACGAGATCACAAGCGCCCGAGCCACCGTGGGCCGCGAGCGCTCCGTTGCCGATGTGGTCCTGCGCGATCCCAACGTCAGCCGCAGCCACGCCCAGCTCGCCTTCACCGGAAGCGACTGGTCCATCGAGGACCTTGGCTCCACCAATGGCACGCTCGTCAACAACCGCCGTATCTCGCGCTGCCCGCTGCGCACCGGCGACCTGCTGACCTTTGGCCTCAGCACCTTCGAGTTTAGGGGCTAGCCGTGATTGACATCTTCCTGTTCGCGGGGCGCATCGTCCTCATCGTGTTGCTCTACATCTTCCTGTTCGCCGTCATGAAGACCGGCGTGGGACTGGTGCGCGGCCAGCGTCGCGACTCCGCCATTTGGACCATCGACGTCGACAAGGGCCCGCGCGGCATCCGCGGCATCCACATGGACATCCTCGGCCCCGTCATCGTGGGCCGCTCCCCCAGCTCGGACATCTGCGTGAACGAGCCCTTTGTCTCTGCGAGCCATGCGCGCTTTTCGCTGCAGGGGCCCGCGCTCGTGATCGAGGACCTCAACTCCCTCAACGGTACGCTCGTGAATGGACGCGCGCTCAAGGAGCCCGCCACCCTGCGCGAGGGCGATGAGGTCCAAATCGGAGACGTGGTCATGAAGGTGAATCGCCGATGACCGACGAGCGGGACTACACCCCCTACGGGATGAACGAGGCGTTTGACGAGGAGCTCCCCCGCGAGCCCTTGGGTGCTCACGCCGAGCCCGCGGCACCCGCCGCCGCTCCGGTCCCAGCTGCTCCGGCCGTCCCCGTGACCCCCGCTCCGGCCCCCGTCGCGACTCCCGCCCACGCCGCGCCCGGATCCTTCGAGCCCATCACGGAGCCCGAAGAAGAGCCCGAACCTGTCTACCCATTTGAACCGGCAACCGATACGGCCCCGGAGACACCCGCCCCCATCGAGGCGATCCCCGACCCCACCGCTCCCACCTCCCCCGAGGACACGGCAGAGATCGACATCACCGCCGTCGAGGCACAGCTGAACGACCCGGGCTCGACGCAGAGCTTCGAGCCCATCACCGATGATCTCGTGAACACTGACGAGACTTTTGACGCCGGGACCTCTTCTATGCTCATGTGGGGTGCCAGGTCCGATGTTGGATGCGTGCGCAATCACAACGAGGACTCTTACCTTGTGGCCTCGCCGCTCTTCTGCGTCTGCGACGGCATGGGTGGCCACGCCGCCGGCGAGGTGGCGAGCGCCATCGCCGTCGAGACCATTGCCAAAACCGGCCCCAAAACAGCCGACGCCGCCCAGCTCGGAGCCGCCATCGAAGCCGCCAACGCCGCCATCATCGAAGCCGCGGTGAACGGCATCGGTCGCCCGGGCATGGGCTGCACGGCAACCGCCGCGGTCATCGACGGCACCACGCTGGCCATCGCGCATGTGGGCGACTCCCGCGCCTACCTACTCCACGAGGGAACGCTCATCCGCGTCACGCGTGACCACTCGTATGTCGAGGAGCTCGTGGACGCCGGCGAGATTACCGCCGACGAGGCCCGTGTGCACCCCAATCGCTCGGTCATCACCCGCGCACTCGGTAGCGATCCCGCCATGTACGCGGATCACTTCACCCTGAACGTCGAGGAGGGCGACCGGCTCATCCTGTGTTCGGACGGCCTTTCGAGCATGATTCCCGACGGCGAGATCGAACGCGTGGCCCAGCAGAGCTCCACTGCGCAGATCTGCACCGACAACCTCGTCGACGCCGCCCTCGCGGCAGGCGGCGGCGATAACGTGACCGTCGTCGTGGTGGACATCACCGACGACGGTCGTATTCGCGAGCTCGCCCGCAAGCACCGCCGCGTGATGACCCTCTCACTCATCGGATTGCTGCTCGCAATCGTCATCATCGCCGGGGTCTCGTTCATCTCGATCACCAAATCGGTGTATCTGGGCGTCAAGGATGACGCAGTCGCCATTTACACCGGTGTCCCCGGCAAAATCTTGGGGCTCAAGCTCCATTGGCTTGAGGACGAGACCTCGATTAAACTGAGCGACCTGCCAGAAGACACGCAAAATCGCCTGCGCGAGGGCATTCCGCAAAAGAGCCTTGAGAACGCTGCGGACGCCGTGGACAACTACCGCGAGCAAATTGACGAGTCCAAGGCCAAGGCCCTCGCCGATGCGCGGGCAATCGGCCTTGACGCGCAAGACGGTGCCGAAGGGGACGGCGCAAGCGGTCCCGCCGACGCCCTGGGGTCGAGCGACCCCGCCGATTCTGTAGCCCCCACTAGCACATCAACCGAGGGAGGTGCCGCGTAAATGAGTCGCCGCACGACCGAATTGCTCCTGCTCATAGCCGCCGCGTTCCCCGTGACGCTGCTCTACGCCCTCTATGTGGTCAACGCGGGCGCCGCGCTCTCGTTCCAAACGCTCGCCGTACCGCTCGGCCTCTTTGCCGCCTTTGCCGCCGCCCATATTGGCGTTCGATTCTTCGCCCCAGGCGCCGACCCCGCGCTGCTACCCATCGTGTTCGCACTCTCGGGCATTGGCATCACGTTCGTCACCAGGCTCGAGCCCAGCGCGGCCATGGGTCAGATCGTCTTCCTGTTCGTGGGTGTCGCGCTCATGGTGGGCACACTCGCGCTCGTCAAGAACCTCGAGGTCGTCAGCCGCTACAAATACGCACTCGGTGCCATCGGCATTGTGCTGCTCGTATTGCCCATGCTCATTGGTACCGAAATCTACGGCTCCAAACTGTGGATTAAGATTGGCAGCTTCCAGTTCCAGCCCGGTGAGTTCGCCAAGGTGTTCATCGTCCTGTTCCTAGCGGGCTACCTCGCAGAGAACCGCGAGCTGCTCTCCATCTCCAACCGCACCGTACTCGGCATCAAGCTCCCGCGGATTCGCTTGCTGTACCCCCTGTTCATCGTGTGGGGCATTTGCCTTCTGGTGGTGGCATTCGAACGCGACTTGGGCAGCGCGCTGCTGTTTTACACGGTCTTCCTCATCATGCTCTACGTTGCCACGGGGCGCGTCTCCTACGTGCTCATAGGCCTCGTGCTCTTGGCCGTGGGCGCGTTCGGTATGTACCACATCATGAGCCATGTGCAGGTGCGCGTAGCCATATGGCTCGACCCGTTCAAAGACGCCCAGAACATGGGCTTCCAGATTGTGCAGGCGCTCTACTCGCTCGCCGATGGAGGCCTGTTCGGTGTGGGCATCGGCAAAGGCCTGGGCGGCGACACCATTCCCGTCGTGGCATCCGATATGATCTTCGCCGCCATCGGCGAGGAGATGGGCCTGCTCGGCGGCGTCGCGGTGCTCCTGCTGTTCATGCTCTTCGCCGTGCGCGGCCTCACCACCGCGGCGCGCGCCAAATCCGACCTTGCCGCGTTCTCCGCCGCCGGCCTCACCGCGGCCGTCTCGTTCCAAGCCTTCACCATCGTGGGCGGCGTGACCAAGCTCATCCCGCTCACGGGCGTCACCCTGCCCTTCATGAGCCAGGGCGGCTCCTCGCTGCTCGCGAGCTTTGTGATTGTGGCGCTCCTGCTGCGCGCAGGCGACGAGGCGACAGGGCGTTCCACCGAGATTGCCAACACGAGCACCGACCTGGCAACCGCCGGCTATCGCGTGACTGCGCGTGGATCCCATGTGCGTCGCCCGGGCCTCGATACGCCCGAGAGCGGCCTGTTGGGCCGCGTGGCCCTTGCCAACCGCCTCACCCGCACAGTGCTGCTGTTCACCGCCCTGTTTGCCGTGCTCATTGGCAACATCACCTATATCCAGGTGTTCAAGGCATCTGAGTATCAGAACATGCCCAGCAACAACCACACCATCACCAAGGCGCGCTACATCAAGCGCGGCTCCATCATTACCTCCGACGGGCTCACGCTTGCCGAATCCATCCAGCAGGAAGATGGCACGTACGTGCGCTCCTACCCCAACGGCAACCTTGCCGCCCATGCCGTGGGCTATTACTCGCAGCAGTACGGCAGCTCGGGCGTCGAGGCTTCGCAAGACGAGACGCTTACCGGCTCCAAGGATTACTCGAGCTGGCAAAACGCCCTCAACTCCCTCGCCGGCATTACGCAGCCCGGCAACTCCGTGCAGCTCACGATAGACTCGCGTATCCAGGTCGCCGCTGAGCAGGCACTCGCCGGGCGCAAGGGAGCCATCGTCGTGCTCGACCCCCGCACGGGCGCCGTCTTGGCCTGGGCGAGCGCCCCGGCGTACAACAATACGGATATCCAGGCGGCCATCGAGTCCGCCAACGCCAGCGGCGGTGCCGATACCTCCATGTTCGACCGCGCTACGCAGGCTCTCTACACCCCTGGCTCCACGTTCAAGGCGGTCACGCTGGCGGCGGCGCTCGAGAACGGTGTCGCAACGCTCCAGTCCACCTACGACAGCCCCGGGCGCCTCGAAATCGGTGGTGCAGACGTTGTGAGCGTGAATGAAGTCGGGTACGGAAACATCACGCTCGACCGAGCCTTCGCCGTCTCGTCCAACACGGTCTTTGGCCAGGTTGCCAAGCAGGTACGGGCAGATCGCCTCGTGGCCACCGCGGCGGCATTTGGGTACGGCCAGAGCCTGGGTATCGACTTCTCCACCGTCGCCTCCGTCATGCCCGATCCCTCGGAGATGACCGAATGGGAGCTCGCATGGGCAGGCGCCGGCCAGCCGGTTGGCCAGGGGCACACGCCCGGCCCGCAAACCACGGTCATGCAGAATGCCGTCATCGCCGCCGCGATCGCCAACGACGGCATCGCCATGAACCCCTATGTGGTCGGCCAAGTGCTCGCATCCGACGGAACGGTCATCAAGACCACGCGGACGCGCTCGCTCGGCCAGGCCGTGAGTAGCGACACCGCTGCCAAGATCAGGCAGGCCATGCTCGATGTCGTCCAAAACGGCAGTGGATCTGCAGCCAGCATCGCCGGCGTCAAGGTCGCCGGTAAGACCGGTACGGCGGAGACCAACAGCAGCACCCCCAACTCGACGTTCATCGGGTTCGCACCATACGACACGCCCACGCTCGCAATCTCGCTCGTCCTAGAGGAGACCACCGAGAACGAGGCGACCGCCGCAGCCGTTGCGGGACAGGTCCTGCGCGCGGCACTCGCGGCCCAGAGCTCGTAACGTATTCGCCCTTCCACGGGCCCAAGTGAGGTAACGATTTCCGCTTTGCGGATAGGATGATGAGGAGTTTGACAGATGGCAGAGGTACAGCGCGTCCTCGGAGGCAGATACCTGCTCAAGGACAAAGTAGGCAACGGAGGCATGGCGAGCGTCTATCGTGCACAAGACCAGGTGCTCGACCGCACGGTAGCAGTCAAGATCATGCTGCCCCAATACGCTGGCGATGCCACGTTCGCGGCGCGCTTCAAGCAGGAGGCTCAGGCTGCGGCCGGACTGCAGAGCCCCTATATCGTGGGCGTATACGACTGGGGCAAGGACGGCGACACGTACTACATCGTCATGGAGTACCTACGCGGCACCGATCTCAAGAGCGGCGTGCGCAGCCATGGCGCCCTTGACCCCAAGAAGGTCGCCCAAATTGGCTCCCAGATCTGCGGAGCACTCTCCGTCGCCCATAAGCACGAGATAATCCACCGCGACATCAAGCCGCAGAATATCATGGTGCTGCCCGACGGCAACATCAAGGTGATGGACTTTGGCATCGCCCGCGCCAAGAACAGCCACCTCACCCAGGACAACAACGTGCTGGGCACGGCCCACTACGTCTCGCCCGAGCAGACGCGCGGCCAGGAGCTCGGCCCCACGAGCGACATCTACTCCCTCGGCGTGGTGATGTACGAATGCGCTACCGGCCGCGTTCCCTTTGACGGCGACGACGCCATCTCCGTTGCGCTCAAGCAGGTCAACGAGCTGCCGGTTCCCCCTTCGCAGATCAACCCCGGCGTAGACCCGGCACTTGAGCGCATCATCCTCAAGTGCATGGAAAAAGATCCTGCCGCCCGCTTCCAAACGGCAGACGAGCTCCGCGAGGTCCTCAACGCCTACGCCGCCGGTCGTGCCGTCGACGTGGCCGAGCCCACGCGTGTCATCGCGGGCGCCGTTCCCATGAACGGCATGGGTGCCACCGAGACGCGCGTTATGAACGATGCCACGCAGGCAATGGTTCGCCCTGCTGGTGGTGCCCCCGGCACGACCACTGCCGGTCCCCGCGTCCCCAGCCAGAACTCCGCTGGGCGCAGCTCCTCCTACGAAGAGTCCAAGAGCAACAAGGGCAAGATTGCGGCAATCGTGGTCGGCGCCATCGCCGTCATCGGCATCGCCGTATTCCTCGCCTCCAGCCTGTTCGGCGGCGGCAAGATGGTCACCGTTCCCAACGTGATCAACTACACCAAGGAAGATGCGGAATCTACGCTCGAGAAGGCTGGTTTTAAGGTCGAGTACGGCAATCCGGTGACTGACGAGGAGATCGAAGAGGGCCACGTGGTGGACCAGACGCCCGATGGCAATCGCGAGGCCAAAGAAGGCTCTACGGTCAAACTAACGCTCTCCAAGGGGCCCGAGCCCGTCACGCAGGTCGAGGTTCCCAACCTTACCGACATGACGCGCGAGAAAGCCGAGGCGGCGCTCGAGGCGCTCAACCTCAAGTGCCAGGTGCACGAGGAGGCCAACGACGCCGACAAGGGCAAGGTCTTCAAGCAGGGCACGAACACGGGCGAGATGGTCGACGAGGGCTCCACTATCGAGATCTGGGTCTCCACCGGTCCCGACACCGTTGAGGTCCCGAGCATCACCGGCTACAACGAATACGATGCCAAAGCCGCGCTCGATGAGGCGGGACTGAGCTACAACTTCACCTCCGAGTACAGCGATTCCGTGAGCAAGGGCCTTGTGATCAGCTTCAACCCCGGTGGCAACGTTGCCCCCGGCACCACCATAACAGTCGTCCTCTCCAAGGGTCCCCAGCCCGCCGAGAAGGTCAACGCCCCCTACTATGTGGGCGAGTACGCCTCAACTGCCATCAAGGACCTCAAGGCTCTTGGCTTTGTGGTGACCGTGAACGGCCCGCAAGACGGCGTGGTGACCGCCCAGTCCGCCTCCGGCTCGCTTGATAAGGGCTCCAGCATCACGCTGACCACCCAAGCTCAGCAGTCCGGCGGCGATACCGGGTCTGAAGATTAGCTCACATTGCATGGGCGTAAAACGCGCTTGGGGATTGAACCCCAAGCGCGTTTTTTATCTCGACCCGTGCTGTGCTCTTTGGAACGGGCTTCCCGTTTCGAGTCCCACTCCCCACGCTTGCTCCACGTGATCAGGTGTTCCGTATGGGAAAAAATCAGGCCAGAGGAGATACGTCCTCTGGCCTGCTATTTCTCAATGGTGCCCCCGATACGATTCGAACGTACGACACCCGCTTTAGGAGAGCGGTGCTCTATCCCCTGAGCTACGGAGGCATTGCCATGTGTGCGGCGACCGTACCTAAAACCCGTAAAGCGTCAATCCGGGCTTACCGGAAACGATCGGGCGGGCCGGACGGCACCGGCCGAGTCGCAAAAGCGCACTCTCGATATTCTAGCGGTTTTTGCGGAACAGTGACAGCACGCCACGCTTGATCACGTCAAAGAAGCTCAAAGAACGCAGCAATTTCTCCTCCGGGACATGCTCACGCATGGCCCGAAGCGTCGCCTTGTTGTCTCGCGTCGAGAACGAGAAGCCCGACTCGCTGCCGTGTACGAAGATAGCGAAACGCGCGATCTTCTTGCCCCCGAACATGACGGACGCCGCCACGCGATCGATCTCGTCCCAGGGAATCTGAATGTAGTCCTCGGGGTTGCGCTCGTTGTAGAACTCGAAGGCCTTGTTCCCCAGCATCACGTTTCCGTATGTGGCCATACCGTGAAACGATGTGGCGTGCTCGGTGTAATAGACGGAGCTGTTCTGCGACTGCGCCATCTTGGTCCCCCCTCCTCTTCGCGCTATTGAAAACGCGCCTGCCACCGATGGTAGACCATGGTAGCAGGCGCGAATCTAGGTGCAAGCGCGGCGAACGCGCTCAGACCCCGGATGTCTTACATGATGCCGGCAAGGCGGGCGATGATGCCGACGGCGAACAGCGCGATGATGATGACGATCGGGGAAACCTTCTTCTTGAGCAGCTGGCAGCACAGGAGCGTGAGGCCCACGGCGGCAAGGCCGGGGATCAGCTGGTCGAGATTAGCCTGGAGCGTGGTCACCTTGGCGACCTCGAGGCCGGTGGGACCAAGCGCTGCGTACTGGCTCAGGGCCTGATGGATGCCCTCAGCACCCGCGGGCAGGCTCGCCCAATCGATGTAGGCGCCGGGGGACTGCTGAACCGTGGAGACGACCGGGGTGAAGGAGATGCTCACCCAGCGCTGCACGAGCGCGCCGATGATGAACATGCCCAGAATGGAAGCACCCTCGGTGATCTTGCCCATAAGACCGCCGGAGAGGTCCTTGGTGATGGAGGTACCAACCTTGTAGCCGAACTCCTGGGTGTACCAAAGGAACGCGATGCGGATGATGTTCCACGCGAAGAAGAACAGCAGCGGGCCCATGATGGAGCCGCCGAGGGCCAGGGAAGCGCCGAGCGCACCGAGGATCGGGCGAAGGGTGAACCAGAAGACGGGGTCGCCGACACCGGCCAGCGGGCCCATCATACCGACCTTCACGCCCTGGATCGCAGCGTCCTCGACCTGAGCGCCGTTGGCGCGGTCCTCCTCAAGAGCGAGGGTGACGCCGATGACGGGAGCGGACACGTACGGATGCGTGTTGTAGAACTCCATGTGACGCTTGAGCGCCGCAATCTGGTCCTCCTTGTTGGAGTAGAGCTTCTTGATCGCGGGGATCATAGCGAAGCACCAGCCGCCGTTCTGCATGCGCTCGTAGTTCCACGAGCCCTGAAGGAACTGATGACGCATGCACACCGACATGCGGTCGGACTTGGAAAGCTGAACCTTGTTCTCTGCCATGATGTACGTCCTCCCTTCTTTACTCGTAATCGTTCAGGATGTCGCCGAGCGGATCGCCGGTACCGGCAGAGCCGCCGCTGTTCTTGGCCAGGTCCTTGAGGCCGAGGTACAGCAGGGCGAGAGACACGCCGATGACGCCGAGGGCGATGAGCGTGAGCTCCTTGATAGCGGCGAAGACGAAGCCGAGCGCAAAGAACGGCCAGACCTCCTTGGTCGCCATCATGTTGATGACCATGGCGTAACCGACGGCGGCGACCATGCCACCGCCGACGGCCATGCCGCCGGACAGCCACGCGGGCATCATGTTGAGCGCGTTGGTCACGATCTCGGGTGAGACGAAGCACAGGGCCACAGCCGGGATGGCGATGCGGGCACCCTGCATGAGGATAGCCAGGATCTGCCACATCTCAACGCCCTTGAAGTTGCCCTTCTCGGCGGCGGCGTCCATGGCGTGAACTATGGGAATGGCGAGCGTGCGGCAGATCATCGTCAGGAACAGGCCAGCCACGGACAGCGGCACGGCGAGAGCGATGGAGGTGGTGATGGCGGTCTGGGAGTCGGCCGTGCCACCGTCGAGCGCGAGCACCATGATGATGGCGGACGCAACGGAGGCCAGGGCCGCATCGGGCGCGACGGCGGCGCCGACGTTCGCCCAACCGAGGGCGATCATCTGCAGGGAGCCGCCGAGCATGACGCCCTCCTGCAGGTGGCCGGACACGAGACCGATGAGCGTGCAGGCCACGAGCGGCTGGTGGAACTGGAACTCGTCCAGAACACCCTCCATACCGGCCAGCAGCGCGATGATGGCGATCAGAACGATCGAAAGTGCTGACATATTCCCTCCTTTACTGGGCGGCCAGCTCGGACTTGGCCTTCTTGATCATCGCGTCGAAGGACTCGGCGGAATCTGCCGGGACCTTGCGGATGTCGAAGGAGATGCCACGGGCGGCGAGCTTCTCGAGCGTCTCGACGTCGTCGTTATCCATGGCGATGGCGTTGGTCACGACGACCTTGCCCACGGAGTGGGCCATGGAACCGAGGTTGACTTCCTTGATGTCCACGCCGCCCTCGACCGCGCGGAGCAGATCCTGCGGGGTCTCGAACAGGAGCATGGCCTTGGTGGCGCCGAAACGCGGGTCCTTGGCGACCTCAATCATCTTCTGGACCGGGACGACGTGGGCCTTAACTCCGGGAGGAGCGGCTTCCATGATCATGGATTTGCGTAGGTCATCGTGAGAGACGGCGTCGGACACGACGATGATGCGATCGGGCTTGGTCATCTTGGTCCACGTGGTTGCCACCTGACCGTGGAGCAGACGGGTATCGACACGGGTGAGCACGAACTTGATGTGGCCGTCGCCGAGGACCGTGCCCTCGGGGATGGCGCCCTGATGGGCGGCCGGTGCCGCGGCTGCAGCGGGCTTGTTGGCCTCCACAGGCTCGAGAGACTCGGGCTTGACGCGAACGCCGGCGCGGGCCTCGGAAATGACGTGCTTGGCGATATCGTGGGCCGTCTTGGATGCGTCGAAGCGAGCGGTGTACACCTCGACGAGCATCGGCAGGTTCACGCCGGTCAGGATCGCCCAGCTGGGATGGGCGTCGAACAGACCGCTGATCTGGTTGAAGGGCGTGCCGCCCCACAGATCGACGAGGAACAAGACGTCCTCGGGATCGTCGAAGGAAGCGACCGCCTCTTCCACCTTCTGGCGGAAGTCGTCCGGACCCATGCTCGGCATGAGGGAAACCGTGGCGACGTTGGGCTGATCGCCGAAGACCATCGAACCGGTCATCTTCAGACCCTCTGCCAAGTCACCATGGCTTGCCAAAACGATACTTACCATCACACAACCTCCTCTGTTGATACACGTTTTGAACACAACTTCTGTTATAGTATGCCGCTCGTCCGTAATATTCAACCCTTTGTCGAACAGGGAAAATAATGCATATTCGCAGGTCGAGGGGTTGTTATATTGATTCGGTTTTTCGCCCCACTATTTCAGCACGCTAAGTCCGCAGGTACACGCCATATACGTGGCATGTCGCGGTTTGCACTCGATGCGGCGACTCGCATTTAAACGCCCCCAATCGGGCTTTTTTCATTCCGCTGAACGGCGGCAAGCAGGCCGTAAGCGGATTGGGTCACGGTGCACGTCCCGCCCAGGCTCGCCACAAGTCGAGGGCGGAGCGGTGCGCGTCCGACCGGGCAGCCGTGCGCCCTCACGATCTTTAAGCGAACTGGCTGCGATACAGGTCGGCATACGGCCCGTTCTCGGCGAGCAGCTCCTCATGCGTACCCTGCTCGATGATGGTGCCGGCACGCATGTGCAAGATCAGATCGGCATCGACGATCGTGCTCAGGCGATGTGCGATGACGAAGCTCGTCCGCCCATGCATGAGCGTCTCCATGGCTCGGACGATGTCGCGCTCGGTGCGCGTGTCCACGCTCGAGGTCGCCTCGTCCAAGATCAAGATTTTGGGGTCGCACAGAATGACGCGCGCAATGGTGAGCAGCTGGCGCTGGCCCTGGCTGATGTTCTCAGCGTCGTTCTCAACATGCGTATCGTAGCCTTGGGGCATCGTGCGGACAAAGTGGTCCACACGCGCCATCTCGGCGGCGGCGATGATCTCCTCGCGCGTGGCTTCCGGGCGCCCATAGGCGATATTCTCGGCGATGGTGCCGTCGAACAGCCATGCGTCTTGCAGGACCATGCCAAAGTTCCGGCGCAGGTCCGTGCGCGTCATGGCATGGGTGTCCACCCCATCGAGCACGATCGTGCCGCCGCCGATCTCGTAGAAGCGCATGAGCAGGTTGATGAGCGTCGTCTTGCCGGCACCCGTCGCGCCCACGATGGCGATCTTCTGGCCGGGCTTCACGTGGAACGTCACATCGCGCATGAGCGGCTTTTCCGGGTCGTAGCCAAAGCGCACGTGCTCAAAGTCCACGCGCCCCTCGACTTCCGCCGGCAGGCTCGCGGCCACATCGGGGGCGGGGTCGGACTCGACCTCCTCCTCATCGAGGATGTCGAACACGCGCTCGACGCTCGCCAGGGCGTTCTGCAGCGTGTTGATGGTGAACGAGAGCTGCGTGAGCGGCTCGGACACCTGATAGATGTAGTGAAAGAACGCCTGGAACACGCCGATGGTGATCTGACCGCCCACGAGCATGCCCCCCGCGACGATGGCGATGAGCACCTGCGCCAGGCGGATGATGAAACGGATCAGCGGGCTGATGGCGTTGGTCGCGAAGTCGGCCCTGCGGCTGGCGCGGGCGAGCTTATCCGACAACTCGCTCACCTCGGCGGCGCTCAGCTCCTCGCGGTTGAAGCTCTTGATGATGAGGCGGCCCGAGTAGGCCTCCTCGACCGTCGCGGTGAGCTTGCCCACGTAGCGCTGGCGCTCCGCAGCGAGCCGCAGCGTCTGCTTTGAGACGTACTGGGTCACCACCGTCGAGAACAGGGCGAACACCAGGAAGATGCCGGTGAGCAGGAGGCTGTAGCGGAACATCATGAACAGCGCGCCGACGATGGTGCCCACGGCGCTCATGAGCTTGAGCAGGCCGGTTTGCAGCACCTCGGACATCTTGTCCAGGTCGTTGGTGGCACGGCTCACGACCTCGCCGGGCTTGTGGCCGTCGTAGAACTTGAGCGGAAGGCGGTTGAGCTTCTCGGCGATGCTTGTGCGCAGAGAGAGGTTGAGCTTCTCGGCGAAGCCCGCCATGACGAAGCACTGAACCGAGTACAGCGCACAGGCACCCGTCCAGATGGCGAAGTAGATGGCGAGTTCACGGCCGCCCGTGTCCCAGCCGACGGTGAACGTGCGGCCCTCGGCGAAGGCGGCCTGAATGCTCGTCCACAGGACGTCGATCACGTGCGCGCTGTACGCGGGGGCGGCGACATGGAAGCCCGTGTAGACGATAATGGCGGCAACCACCACGCCGAAGCGCCAGCGCTCTCCGCGGGCGGCGCCCCAGAGGCGGCGCACGGTGCCCCAGGCGTCCTTCGGCACCTCGAGCCCCTCCTCCGGCGTGCCGGAATTATCGGCCATCGCCTGGGCGTCCTCTATGGCACCCTGCTTGCGCTCGCGCTCGATGCGAGAGTTCTCGGAGAACAGCTCGTCACCGCCATCGTTGCGCTTCTTCTTATTCCACGCCATGCTACTCACCCCCCTTCATCTGGCTGTTGGCGATCTCGCGATACACCTCGCAGCTCTCCATGAGCTCCTCGTGCGCGCCCTTGCCCTCGATGCGACCGTCTTTGAGCACGATGATCTGGTCGGCATGCAGGATCGTGTTGATGCGCTGGGCGATGATGAGCACCGCCGCGCCGCGCGTCTCGGGCTTGAGGGCGCGGCGCAGGGCGGCATCGGTCTTGAAGTCGAGCGCCGAGAAGCTGTCGTCGAAGATGTAAAGGTCCGCGTGCTTCATGAGGGCGCGTGCGATGGCAAGGCGCTGGCGCTGACCGCCCGAGAAGTTGGTGCCGCCTTGGGCAACGGGTGCCTCGAGCTTCTCGGCAAGCCCCCAAACGAAGTCGGACTGGGCCACATCGAGAGCGTGGCGCATCTCGGTTTCGCTTGCGCTCTCATTGCCGTAGCGCAGGTTGCTCGCGACCGTGCCGCTAAACAGCCACGCCTTCTGCGGCACGTAGGCGATCCGGTCGCGCAGGTCGCGCTGCGTGAGGTCGCGCACGTCCGTGCCGGCGAAGCGCACAGAGCCCTCCGTTACATCGTGCAGACGCAGGAGCATCTTGGCGATGGTCGACTTGCCCGAGCCCGTCGATCCGATGATGGCCGTTGTTTGGCCGCGACGGCACGCGAAGTCGATGTCGTGGAGCGTGTCCTCATCGGCATCGGCAAAGCGGAACGAGGCGTGGTCAAACTGGGCGACGACGTCGCACGCGCCAGTCGCAGGCGAAGCGGACCGCAGGCCCTCTCCGGGGCACCCGCCGTTCGCGCCCACCTTCGTCGGCAGACCCGAAGCAACGCCCGCGGTGCCCTCTCCTGTCCCTGATATGATCTCGCCGTCAGCTGCGGCAACCCCGTCGACGATGCTCGGCTGCTTGTAGATGACGTCGGAGCAGCGCTGCAGGCACACGATCGCGCGCGGGACCATCAGTGCCACGAACTGGGCCATCATGATGTAGAACATGATGAGCATGGCGTACTCGACCACCGCCGAGATGCTGCCGATCTCCATGGCGTGTGCGCCCACGCGGTTGCCGCCGAGCCACATGAGCAGCACCTCGGCGATGTTCATGAGGCAGAAGCTAAAGCAGTCGACGCCGGCGAAGATCCAGTTGACCTTGATCGCCGCGTTCGCGTAGTCGCTGAACACGCGGCCCATGCGGCCCTCTTCGTGGCGTTCCTTGCCGAAGGCGCGGATGACGCGCACGCCGATGATGTTCTCGCGCAGCACAACGTTCATGCGGTCGATGAAGCCCTGCATCTTCTCGAAGATCGGCGCGGCGCGGCGCACGGCGATAACGGCGAAGACCATGACCACGGTCACCACGGCGAGCATCATGGCGCCCATCTGGGCGTCGATCTTGAATGCCAGGACCGTGCCCATGACGCAGATGATGGGAACCGGCAGCATCGCCTGCGTGGCGAGCATGACCGTCTGCTGGATGACATTGACGTCGTTGAGGGTGCGCGTGATCATCGAGCCCGTGCCGAACTCCTCGAAGTCACTACCCGAAAACGCGAGCGAAGCCTCATACACGGCGTTACGGATGTCGCGGCCCACGTATGAGGCGAGACGGGCACATAGGTAGTTGCCGAGCAGGGCGCCGCCGCTCGCGCAGCAGCACGCCAGCAGCATCTTCAGGCCCTGTCCCAAGATGAAATCGGTGCCCCCGCTCGCGACACCTTGGTTGATCATCCCGGCGAGCATCGTGGGCACGTACAGCGTGCCCGCAACGTCCAACAACAGGGCCGCGAGCGTGGCGGCGACGAGCAATTTGTACGGCCGTACGGTATTCAGCAGCAGCTTCACAACCATCATCCCCCACGCGTCAAACCCCGATGACCGTCAATCGCCCCGCAAGCGATGAACGACTCGCCACCTCGAACGATCCCCGCATCGCTCCGCTCGAACGATCATCAACAATACATGTGCGCTGTATTAGACACCAATCCTATCTTAACGTCACAAGCTTCTCAATCGCACGCCCCCAGCATCACTCTTAGCAACCCACTTCCTCAAAGGAAAAGCCCCGCTCCCCCATGGGGGAGCGGGGCCGGCGCCCGCACAAGGCGAAAATCGGCTTACGGTCGCTACGTGGAAGTTATTCCTCCGCAGCAGCGACTTCCGTGGCCTCCTCAGCTTCCGCGGCTTCCGCAGCAACGGGCTCCACGCCATCCGGCGTGACCCAGCCCTCCTGAATCGACTCATAGAACGTCGCGCAATCGGTCAAGTCGTGCACGCTCTTGCCATCGAGCCACGGAAGCTCGACCAGCTCCGGCAGGGTGGTCACCAACTCTGAGCAATCCACGAAGCGGCCCTTGTCGTTCAGGCGCTCGCAATCCTGGACGCGCCAGTACCCGTCGGTGTGGGTCACATAGTACTCATGGCCATCGACGTCCATGAATACGCGCGTCTTAGAGCGCAGGTAGGACAAAAGCCCCTCGAAATCCAAGGAGATCTCCTGATCAGCCTTCATTCCCATAGTTGGCTCCTATCTGTCGGGCGCCCGGACCCGACGCCGGGCGCTTGCATAACCGATACCTCCATCTTTCCCACCTTGCGCACGTTTTACGAGCAAAACTTGGTGGACGGCTCTTTTGTTCGAGCAACGGTATGCATACGAGTGACGCCCGACCTACCAAATACCAAGCAGGTGCTGCATGCCCACGCTTACCAGCGTGATGCCAATCCAACAGCACAGACCCATGAAGATGGGCTTGCCGCCCGTCTTGACCAGTTTGACAACGTCGGTGTTGAAGCCAATCGCCGCCATGGCCATGACAATGAAGAACTTGGAAAGAGTCTTGATGGGGGCGGTCACGGCTACCGGCAGGGCGAACACGGTGGTAATGACGCTCGCCAAAACGAAGAAAAGGATGAAGAACGGGAAGATCTTCTTGATGTCGAACGTGCCCGTGGCAGCACCGTCACCCGTACCCGTCTCGGCGGCGCGCTTTGCCTGTCGGACCTGCCAAAAGGCGAGGAACAGCGTAATGGGGATAATCGCGAGCGTGCGCGTGAGCTTGACGATTGTGGCATGGTCGAGCGCGTTGGAGCCGGGGTGCATGCCGTCCCACGCCGTCGCCGCGGCGGTTACCGAGGACGTGTCGTTCACAGCAGTGCCGGCGAACAGGCCAAAGCCCTCGTTGCTCATGCCAAGCATGCCGCCAAGCGTGGGAAAGACCAGCGCGGCGATAATATTGAACAGGAAGATGACGCTGATTGCCTGGGCGATTTCCTCGTCGTCTGCATCGATGACCGGAGCCGTGGCGGCAATGGCGGAACCGCCGCAGATCGATGAGCCCACGCCCACGAGCGTCGAGATCTTCCGTGGGATGTTCATGACGCGGCACAGGACGAAGGAGATCACGAGCGAGGTCGTAATGGTGGAGATGATGATGGGCAGCGAGCTGGCACCTACCTTAGCGATCTGCCCCAAATTGAGCCCGAAACCAAGCAATATGACCGCATACTGGAGAATCTTCTTAGAGGTGTACTTGATGCCCGGGGCGGCAGCTTCCATGACGCCCGGGCGTTTGCGCAACATATGCCCTATCACCATGCCGATGATAATGGCGAAGACGGGGCCACCGATGACCTCGAATCGCCTCCCCAGCAGCCAGGCCGGCACCGAGATCACCAACGCCAGCGCCACCCCGCGCCACAGGTCCTTGAAATCCTTGAAGAGCTCCACGCATCCACCTTTCTCAACCTCAACCGTGAACCTCAATTGAGAGACAAGCTCAATTGAGGGCCGTCCTCACATGGGGGTCACCCCAAATCGAGGTTTACATGTACCGCCGACCGCCCAATCGAGCGTTGAGTCAGCGCATCTACTAACAGAATCATGGTAGGACCTTTGTCTATAATGATTTCTATTCGATTGGTTATAGACTTATTAGGTATTCTTATTCATATCGGCATAGCAGGTGGAAACACGAACATGCTCGACTACCGCACCCATACGTTTCTAGAAGTCTATCGGCAGCGCAGCTTCACGCAGGCCGCGCGTTCCCTCATGATCACGCAGCCGGCCGTCTCCCAACACATAAAGCAGCTCGAATCGCACTATGGGTGCCCGCTGTTCGTGAAAACGGGCCGGGGTATCGAACCCACACCTGCCGCAACCGTGCTGTATCAGAGACTCCTCACCATGGAAAACGACGATGCGCGTCTCGTTGCGGAAGTGGGGCGCCTAACAGCAGCGCCCACGAAGGCCCGTGAGGCGCCTCTCAAGCTGGGATGCACGCGGACCATCGCCGACTTCATGGCCCCGCAGCTCGTGGCAGCCCATCTCGTTCGGCACCCCAACAGCCCCGTCACGCTACGGGCCGGCAACACACGCGACCTTGTGGGCGCCCTCGATCGGGGCGATATCGACTTCGCGCTCGTGGAGGGCTCATTTGACCGCGAGCGCTTTGACTACGAGGTTCTCTCGCACGAGCCGTATATCGCCGTTGCCGGCGGAGCGGACGCCGAAGAAATCGTCACTCGTGGGACGGGCGCCGAAACCGAGGCTGCCGACCCAACAGGCACCGAGCAGGACGCCTCCCGCACGGGGCTCCATGCTCGCGTCGCCCGACCCAGCTCCATTCGTGACCTTCTCGGCGAGCGCCTCATTCTGCGAGAGGCTGGGTCGGGCACGCGCGAGATTCTGGAAAAACACCTGGCGGCGCGCGATCTCGCCGTGACGGATTTTGCGGGGATCGTCGAGCTCGAAAGCATCCCCACCATCAAAGCGTGCGTGCGCGAAGGCACCGGGGTCACGTTCATGTATCGGGTGGCCGTGGAAGAAGAGCTCTCTCGAGGGGAGCTCGCGGATATCACGCCCGCCGACTTCTCAATCGAGCACGACTTTTGCCTCATCTGGCAACGGGGCAGCCAATACGCACCACGATATCGAGCCCTCTGCAAAGCGTGGCGCGGCCTGCTGTGAGCCCTTCATGCCGTAGGTGATTCCAAACCGAAGCGCAACAGGTGAAGCTGAAGGGCCTGACCCCGGCGGAGTTCCGTGATCAGGCCCTTCAGAAGGCCTCGTATAGGTCATGTGATTTATCACGTCCAAGTTTTGGAACGTAGTTCACCCCTAGTTCCCACAGGGGTTGAGGACGGCGCGTTCTGTTCTCTTTTTTCGACATTTCACCTGAACGGCTTAAGACGGCGGCGTGCCTCAATACATTGTCGGTCCCACATTGAAGAAAAAGGCGGCTGGCACCGCGCCAACCGCCTGCAACGCTACGTCTTACTTGTCGTCCGGCCTCAAGCGAACGCGAGCAAACATCCCCATGGTGGCCATAACGGCTCCAAGAACCCCAAAGATGCCAACAGCGACAACGGAGTCTCCCGTCGCAACAAGACGGCCCCCCGCTTCGAACTGCGGACCCGTTGGGGCGGGGTCCACAACGGGCTGGTCGGCGTCCGCGCCTTCCCCGCTCGCATAGGTCACCGTACCGGAGATGCGCTCCATCGTCTGCTCCCAGCCATCTTGACCGATGAACGCACGAAGCGCCTCCTCGCACGTGCCGTACTCATGCACGAGCATCGCCTGTCCAAAGGACGGATATGTGCCAGTCGCGCCGGGCAGGTAGCTGTTGAGCGCCACCGTGTACACGCGCTCGGAGTCGAGCGGCTGCCCGCCCACCGTGATCTTGACCACACGCTGCCCGTCAGGCTTGCTCCAGTCGACCGTCATCGAGGGGCCGCCCACCGTAAGCACGGAACCCGAGCTCTTGGGCCACTCGTACTGCATGGGGTCCTCGCCCGCCTCCATCGCAGCCACCTGCTTGGCAAGCACGTCGCGACACTCCGCCGAGATCGCGAGCGAGCGTTCGATGGCGTCGAGCACCTGTGCGCCAGTCATCTCGTAGGTCGCCAGCGTGTTCCCGTAAGGCGAAACGCCAAGGATATCCGCAGCCGTGACGTCCCCTGCGGGGATGCCTCCGCGAATGCCACCCACGTTCTCAAACGCGAGGTCCGCCCCAGTCTGGGCGAGATACGCACCCGTGACCACGTGGCCGATGGGCGCGTCCTCCGTGCGCACGAGCTCCCAGCCGCCCGGCAGCGCATCGGTGGCGTACTCGTACGCCTTGCCGCTCTTGCCAATCACCTGTGAGAGCGCGTCTTCGCTCTGGGCAACAAGCTCCGCGGTCAGGCCGTCGATGGCCTCGTTGGGCCGCGCCGCCTCTACGGTGGGAGTTGCCTGGGATGTATGGCCCTTCACGGCAAAGCCCTCGCTCGTAGTGTCCGCAACGCTGATCTCATCGCCCGCGTTCGTTTCGAGGTCGAGCGTCAGCACGCCGATGGAGCCGAAGTACTCCGACGCCGGGCTGGACGCCATCTCGACCACCGCGACGTCGCGGCCGTCGGCGCCCTCGACCGTCTCGTCGATCTTGATGTGCTCATGCCCCGCGATGACCGCGTCCACGCCCTCGGTCGCCGCGGCGAACGCTTTCGGGTCCTCGTTATGCGTGAGCGCCACAACCACGTCGGCACCTGCGGCGCGCAGCTCGGCTGTCGTCTCGTTGGCGGCCTCCGCGCTGTCCGTGAACGAGACGTCCGCCACGTTGGCCGGAGCCGTCGAGCCGTAGAAGTCCTCATCGATAACGCCGAACACGCCCACGGTGACGCTGCGCCCGGTCAGGTTGCCCTCGTCGTCGGTCAGTGCGACCTCACGCAGCAGGTACGGGGACTCGAACAGCGCCGCGCCCGTCTCGGCATCCTCCACGTTGGCGGCGAGCACCGAGAAACCCGCATCGGCGTCGATCTGCGCCAGGCGCGCAGACCCGTAACTCCAATCGTGATTGCCGGGCGTCGTCGCGTCGTAGCCCGCGGCATCCATGAGCTGAGCAATCGCGTCGCCCTCGCTCGAGGTGGCGAACGTAGTGCCGTGGAACGTGTCACCCGCGTCCAGGATGAGGTCGGCGCCCACGTCCTCGGCCAGCGCCGCCACGGCGCCGAACGCGTTGGCCGCCTCGCCGTCCGCGCCCTTCACGCTGTAATGCCCGTGGATGTCGTTGGTGTGCAGGATCTGCATCGATCCGTCGTAGGACAGGTCGGCAGCACTACCAAACACCTTGATCTGGGCATTTCCGTACGTTAACACCCCATTCGCGGTGAAATCCGGGTCGTTGTTGAGTTCAACCGCGTCCTCCCAAACGCCATTGATGGCGAAATAGCTCTCGCCCTCGTTCGCCACAACATCCGCGTAGAAGGGAAACTGTTGCTCATCCAGGTATGCGCGCTCATAGCCGCGCTCAACGGGAATGCCCCACACGGGCACCTCGTCACCCGATCCGTCATCCATCAAGCCGTCAATCGTCTCCACCACCGCATAGCGTTGGCCCTCCTGCACCGGCACCGGCTCGTCAAGGTCAATCGTGTATGCGCCCGCCAGCGGCAGCTCCTCAGTCTGCTCCGCCACCAACGCGCCGTCGTCTGGGTCTTCCGTCTCGTCGCCCAGCAGGTAGATGTCCACATCCGCGCTCGCTCCCGCAACGCCGGCAAAAGCCGTGACGCTCTCGATACGCATGTCCTCCTCGGCGGTGAACACATTGGCGACCGATACCTCACTCGTCGCCAATAGCGGGGCGCCCTGCAGCTCGTTCGTATTCGCGAGGTCGTATTGCTGAATGATGCCGCTCGCATCGGGCTCTGCCTCCGCCGTGATGGCACAGAAGGAGTAAATCGTCTTGTCGTAGTACGAAAGATAGAAGTATCCGCTGCCGTCGAGACCCCATTCGGTATAGGAGCCGGAATCCGGGTCTGCCGACGTACTGCCCCAGCTGTTCTTGACGATCCAGGCGCCGTTGCCGTCGGGCGCGGTGGGGAAGCTCTCGCGCGGGTAATTGTCATCCCAGCCCACCACGGTCACGAAGTGGTTGTACGGCAGGGCGTCGTAGGAGTACTGGCACCAGTTCTTCATGCTGAAGTACGCGGTGTTCTGCGTCTCATCATCCGGGGTGGACGTGTCGGAGTGGTAGGACAACGTGACCGCGCCGCCGTCCATGATCTGGGTCTTGACCGCCTCGGTGGCAGACGGATCGTACTCGCCGAGCACCAGATTGCCATCGGAATCATAGGAGTTTCCATACGGTCCGGGCAGCAGTTGAGCGGACTCGACCGTCGCCACGCGATTCGCGCGGTTCGCGCGCAGAGCCTCGGCGAGTGTCCAGGGCTCCTCCCAGGAGAAGCAGGACATCTGTAATCCCGTGTACTCGTCTATCCATTTGATGAGCGTCTTGTAGTCGTCCTGATAAGGCGCCACCGACTCGGCCGGCAATCCGCCCATCGACATGATCCACGTCGCGGCATCGAGCGCATTGCCGCTCGCATCGAGATAGTCGACTCCCTCGCGAGGAACCGAACCCTCGCCCACCTGAGACGCGGCCCCCAAGAGCGCGAGCGTCTCCACCGGGGTCTCCATACGGCCAAAACCTGCGACGAAGTACTCGGATAGGTCGAGATAGCTCGCAGAAGCAGGGTCGGCCGACCCGTAGCCCTGCATGAGCAGGTTGCTCTCAAGCGCCGAGACAGCACCGAACGCCCAGCAGCTCCCCCAGGGGTTTTGGTTCTTGACGGGCGTCACGTAGGTGGTGCCGTCAACATTGCGCAGGTCGAATGCAGCTGGCAGCGAACCGTTTGCGTACGTCGTCGCGTCGTTGGCGGGCGTCGTGTAGCGCGCACCGATGCCACCGTACGCGCCCGCCGGGGACACAGCATCGAGCTCCACACCAGCCGGCAGATAGAGCGCATCGTGCAGACGCGAGACCGCGTTCGTGCCGTCTGCGTGCGCCGCTATGGGATGCCCGGCCACCGCCAGGACAAATGCAAAAAGCGTTATCGCGGCACGTATCGCGCCACCACGGCTTAGCAGTTCCCGCACGCAAGGACGGCTCGCCCTGTTCGCACCCCTAGCCATACGCCCCCATTCCCAACGATATCTAGATGTGCCTAGGGTAACCGACCTCCCTCTACTTCAAGATCTCAATTTGGGAACAGGCGCTTAATTGAGGTGGCTCGCCTTTTAAAGACACGCGGTAGAAATGTCGAAAAGAACGAGGATGAAGCGCATCATTTTCGACATTTCTACCGCGATAGGTGGTTGCGAGGCTCGCCTTGCAGCATCACCTCAATTTAGTACCTGCCCCCAAATTGAGGTCGCTTGGGCCCCGGGGAGCTACTCCACGGTGACGCTCTTCGCGAGGTTACGGGGCTGGTCGACATCGCATCCGCGCAGGATGGCGACCTCGCGCGCCAAGAGCTGCAGGGGCACCGTGGCGGTGATGGCACTCAGCGCATCCCGCACGGCAGGCACGTAGATGACATGGTCCGCGACCTTGCGAATGTCCTCGTCCCCCACCGTCGCCACGGCGATGATGCGCGCGCCACGTGCCTCGCACTCCTTGAGGTTGCTTACGGTTTTGTCGTACGTGGGGCTCTTGGTGGCAACAGCGATGACCGGGAAACCGGGGTCGATCAGCGCGATGGGCCCGTGCTTCATCTCGCCCGCCGCGTACGCCTCCGCATGCAGGTAGCTGATCTCCTTGAGCTTGAGGGCGCCCTCGTTTGAGATCGCGGCGCCCATGCCGCGGCCCACAAAGAGCGCAGAGTGTGCGTCCTTGCACGCCAAGGCGGCCTCGTGGACGGCCTCCTTCTGCGTGTCGAGTATCCACTGGATCTGCTCGGCGGTGTCGCCCAGCTCGTGGAACAACATGCGCACCTGGGCAGTCGTGAGCTTTCCTTTGACCTGGCCGAGCAGCAGTGCGAGCAGCGTCAAGCTCACCACTTGGCCGATAAAGCTCTTGGTGGAGGCCACCGCGATTTCCTTGTTCGCCTTGGTGTAGATCACGCCGTCGCTCTCGCGGGCCACCGGGCTGCCCACTACGTTGGTGATGCCGAAGACCTTCGCGCCCTTGATGCGCGCGTCGCGAATCGCCGCCAAGGTGTCCGCCGTCTCTCCCGACTGAGACACGGCAACCACCAGCGTCGAAGGCGTGATGATGGGGTTGCGGTACCTAAATTCGCTCGCCGCCTCAACCTCGCAGGGAATGCGCGCCCAGCCCTCGATAAGGTTCTTCGCGATGAGGCCGGCATGATGGCTCGTGCCGCACGCGATCACGTACACGCGATCGATCACGTCGAGCTGCTCGTACGTCAGGCCGAGCTCGTCGATGTCGAGCTCCCCCGTGGGGACAAGGCGGCCCACCAGCGTGTCGCGCACCACGCGCGGCTGCTCGTAGATCTCCTTCATCATGAAGTCGGGATACCCGCCCTTTTCAGCCATATCGATATCCCAGTCGATATGCGTGACCTCAGGCTCAATGACGTGTCCGCGCTCATCGGTGAACTCGACGCCTTCCGGCGTGAGGCAGGCGAACTGCCCGTCCTCGAGGACCACGACGTCGCGCGTCGCGTCGATAAGGGCGATGACGTCGGAGGCAACATAGCTGCCGCGCTCGCCGCGACCGATGACTATCGGGCTGTCCTTGCGGGCAACCGCGATGACCCCGGGCTCGTCCGCACACACGGCGGCCAGGCCGTAGGCTCCCACCACGCGCGTGCACGCCTCGCGAACCGCCGCGACAAGCGGGCGCGGCTCGGATAGATGGTGCGGATAGGCCTCCTCGATCAAATGCGCAAAGACCTCGGTATCGGTTTCACTCCTAAAGTGATGGCCCTTCGCCGTGAGCTCTTCGCGCAACTCGGCAAAATTCTCGATGATGCCATTGTGGACCACCGCGATTTTGCCATCGCAGCTCACGTGTGGATGAGCGTTTTCCACCGAGGGGCGCCCATGCGTCGCCCAACGTGTGTGACCGATTCCGCAGGTCGCAGCCGCATGACGGGCGACCAGCTCGTCTTCGAGGCCTGCCACCTTGCCCACGCAGCGAACCACATCAATCGTGCGCGACGACTCCCCCGTAGAGCCAAGCTCGAGCGCGACGCCAGCCGAGTCGTAGCCCCGGTACTCAAGGCGCTTGAGGCCCGTGACCAGCACGTCGACGGCGGCCTCGGCTCCGGTATATCCAACAATTCCGCACATGGAAAACCCTTTCGGTCGATTGACGGCAGCCCAAGAGTTTACGGACGAATTGTTACAAGTTGGTAACAATGGTATTTGTTTTTTGGGACCATTTGAGATGACGCGCGCCCCCGATTGAGAAACTCAAATTAGCGCCTGTTCCCGAATTAAGGTTTTGAAGCGATACAATGGATAGGTTTTCCGCATAACCGCGTTCGGCAAGGCGCTTTTGGAGGCCCCATGGCTCGCCATACCACCGCCACCATCAACGACGTCGCCAACGAGGCGGGTGTCGCGCTGGGCACTGTATCGAACGCCTTCAACCATCCGGAGAAGGTGCGCCCCGAAACGCTTAAGCGCATCAACGAGGTCGCGGCAAAACTGGGATACGCGCCCAACCAGAGTGCCCGTATGCTCGCCGGTGGCAAAAATCAGTCGTTCGGCCTCGTGCTGCCCAGCCTTGAGCACGGCATCTCACTGCAAATCGCCAACGGTGCCAACGCCGAGGCCCAAAAGCACGGATACGGCCTGCTCATCGCCAACGCGGACAACGACGATATTCTCTCCGCCCGCTACCTGTCCTACTTTATGGGTACCCAAATGGCAGGCATCCTCGTGCAGCCCATGAGCGTCTACGGCTGGAAGCCCTCCATGGCGACCCCGTCGACCCCCACCGTCTACCTCGACTTCCACAGTGACGAGCCGGGGTATTTTGTTGGCGCCGACAACCGTGCACAGGGGCGCCTTGTGGCCCAACACGCCATCGAAGCCGGCGCCCATCACGTTGCGGTCTTTGGTAAAGACGAATTTGAAAAGCTCGGCATGCGCATAGCGGGCATCAAAGACCTCATGCACGAGACGACGGGCGTAACGTTCGAGTTCATTGACGAGGGCTCTTGGAACCTGGCACGCGATGGATATTCAATCGGGCGCCGCCTTGCCAAGCGCCCCGCGTCGGAACGGCCCGACTTTGTGATTGCGCTCTCCGACGTGCTCGCCACCGGAGCCATCGCGGGCATCCAGTCCGCCGGGCTCAGCGTACCCGACGACATCAAGGTTGTAGGTAGTGACGGTAACCCGCTCGCCTGGAGCGGCAACGTTCCGCTCACCACCATCGCTCCCCCCGGGTACGAAATTGGTCGCAAGGGCGTACAGTACCTCATCGCGCAAATTGAAGACAACCGCAGGGCGGGCAACGCCATGCCCACCGAGAATCATCAGGCTCTGGTGCGGCCATTCCTGCTCGCACGCGCAAGCTCCGGAGAGCACAACGCCACCGACTTCGCCGATCCGGACCTGGATATCAGTGGGTACCTGTAGTCGGGTTAGGCAGGAGCCCGCATGGGCTCCTCCGGCGACGGCGCGAGGGGCGATCATCTTGGGCCATCGCCCGCACGAACGCAACATCCTGACCGGAGAGCGCGGCAAGCGTGGTCCCGCAGACGCCATTCTCAAAATCATCTTCTGCCGCACGGATCGCACCCTGCATGAAGAAATCGCGGCAGGTATCACGAAGATCCTGGTCGGAAATGCGGTTGAGGAAGTCATCGGAACCGCCGTTGGCCGCACGGGCGGCAAGGTAGATCTCTGCCGCCTTCTCGATGGTGTGCACAAGGCCGAAGGTCGTGTCGAAATCCGGACCGGCCGCGAACAGACCGTGGTGCGCCCACACGATCGCGTCGTAGCTCTTCATGAGCGCGCAGGACGCCTCGGCAATCTCGGACTTGCCGGGCACCATCCGAGAACTTCATGCGCATGTTGGTGTCGCCAAAGGTGAAGATCAGGCCATCCACGTTCTCGCCCTCGGCGACCACGAACTTGAAGTAGCCATCACCATCCTGCGTGATACCGAGGAAGGTGATGGTGCCGTAGCCCGGATAGAACTGGGGCAGATAGGCGCCGAGGGCGATGGAGAAGACTCCGACCTTCGCGCGAGTTTCTACGAGCATGTTTTCCTCCTTATTGATTAGGGCTGTTTAGGGCTGCGGATCGACGCGCTTCACGTCAAAGCTCCGGGCAACGCAATCGCGGGCGTCTTGCAAGCTGGCAAATTCCCCGCCGGCGATCATCTGGACGATCAGATTGCCGATACTCGTCCCCTCAATGGGCCCGGCGAAGACCGGCAGCCCCGTGGCGTCTGCCGTCATCTGGTTGAGGTAATAGTCCTGGCACCCGCCGCCCATGATGTTGATCGAGGTGTAGTCGTTGCCCGTCAGGGCGCGCAGCCCTTCGATGGACTTTGCGTAGCGGGCCCCCATGCTGCAGTAGATCGTGCGCATGGCCTCGCCGATCGTTTGCGGAACGGGTTGTCCGCAGTCGGCGCAGGCGCGTTTGATCTCGTCGATCATCGAATCGGGAGCGAGGAAGCGGTCATCCTGGACGTCCACATAGGCCTCGAACGGTTCTGCTTCGCGGCACAGGTCGCACAGCTCGTCAAAGCCGACCTTGTGGTCGAGCATCGCTTTGTGTGCGGTCTTCCCCTCAACGTAGTCCACGCCGTTAATCTCACGACGGACCGACTGATTCATCCACAAACCCATGATGTTCTTGAGATACCTAAAGCGGAACTCAAAGCCGCCCTCATTGGTGAAATTCTGCTCATAGCTTTCCGCAGTGGTGATGGGCTCGGAATTCTCAACGCCCAGCAAACTCCACGTACCTGAAGAAAGAAATACGCAAATGCGAGGTTAAAATCTGTTACGCCAAGTAGAGCTTGTTTTTGACAACACAACTACCTGCGGTTTTGTCAAAAGGGGAACTCTGTCTACTCGCGCGTCGTCAATTTAACCCCGCATTTGCGTATTTACCGAGCGCGCCATTAGGGACAACCCCCAATGGCGCGCGCATTACCCCGTCGGTGCAATTTATCCGTTCACGGCGGCAATCGCGGCGGGCAACTCATGCAGGCTGCCGAGGATCGCCGTGCACATGGCCTCAATCTCGCTGGTGGGCGGCACCATGTCGGGAATCATGAAGACCCGCGCGCCGGCGGCGTGACCAGAGCGGACACCGTTATGCGAGTCCTCTACCACCGCGCAGTTGGCCGGCTCGACGCCCATACGTTCCGCCGCCAACAGGAAGATGTCGGGTGCCGGCTTGCCGTTCTCAATCTCGTCGCCCGTGGTCATCGTGGCGAACATGTCGAGCAGCCCAAAGCGCTCAAGACGCGGAATGGCCTTCGCGCGGTAGGTTGAAGTTGCCAAAGCGAGCGGATATCCGGCGGTGCTCAGCTCCTCGAGCGCCTCGCGGGCGCCGGGCATCAACGTGAGGTCCGTCTCGCAAATGCGATCAAAATGCACGTGATGCAGGCGGAAGCACTCCTCGGCGAGAGCCTCATCTCCATGCAGGTGATTCGCCACCAGGGCATGCACCGATGGCGCGGTGCGGCCAATGAACGACTGGGTGAGCGCATCGGGGAGCTCGAATCCCAAGTCGTGGGCGGCGAGCTTCCACGCCGCCTGACTCACCCGCTCGGAATCGACGAGCGTGCCGTCCATGTCAAAAAGAATCGCTTGAATGGGCTGCACGGCTCTCCTCTTAACGTCAGTCTCGCACGGCGCCGAGAACATGTCGATATGATGCGAATTGAGATGCGAAGCCATCAACCTCGCCCTCGGCAAGCATTGTAACGGCTCGTTGGGTAAGATACCTTCCATGAGCACAAGAATCGACATACCAATATCGATTTGCAGCGACGAGAAGATGCAACGGCTTATCGAGCTGCTTCGGTCGTACGAAAGCGTCGCCATCGGATTTTCGGGCGGGGTGGACAGCACCTTCCTCGCCGCGGTCTGCGTGCGTGCGCTGCCCCCGAGCCATGTGCATCTCATTCACCTCGATACACCCCTGGTGGGAACGCCCGAGCGCGCATCGTTCGAACGAGAGCGGGAGCGGTTTGAGCGCCTAGGGGCCCATGTGGTCAGCATCGCGGTCGATCCGCTTTCGGATCCCACCGTGGCGAAGAACCCCGCAGATCGCTGCTATCACTGCAAGCGCTTGGGATTCCAACGCATCATGGATGCCGCGCATGAGCTTGGAGCGCACGTGGTCCTGGAGGGCAGCAATGCCGACGACGCCGGAGACTACCGCCCCGGCACGCGCGCCGTGCGAGAACTTGGCGCGAAATCCCCCCTCATGGAAACAGGTTGGAGCAAGGCAGAGGAGCGCGAGGTGCTGCGCGCCTGGGGGCACGAGGTGTGGAACCTCCCGGCAGGAGCCTGTCTGGCAACGCGTGTCCCCTGTGGTGAAGTCCTCACCGCGGAGAAGCTTCATGTTGTTCAAGCCTGCGAGGACTACCTGCATAGCCTGGGGTTTGAGCAGGTCCGCGTGCGCTTGGACGCCGGCACGGCGCGGGTGAGTCTCGGCGAGGATGAGCTCAAGGCGACGCTGCTCCAAAATGCGCAGACAGGAGAGCACGCGCTGCCACAACGCATCATTGACGAACTTGGACGACGGGGCGCCCAAAGGGTCGACCCCATCGTCCGAGCATACATTCACGGCGAAGGTAACGGCAAAGCATAACGACCTGCAGCGGAGCGCAACGCTCCTACCCGCAACGCCCAGAGCCGCTACAGCGCGGCGGGCCCGTGTTCGCCGGTGCGGATGCGAATGACGTCCTCCACAGGGGTCACGAAGATCTTTCCATCCCCGACCTCCCCCGTTCGGGCCGCATCGCAAACGACCTGCACCAGATCATTTACTTGCTCGTCGTCCACGACGATTTCGAACTCGACCTTGGGGATGGTGTTGAGAAGGACTTCGGTGCCACGCACGTACTCCTTCCAGCCGTGTTGGTTGCCGCAGCCCTGTACCTGAGAGATGGTCATGCCGCGAATGCCCTTATCGAACAGCGTCTCCTTGAGGACCTCGAGCTTGTCCTGACGAACAACAGCGGTCAGTTTCTTCATGGCTACTCCTATCGTTTCATTTATACGCGCCGGTTAGCGAGCCAAACGAGCTCGCAGCAGGTCTAGTCCAAGCCCGTGAAAGCGGGATAGGCGCTCTCTCCATGCTCGGAGATATCCAGGCCCAAAGCCTCCTTAGACTCCTCAACGCGCAGGCTGCCACCGCAAAGAGCCTTCACCACAAACACGATGGCAAGGTCGAGAACGAGGACGATGGCGACCGTGACCACAATGCCCAGGACCTGCGCGACGAGCAGCGTGGGATCGCCGGTGTAGAGCAGACCGCCAAAGGACGTCCATGACAGCTCGGGCACGCAGAACAGGCCGGTGAGGATGCCGCCAACGATACCACCAATGCCGTGGCAGCCAAACGCGTCAAGCGCGTCGTCGTAGCCGAAACGGGCTTTGAGGTGCGAGATCGCGAAGTAGCACACCGGCGGGACCGCGGCCCCGATAATCAGCGCAGCCCAAGGCTCGACGAAGCCCGCGCTCGGCGTGACGGCAACCAGACCCGCCACCAAGCCCGTGCTGGCGCCCACCAGCATGGGCTTTCCCGTTGCAAGTCGCTCCACAATCAGCCACGACACCAGGCCCGACGCACTGGCGGTGACAGTGTTGAGCAACGCGAGGGCCGCAACGCCGTCAGCGGCGAACTGCGAACCGGCGTTGAAACCAAACCAACCGAACCACAGCAGGCCGGCACCGAGGGCAACAAAGGGCACGTTGTGCGGACGGTAGCTCATGACACCGAAACCGCGACGGCCACCCAGTGCGATGCAAAGCACCAGGCCGGTGAGACCGGAGGAAATGTGGACCACGTCGCCACCGGCGAAGTCGAGTGCGCCGATCTGCTCGCCAATCAACGAGCCTTCGCCGCCCCACACCATGTGTGCGAGCGGGGCGTACACAACCAGCACCCATATGCCCAGGAACAGCACGATCGCCTTGAACTTCATGCGTCCGGCAACGGAACCGGTGATAATCGCCGAGGTGATCATAGCGAAGGCCATCTGAAAGGCGATGTTGACGATGGCGGGATAGGTGGCATCGGCCGGTGGATTCACGGCCTGCTCAAGAACCTGCTGGACAACGGGCAAGCAAAGCAGCTGGTCAAATCCGCCGAAAAACGAGATAGATCCGTCCCCACCATAAGCGAAAGACCAGCCGGCGAGGATCCAGAGCACTCCGACGACGCCGATGACCACAAAGGTCATGAGCATGGTGTTGGCGACGTTCTTACGGCGGGCAAGACCCCCGTAGAAAAATGCGAGGCCCGGGGTCATAAGGAAGATGAGCATGGTACAGATGAGCATGAAGGCCGTTGAGCCGGTATCGAACATGGTATCCCCTAACAGTCCGGTTTTGCGTACATAACCTGGTGGACCGATCGCGCCAGACCACATTGGCCCACGGCGCAATTGCAACTTGGCCATCATGCCACCTGAAAAGCTCAGGACCGGCGCGGGACCCGCTCGTTAACGTATAGATGCAAAGGGGAAACAACCTTGTCGGCATTCTGAAACAGGCACGCAACTCCCGAAACTAGGCTGAAAAGGGCATGTAATGTGGATAAAAGATCAACCTTATTACTAAAGCCGAAGCGATATGCGGTCCGAGGTAAATGGGCACCCAAGACGCTCGCAACGCAAACGTTGTATAAAAAACCCGGGCCGCTTAGACGACCCGGGTCCTCATTTCGACTGGTGCGGCGTACAGGATTCGAACCTGTGACGTTCTGATTCGTAGTCAGACCCTCTATCCAGCTGAGGTAACGCCGCAACGCACGGAATATATTGCCACCTACCATGCATTACGTCAAGGAATTTGAAGTGATTATTTCAAATTCCTGAAACCCACAAGTCGAGATCGACCACACGCGCTCCCCTAGCGCGCAATTGCCGCTTCGAAGACGGTATAGGGAATCGTCAGGCGCCTGAGTAACGCGCGAAGCCGCAAGAAACAATCGAACCCCGTGTACTCCAAGCGCAACACTGCAGGCAATTGCCGAGCCTCGTCCAAGTGGTAGTACTCGAGGAGCCTCTCGACATCCAGCGGCTCGACTAGCGCCTCGACACGATGCGGGCTCTCCTCGAAACACCAAGACGTCAACGGGCCATCGCTTTCCTGCAAAACCTCAAGCGCGCCCTCTGGCGTGATCGCGCACTCGATACGCAAATCCTCCTCATCCTCCTGACTCTCATACAGCACGGCTCCGCAATCAAACAAATCCATCGACGCTCTCCCCTTTCTTCGCCTTCGCCACTTTCCTAGTACCAGTATACCCAAAATTAGAACGTGTGTTCGTGGAACTATTGTTCGTATTCATTTCCGAGCTCGCTGCTCATATCGTCCGCCCCGCCGGTACGCAATCATGAGCGCTTACAGAGCGAATGGATCGTCTTAAGATGCGTCCCAAGGCTCCGGACTGGGCAGCTAATTCCCAGCCTGAACTTAACCCGGGAGCACTAACCCTTTGGCTCACGATTGACCAAATGAGCTGGCAGTGCCTTTTCTGACACTTGGTTTCCGACCGTGGAGAGGCGGCTTTCCATGCCGCAAGCTTTCGCTTTTGGGAAGCAATATGAGGGCTCGCCGAGCAGATTCGCGTTTCTGCCTTTGCCGACCTGCGGTTTTGCTGGTGAAAATCCTTGCCTGCACGAGGAAACGCGATATTGCTTCCCAAAAGCGAAAGTTCGTAATATCAGACACCTTGAATGACCTTGAGAAGGGGAGGTTGCGCAAGAGAGGTATCCCTGGAACAACATAAGCAAAAACCCGGGTGCGCGAGCAACCCGGGTTTGTAAATCAACTGGTGCGGCGTACAGGATTCGAACCTGTGACGTTCTGATTCGTAGTCAGACCCTCTATCCAGCTGAGGTAACGCCGCAACGCGAGGTATACTATGCCACCCATCATGCATCTCGTCAAGGAAATTGAGCGCAGTTTTTCTTTTTTTGGAATCAACGCTGCATCCAGCATCGACAGCCTCAAGAACGGCGCGCGTTCCCTCCTTTAGCGAGCGATCGGAGCCTCGTAAACGGCATAGGGAACCACGAGGCGCCGCAAGAGCGCGCGAATGCGAGAGAAGCAGTCGTATCCCGTGTACTCAAGACGCAAGATGACAGGCAGCTGCCACGGCTCGTCGACATGGAAATATCCCATAAGAGCCTCGAGCCCCATTGGCTCCACAACCGCCTCAATGCGATGGGGACTCTCCTCAAAGCACCACCGCGTTATTGGCCCATCACTTTCCTGCAGGATCTCCAATGCACCCTCTGGCGTCACCACGCATTCAACACGCAAATCCTCCTCGTCCTCTTGACTCTCAAACAACACCACACCGCAATCGAATACGTCCATCGACATCCTCTCCGCCCCTCCTTGCCAACCCTTCTGGCTACAGTATACCCAAATTAGAACATTTGTTCGTAGAACTTCTGTTCGTATTGCATGAAGAATTGAGAGCTTTTCAAGGAACGTATCCATGGACCATGGGCGAGAGTGGCGAACCCGCAACCCCTCCATCGGGCGCCATACGAACGCAGCGCTCGCCGTCGTGTGCAAACGCCACTCTCCCCGTCGTGTGCGAAAGCTACGTATCCGCAGCTTCTCTATCTATCACCGCGCAGAACCCAATCGGCGGCACGGAAACCACAAAGCCCCCGATACACCATCGCATCAGGGGCTTCACACGGACGTATTCGTTTGACACAGCCGGGACGCATCACGCAACGGGAAGCCGTTCGTGCGGACGGAGCCCGTCAACTCAAAAAGCACCCCGGCGGTCACGATGCCCTCCGACACACGCCGAGAACAACCCAGCCCGCCTCACTCCGCTGTCGACACGAGGCTCGCAGCAAAACGCGCCTTTGTTGCAAGCCGCCTGAACCCCAAGCGGGCGTCTCAATCAAAGCGCATCGGCCCAGGCACGCGAAGCTACACGAGCTTGAACCCAAACCCATCACGGACATACGGCAAGAACCGCTTGTCCTCGGCACAAACCGCACCCACAACATTCATCCGCGCATCGCCGGGCACATCGACACGCGCGATCTCGAGCTCTCCCTCATATCGCAGATAGGCGCTGTTCGAAACGGCAATCGAACCCGCAGCTCGCTCATCGCCAGCATGCGCATCGGGCTTGATGGAACGCGCCGGCTTCAGACTCGTACGCGACTCCTGGGACCTAATAATCTGAGCACTCGAGTCGGGACGATCGTGATGCACCTGACCGCACAGGTACCCATATCCCTCCTCAAGCTCGCACCTCAACTCGACGAATCCCGCCGAAACCTGGGCGAAGCGCTCCCATGAGGCGTCGGTCAGGTCGGGGTCGCCCACCAGCACACAGTCGCATCCGGCGGCAAACGCCGCCTCGAGCATGTTGAGCGCCACGTCCCCCTTGCGGCCCCGGTGCTCCTCAATCATGGGCAGTCCCTCGTGCAGAGGACCGCGCAGCTCGCCGTCCCCGGGCACAAACCCAATGGTCTCAAAGCCATACGCACTCAGGCGGTCGTTCATTGCGCGCACGTCCTCGAGCGCCAGGCCGGTATGCTGCTTGGGATAGTAGTTGTGGCACGCCGCAAAACGGGAGAAGTCCGCACCAGCCGCTCGCCAAGCTGCGATCTCCGCTTTTGACACCGTCGAAGCGTTGCACACAATATGGAACGTTTTGGAGAGCCGTACCGTCTCCTCCGGCGTGAAGCCGTAATCGAGGCGCACATGGGTAATGCCCAAGTCGGCAAGCTCCTCGATACGCTTGCAGCCGAGTTTGCCGTACGTCTCAGGACCCACATCGACGATGAGCGAAATCCCCGCGTCCCGAAGCAGGCTGAGCAGGTGGCGCGCATCCCTCTCGTAGTCGACTCCCTCCTCCTCGGGAATATGCATCGAAGTGAACGCCATCGTCGCGCCCGCCCGGCGCGCACGCTCGATAATCTCCTCGTTGCGCTTCCTTCCAGCGCTAAAGTACACCGAAACGCCCGTTTTCATCAGGCGCACCGTCCTTTCTTGGCCGCTCATGCCAGCGATATGCGGGAGCCGGTCGAACCTGAACGACAACGCCCCCCGAACATGCAAGGGAGGCCGCACGTCCGCGCTGCGTCACGCGGCAACACGTTGCCGCCGCAATTAGATCACGGGAGCGCTACTCGCCGTAGAAGGCGTTGATCTTTTCCTCGTCCACACCGAAGAACCAGGTGAGGACAAAGCCACCCGCGTAGGCAGCCAACATGGCGAGCACGTACACCAGCTGCTGGCCAGGCACCACGATGAGCAGGCCAAAGAGGCCAGACACGCCCTGGGACACCGTGCCGATGTGGCACAGCGCGGCAACCACGCCACCAAAACCGGCACCGAGGCAGGCGGTGATGAACGGCTTGACGAGCGGCAGGGTCACGGCGTACATGAGCGGCTCGCCCACACCGAGGATACCGACCGGAATGGACTCGGCGACGAACTTCTTGAGCTTCTTGTTCTTGCTCTTGAGATAGAGGGCGATGCCGGCGCCGACCTGGCCGCCACCGGCCATCATGAGGATAGGCAGCAGGTAGTTGACACCCTGGGTGGCACCGTTCGGGTCGTTGAGCAGCGCGTGGATCGGGGTGAGGGCCTGGTGCAAGCCAACGGACACGAGCGGCAGGAAGCCAGCGGACAGGATGTAGCCGCCCACGGCGCCGAGCTTCTCATACACAAAGGTCACGACCGTGAAGATGCCCTCGGTCAGGAAGGCGCCCAACGGCTGAATGACGAGCATCATCGAGAAGGCGCCGATGATCAGCACGAGCAACGGGCTCAGGAAGGTGTCGAGCACGCTCGGCATGACCTTGCGAATCTTCTTCTCGAAGAAAGCGAAGAATGCACCGGCGATGAGCGCGGCGATCATGCCGCCGGCGGCCGGGTTGTACGCAGCGTTGGTCAGGGGCAGCAGGATGGCGTTGGCCGGATCGGCGGTGCCGGGGGCCAGCAGCGGCATGCCAGCGTTGGCGATGCACATCATGCCGGCGATGCCGCCGAGCACGGCGGAGCCGCCGAACTCGCGGGCGGCGTTGAAGCCCACAAGGATGGGCAGGTAGGCGAACAGCGCCCAGCCCATGGAGCGGATGCCCTGGTACCACCAGTCGTTGGCGAACATGTTGCCGCTGGAAACGTTGATGACGTTGCAGATGCCGTTGATGAGGCCGGCGGCGATGATGCCGGGCAGCAGTGCCACAAACACGTTGGCGATCTTCTTCATGAACGCCTGGACGGGCTTGTGCTCGTACTTGGCCTTCTGGGCCGCCTTGTTCTCGGCGGCGGCGTCGGCCACGCTCAGGTCCTCGACGACCTCGCCCTTGGCAATGCCGGTCAGCTTGGAGAACTCCTCCAGCACCTTGTTCACCTTGCCGGGGCCGAGCACGACCTGCATGGTGTCGCTCTCAACGAGGCCCATCACGCCGTCAAGCGCCTTGATGCCAGCCACATCGACCTTGGACGCATCGCGCACGCCGACGCGCAGGCGCGTCATGCACGCCGCGTTGGACGTCACGTTGCCCTTGCCGCCGAGCAGCTCGAGCAGCTTCTCACTTAACTCTTTGTCGCTCATGTCACTCTCCTTCTTCTGACTGCGACTTACCTTCCACCTTGCTGTATACCTCACCGGTGCAACCCGGCGGAGCTACCGAATGTTATGCGCGCGGGGCGATGGCCTCGCGCACGTGGCCGGCCGCGCCGGCGAGCGCCTCGGCGGCACCCTCGGCATCGAGACCCGCCATGATCATGACGACCGCGGTTTTCACGTGGCCACCGGCCTGCTCGAGCGCGGCGATGGCCTCGTCGCGCGTGCATTCCGTGGCCGCCATCACGATGTTCTGGGCACGCGTGACCAACTTCTCGTTTGTCTGCTGCACGTCCACCATGAGGTTCTGGTACGCCTTGCCGATCTGCACCATGGAGCCCGTCGAGATCATGTTGAGGATGAGCTTCTGTGCGGTGCCGGCCTTGAGGCGCGTGGAACCGGTGAGGACCTCGGGGCCGGGCACGGGCTCGATGGCGAGCTCGGCGGCGGCGCCGATCTTCGATGCGCGGTTGCAGGCGATGGCCACGGTCTTGCAGCCCAGCTCGCGGGCGTAGGTGAGACCGCCGATGACATACGGCGTGCGGCCGCTCGCGGCCAAGCCGATCACCACGTCGCGCTCGCTCACGTCGATGGCGCGCAGGTCGTCCTCGCCCATCTGGGCGCTGTCCTCGGCGCCCTCGACCGCCTTGACGAAGGCACCCTCGCCGCCGGCGATCAGGCCGACCACCATATCGGGCGACACGCCAAACGTCGGCGGGCACTCAACGGCGTCGAGAACGCCCAGACGGCCGCTGGTACCGGCGCCCATGTAGATGATGCGCCCGCCGGCGCGCAGCGATGCGGTCGCCCATTCGATGGCCTGGGCGACCTGAGGCAGCACCTCGGTGATGGAGGCGACCGCGTGGGCGTCCTCGTGATTCATGAGCGTCACGATCTCGAGTGGAGACATGACATCCAGGTTCATGGAATCCGGATTGCGCGCCTCCGTCGAAAGCTTCGTCAAATCAAGCATCGGCCGTCTTCCTTTCCGACGTTTTGTCGTCGTAGTTTCGCAGCATCGTCTTGGTGCTGCGATCGTAGTCTTTGGTCACGTACACCGCATACAGCGCATCCACAACCAGCAGTTGCGACATCCGCGAGCCCATGGCACCGCTTCGCAGCAGAGGCTCGGTCGAAGCCACGCCCAGCGTCCAGTCCGCCTCATCCGCCAACTTACTCCCAACGGCACGCGTCACGGCAATGCTGCGCGCGCCGCGCTTACGAGCAAGCCGGGCGCATTCGAGCATCTCCGGGGTCACACCGGAATAGCTGAACACCACGCACACATCGTCTGCATGGGCATTGCGTGCCCGAAGCAGCTGGGTATGCAAGTCATCATCGCAGTGGCACTCCTTGTCAACGCGAGAGAGTTTGAGCTCAAGATCGCGTGCAACAAGCAAAGATGCCCCTACGCCGAACAGAAGGACCACGCGGCAGTCGATCAGGGCCCGTGCGCACTCATCCAATACCGCCGGATCGAGCAATCGTTCCGTCGCTTCGATCGAACGAACATCGCTTGATAGCACTTTGCGCAGGATGCGCTCAGTCAGATCATCTCGGCTAATGCCGTCAAGTGTTAAGTCGTCATTGCCTTCAATCGAGGCAAGCTCGTAAACAAGCTCGCGTTGGAACTCTTTATAGCCATCGCAACCGAGCAGTCTGCAAAACCGCACGATTGTCGAAGCCGACGTGTGACTCGCATGGGCCAGATCCCGAATGCTACTCGATGCGACAGCATGCGGGTCGCGCTCAATCTCACCCGCAACGCTGCGCATCGCCGCGCTCGTCCCCTGTCGCAGCTCATGAACGCGCATCAATACCCCCCGTGCAGGCATTACGCTCCTCCTTTCGCTTTTATTTAACGCTTACGATACAAAAGTGTCACGCGCATGAATAGAATGCAAAAATTTGTTTCATATTTGGCAGACAATCTGCCCTATCGCGACCGCCCACCGTAAAGAATCAACCACTGGCCTGACTGGTGCCACGGAAATGCACCATCTTCCCACACGTGCACCCTTCCCTCAGAACTTGCAGTCTATTTTTAGGTACCAGCATATCCATGTAGTTTTTACGTACGGGTGCCTCGTGTTGCAAAGGAAAAACACCATGGATCTCCGCGATACAACTAAAAGAACTTCTCGCCGCAATCTTTTTTTCGGCAGCGCCACGCTTGCGACCGGTATAGTCCTTTTAGCCTGATGGGGCGGGCATGGGTCCACATCCGGCCCTAAGACCGCTTCAACCCTCAGCGCGCCTTCAAGCAAGGTGAGTAAAGTCAAAATCGAGATGAAGGGGAAGGCACCATCCAGGCAGGACGACCCTTCCCGCGCTCGCCAATACCGCCGGTTTTGATGACTTGTCTATTGCCCATGCCACTGGATCGTTCCCCGGTATTGAGGGACAGGGGGTCGATTCTGGTCTAATCCAAAAGAGTCAGATCGTTCAAGGCGCTTGTCGATGACACGGAGCTCCCGCTCGACAAGGTCAAGGTGAGTAGCCAAGCCTCCATTAACATCTCGGACATTACGTCCAACAGCAACAATTGCCTCCAGGTTAGCTGCCCCAATGATGGCCCCGCGCCGCTCGAGGGCCGCCTTGGCTATCCAAAGTTCGCGAATGCCACCGCCGACTGCGCGGACAACAGCAAACTCCGGCTCACTGATGAAATCATTCAGGCAGAAATCGACATAGGCTCACCTCCACAGAGTTCGCGGCCGACCGCAACGGGAAAACCATCAATACAAACCTGTCATTTGCCTACAACTTTATAAAACTATGTTTTATTCATGACTAGATTCGTGCCTGCTCGGCACCGCTCAAGCGCAAACGCCTACCGCTCGCGCCATAAGTGCTGGCGCAAACTGCCAAATTGTTGCTCGCAACAATCATCGCCTCAACTCAGAACGTATTGTCTTCTCAATTAGAAAAATGCTCCGATCAAAAAACGACGCGAGCACGAAAAATAGGAGGGACACATGTTATCAAGACGGTCCGCAATCAAGACCCTGTTCGCAGGAGCCTCGCTCCTCACCCTAGGGCTTACGGGATGCGGAAACGAACCCGATAAGGCCAACGCAGCAAAGCACACAAGCAACGTAGTTGCAACCTCTTTCTATTCCCCAGTACTCGGAATCGATTGGAATTATGACGTCTACCTGCCTCGCAGCTACAATGCGGATGACGATGCGACGTATCCCGTCATCTATATGATGCATGGTCTCTATGGTAACCATCGAAATCTTCTCGAGAGATTCAACTCCCAGCAAATGCTTGACGGAGCATGCGACCGTGAAGGCCGCGAAGCCATCGCCGTGTTCATTGATGGCTTCAACAGTTTCTACATTAACTCCAACGAGGGGATGCAGATGGAAGATGCCATCATGCATGACCTCGTGCCTTACATTGAAAAGACTTATAAAATTTCGTCCGATCAAAAAGACCATGCAATCGGTGGAATTTCAATGGGAGGATATGGGGCAGCCCGCCTAGCGCTCAAATACTCCGATTACTTCTCTAAGGCCATTCTTATTTCTCCAGCGGTCTGGTACACGCTTGCCGAAGACAATGCCATCTACAAATCTCAGCATGCGTTCTCTGACGGAGGGAAGAACTGGTCTTGGGATTTCTACAACAGCGTCTTTCCTTCTCAGTATCTTGATAATGCTAACTCGGAAACCAAGTTCTATATCGAAACCACCTCAGACGATAAAACCGTTGCCGTAGAAAACGTAGATAAATTCGTCGACGAGCTTCAGTCGGCAAAAATCGACTGCAATTACATACGTGATTCTGGCGATGATCATAACTGGACCTACTGGGCTAAGGCCGCACCAAAGGCATACGCCTGGGTCCTCAATCAGTTTATTTAGTCCAAGGGGGATAATCGTGAAAAACACCGATCTTGCCAAAAAGCTACTCGAGCTGCTCGGCGGAGCTGACAACATCTGCTCAAATGCCGTATGCATGACCCGTCTAAGAGTCGGCGTCAAGGATAGGGGGGCAGTAAAGGCCGGGCAGATTAAAAGGGGCTGCGGCGGAAAAGTTGGACCGTTCCCTACGCTGCAAGTCCCAGGCTCCGA
>OBJP01000243.1_pt1 | contig 46597 bp, 39 predicted proteins | sample 1519821 | NCBI WGS metagenome assembly OBJP01 (sample SAMN04209218, study PRJEB22552) | human gut metagenome | biome: gut; material: feces | host: Homo sapiens | place: USA: Oklahoma | reverse complement strand
AGTGGCAAGCCACTCTGCACCGGAGCCAGCCTTTGGGCTGTTCCTAAACTTGCCAGAGGGCTCTGCCCCTTGGAACCCTGGCACGTCAATGGCGTAAGTATTCCTGCGAAATGTCCACCGGACATTTCTACAGAACACTTACTGATTGACTAGGGTTTCACCCTGCACCCACCAAAGGGGCGTTGCCCCTTATGGAATCCCGTTGTTAATTTATCGGTCAGAATGATTTGTCTGTTAATAAAGAATAAAAATCAAGCAAAGAAAGGAGACGAAAGCCTATGAGAAAACGAAATTATACAGTAACCATACGGATGAATAAAGAGGAATACGATCTGTTTCAGAGCAAGGTTAAAGAATCAGGAAGAACACAGCAGGAAGTTGTAATAAAAGCAATCGCAGATTTGAAGATAGCTTCTACAGAGGAAGTGGAAGAACTAAAAAGATTGAACCAGATGTTTGCAGATATTCTCAGTCAGCTCCGGGGAGCTACTACAAATATCAATCAGATTGCAAGAAAGCTGCATATAGATGGAGAAGTTCCAAATGACAGTACGCTGTATTTCCTCAATAAAAATATTCTTAAGTACCGGAAGGAGAGTGAAAAGATATGGCTATTAATAAGACGATTAATAAGCGGACAAATACACATGGAGCAATGAGAAACTGCATCGAATATGTATTGCGACAGGACAAGACCAGCGAACTGCTTACCTATGTAACAGGCCCGTATCGCCATGATGAGATTGACTATGATCTGGTGTACAGAACCTTTCTGGAAGAAAAGAAGATGTGGAATAAAGATACCGGGAGAATGTATGCCCACAACATTATTTCCTGGCATAAAGATGAGCAGATCACCCCGGAGCAGGCGTTTGAATTTGGAAAAGAGTTTGCAGAAAAATGGTTCAGTGGATTCCAGACCTTAGTGGCTGTGCATAAGGATAAAAACCATATCCACTGCCATCTGGTTACCAATTCAGTAAGTTATGAAGATGGGAGAAAGCTGCATAACACCAAAAAGGATCTGGAATGTATGAAACAGCTTACCAATCAAATGTGCCGGGAACGTGGATTGACCATTGCAGAAAAAGGAAAACACTTTGACGGCAGTGAAATCGAAAAAGGCGAAGTTATTGCATGGAACAAGGATAAATATAACCTGTTCCGGCAACAGGTAAGGGACAGCTTTGTAGCGGATTGTGCAATGGCAGTGTTAAAGGCACTGGAAAATTGTATCAGCAAAGAAAAGTTTATAGAAAAAATGAAGCAGTTCGGGTGGAACGTAAATTGGACAGAGAAACGGAAGCACATCACATTCCAGAATCAGGATGGAAAGAAAGTGCGTGACAGCAATCTATCCAAAACATTCCATCTGGACATCAGCAAGGAGGGCTTGGAGAATGAATTTAATGGAAATAGGGAAAAATCCAGAGTTGCAGCCGACAGAGACAGCAGAGCAAACGAAGAACTCAGAAACTATTACAGAGAGCTTGACGCAGCCATCACAGACACCAGAGGAATCACCGATCAAGCTCAAAGTGGAGAGGGATATTCTCGTACAAAGTTTCGAAAAAGCGAAAGAGTTCATGCGAACACAGAAAAAGCAGATACAGACACTGGAAGAAGAGAAACAGACAATCTTATCCGACAGGCAGAGATTGCGAGAAGAAATTCGGAAATCAACCGTAGAAATTCAGCGTCTGACAACCGAACTGTCCGAAACGCAGAAGCTGAATCAGTCGCTTCAGCAGAGCAACGACGATCTGAGAAACAGAAATGGCTTAATGAGCAGGAACGAGCAAGAGCAGCTCGAAGAAGAAATAAAAGACGTTCGGGACCAGAACTCTAAATTACAGACACAGGTGAACCAATCGTCGGTGAAAGCGGTTGAACAGGCACAGCAAAAACAGGAAGAAGCAGAAAAACAGGCAAGACAGGCAGAGTATCAGGCTGAAAGGGAAAAGAAACGGGCAGATATGGAGATACAAAAAGCCAGGAGAAAAGCAAAATCGGAAATGGAGGATATGAAAGAAATACAGTTTTTCTGGGCTTGGGGATATCTTTGTGTCATATTCTTTTCACTTATTCAGAATGGAGCATTTCAAAGGGATTTAATGCAACTGATCATGTTGCCAGTTAATTGGTGCAGAAAGTATGCGATATGGTTTGAACAGCTGGATTATATGGGATATTCTACGGGAGAGGTAGTTTTTGAACGAATATTTTCAAGTGCTGTGATTATGGCGGGAATTGTCGGGGGTGTATTTCTTGTATGGGGCGGAATTGAACGGTATCGAAAGATATGGGATGATATTTATAAAATGGTTTTGATAGCCAGCTTTTCCTTTATTGCGGTATTAGGAAACTTGATACGGGAATATTTGCCATTTAATCTGCTGTTTGTGATTTTTGTCATAAATGTAGGGGCTGTTCTGATTAGAATATACTTGAATAATAAGAATGTTGGCTATTGAACAATAAATCGAATTTATTTGCTATAATGAATTTCTATATTTTCTTGTCAGTCAGTCCTAACGGTGTTACACTGAAAGAGTATAGAAACTCAAACGATGTTACCTATTGTAGGGACTGGAGCTTTATAAGGTAACATTTTTTTATATGAGAAAGTTAGATAAAACTAATTGCTGAAGGAGATAAGCTATGATGTTTTATGAAAGAGGAGACAAAAGTAAGAAAAGCAGCGGAAGAAAGTGGACAGGTGTAATATGAGAACAGTAACAACAGAGGACAATCCATATAAGGTTGCTGGAGATATACTTTTTGCGTCTTCGGAAGTGGAATCGGATTTCAGAAGTGTTGATTTATATGGATCTTCTGTCCGGAGAAAAAAAGAAGATGCTATATGTTCAAGATTTCATCTTGAGAATGAAAGTGGTACAGGAGATATCGCCGTATATCAGACATTTCCAGGAATGGAGCTGGTCTATAATGATATGCATATGGAATATTGTAATAAGATGCAGAGTCCACGTCCTGGATTTATTGAAATTAATTATTGTCGGGAGGGGCGGTGTGAGTGTGCGTTTGGAGAGCGTAGTTATTGCTATATGGCAGCGGGAAATTTATCCATTTGTACCTTGCATAAGAAATCACATACATCAACATTTCCTACTTCCCATTATCATGGGATAACGATAACGATTGAGTTGGAAGAAATTACAGATGAGATGAGAAGAATCTTGAAACTTCTTTCTATTAATCTTACTCGAATTTCAGAGTTTGCAGGAAAACAGGATTTTTATATGGTTCGTGCAAATGAAACTGTCCAACATATATTTTCGGAATTATATACTGTTCAGGAACATATAAAGCCTAGTTATATCAGAATAAAGCTTCTGGAGCTTTTATTGATACTAACAGAAATGGATTTTGACAGGATTAAGAACGACTATGTTTATTTCTCAAAATCGCAAAGGAACTGTACCAGACAGATTCATGATTTTATTGTAGGACATATCAAAGAACATTATACAATTGAGGAGTTGGCAGAGCGTTTTGAAATATCACCTACGGCAATGAAACGTTGTTTTAAGGGAATGTATGGTGCACCTGTTTATGCGTATCTCCGGACTTATCGTTTACAAATTGCTGAAAAATTATTACGGGAGGGGAATTTATCTGTAGGTGAAATCGCAACAGAAATCGGATATACAAATCCCAATAAATTTACTTCGGCATTTCGAGGTGAATATGGAATGACACCAACGGAGTATAAAAAGAATGTCTGATTGGATAGAAACTAGTCTGCCAGGTCATTGAGTTTCATATTAGTACCAGATAAAATATGTATTGGTTAGATAATACTAACTAATGCATATTTTTTATTTAGGAGGATTATAATGAAACAGAGAAAATTATTAACAAGTTTGTTTTTAGCAGCAACTTTGTCTATTTCTTTATTGACGGGATGTGGAAATACAAGCAGTAGCACATCTGAAACAAAGCAAACAGAAAACAGTGCTACAGAAGAACAGACTACAAGCGTACAGAAGGAAAGTGAAACTGATGAGAATCAGGATGCAGCAGATCAGCTTTTATGCGATCTGAAAGGTACTTATCAGGAACTGTGGCCGGTTATTCTGGCAGATGAATACGATCAGCTGTGGCTCGATGACAGTGCTGCAATTGTAGGAGAGGATAATGCTCAGGCGGCTGTTGAAAAAATGTCTTCTATGGTAACTGGAACAGTCACCGGTGAAGAAGCAGTGGAAACCTACAAGGATGGAAATATGGCATACGACTGTGAATTTTTACAGAATATAGATCAGTTCACGTTTGACGGAACAACAATATCTGGTGTGGATGAAGAGGGGAATGATGTATTCAGTCATTCTTATCATTACGTAGGTATGGAAGAAACGCGTGGTCTGTACATCTACGAAAGTGATGATGCTGATTCCGGCGAGTTTACCTATTTCTGTATCGCTCCGGATACGATGAAAACTACATGGCACATTGAGTTCAGATATGGAAGTGACCTGGATGCATTGGAAAAATATGATGCAGGTGAATATGCTTATTGGCTGGCAGCAGGAATTTCTGTTGACTATACGAAAGCCGATGTTGAGAACTGTATACAGTTATTCTGTAAAGAGAATCTGTCTGAATAGTGAAAATAAATTTGAGTCGGTGGAAATCGGAGAGATTCTGATGCCACCGGCTTTTTGAGGAGGATATAAGGTCATGAGCAAAAAGAAAAATGCCGAGTTATCCCGGATGTGGGGATTTGCAGGGAAACGTCATTGGTTGACTATTGCCAGCTGCATTCTGGCAGGAATATCCACGGTGCTTTCTATTATTCCATTTGTCTGTATCTGGTTTGTGATTCGGGATATCTTGTATGCGATGAAAAAGGGAGATTTGTCACTGGCAGCTTCCAGTGGGCATTATGCGTGGCTTGCAGTAGCATTTTCGTTACTTAGTATTTTATTATATTTTGTAGCATTATGTTGTTCGCATCTGGCAGCATTTCGTACAGCTACCAATATGAAAAAAGAGGCAATGCACCATATTGTCACGTTACCGCTTGGATATTTCAGTCAGAATGCCAGTGGCAGACTTCGGAAAATTATTGATGACAATGCTGGACTGACCGAAGGGTTTCTGGCACATCAGTTGCCGGATCTGACCGGTGCAGTTGTTATGCCGGTTGCAGTCATCAGTTTGTTGTTTGTCTTTGACTGGAGACTTGGAATCTGTTGTTTGATTCCACTGGCAATCAGTGTATTTTTCTTAAAGAAAATGATGGGTGGAGATAATGCCGATTTTATGTCGGGATACATGACCGCACTGGAAAATATGAATAAAGAAGCGGTAGAATTCGTTCGTGGAATCCCGGTTGTAAAGGTATTCCAGCAAACCATTTACTCATTCAAAAACTTTCATGCAGCGATTGAAGAATACAAAAAATATGCCAGTGGATATGCAATCTGCTGTCGTATCCCATTGACGGGATTTAACATTACTTTAAATGGAACTTTTATTTTGCTGATCCCGACTGCACTGATGCTTTTTTCGGCAGCAAGTGGACAGGCGGATCGTCAGAAACTGTTTTTAGATTTCCTGTTTTACAGTCTGTTTACGCCAGTTTGTACAACAATGATGAATCGAATCATGTTTGCAAGCGAACAGTTAATGGCGGCAAAAAGTGCAGTAAGCAGAATAGAAGCAATTTTGCAGGAAAAACCGCTTAAAGAATCAAATACACAAAAACAGCCAAAGGATGCTTCTGTTGTATTCGAGGATGTTTCTTTTACTTATCCAGGTGCTAAGAAAAAAGCATTGTATCATGTAAGCTTCGAAGTCCCTGATGGTAAGAAAATTGCATTAGTCGGAGCTTCCGGTAGTGGCAAATCTACAGCGGCCAGTCTGATTCCACGTTTTTATGATGTGCAGGAAGGAGACGTCTTAGTGGGTGGTGTGGATGTTCGTGAGATTGCTAAAAATGACCTCATGGATCAGATTGCATTTGTGTTCCAGAACACCCGTCTTTTCAATGATACCTTACTTGAAAATATCAGAGCTTCCAGGCCAGATGCCACACGTGAAGAAGTGATGAGAGCGGCAGAAGCAGCACAATGTCAGGATATCATAGAGAGACTTCCAAATGGTTTGGATACTATAGTTGGAAGTGGAGGAACCTATCTGTCGGGTGGTGAAAATCAGCGGATTGCATTAGCACGTGCAATTCTGAAAGATGCACCAATTATTATACTTGATGAAGCGACAGCTTTTGCAGATGCGGAAAATGAGCATCAGATCCAGCTTGCCTTTGAAGGACTGACCAGCGGAAAAACAGTACTTATGATTGCACATCGTCTGTCCACGATTCAGGATGCAGATATGATTCTGGTCTTTGGTGATGGAAAAATAATAGAACGAGGCAATCATGATGAATTGCTGAAACAGAATGGTGTCTACGCATCCATGTGGAAAGAATATCAGACACAGATTATCTGGAAGGTTGGAACGACTGTGAGAAAGGAGGAAAATCATGATTAACAGATTACAGAAAAAATACGCTCTGAGTGTCCAGGGGGCAAAGGATCTTTTTAAAGCAATTGTTTATTCTGTACTGGCAAATATCAGTCTGATGCTCCCGGTTGCCCTACTTGCAATAGTATTAAATACGATGCTTCCTATGGCTCTTGGAATGGAAGAAAAAGTGGCAGGATTTGCAGGATATACAGTTGTTGGAATTATCATTTTAGTGATTATTTTTGTCCTTCATTATCTGCAGTATACAAAAGCCTATATTGGTACCTATGAGGAAAGTGAACGTAGACGCATTACACTTGCAGAAAAGCTCAGGACGTTACCGCTTGGATTTTTCCATGAACGTGACCTTGCTGATCTGACAAGTACAATTATGGGCGACTGTGCCAGTTTTGAGCATGCGTTTTCCCATACAGTTCCGCAATTTTTTGGAGCACTTATTTCTACAAGTATTGTGTGTCTGGTACTTCTTGTTATGAACTGGAAAATGGGAATTGCTCTTTTGTGGGTTGCACCGGTGGCATTTGCAATTGTTCTTCTTTCACGCAAGTGGCAGGAACTGCTTGCAAAGAAATATATGACAACAAGAATTGATTTGTCAGAAGGAATACAGGAATGTCTGGAAACGGTACAGGATATTAAGGCATGTAATCAGGAGAAAACTTATCTGGAGAAACTGGATGCGAAATTGGATGCAGCAGAAAAAGCGCAGATTTCCAGTGAAATGGTCAGTGCGAGTCTTCTTACAACCGGTCAGATGGTCTTACGGCTTGGACTGGCAACGGTTATTGTTGTGGGAAGTTCGCTGATTTTAAAGGAAAAAATTGATCTGTTTACTTATATTCTATATTTGATCGCAGCCTCCCGTCTGTATGATCCACTTTCTGGAGCTATGGCGAATATGGCAGAACTTTTTGGTGTGAATTTACAGGTAAAACGCTTGAAAGAAATCCAGGAATATCCGTTAGAAAACGGGCAGACAGAGTATCACACCAAAGGATATGATGTGATTTTTGACCATGTGAAGTTTTCTTATGAAACAGGAAAAACAGTTTTAAAAGATGTATCTTTTACTGCAAAACAGGGACAGGTGACTGCATTAGTAGGACCATCCGGCGGTGGTAAGAGCACCATAGCAAAACTGGCAGCTAAATTCTATGACGTGGATGGTGGGAAAATTACACTTGGTGGTGCAGATATCGCAAAAATTGATCCGGTCGCATTGATGAAAGATTTTTCGATTGTTTTTCAGGATGTTGTTCTTTTCAATAATACAATTATGGAAAATATCCGTGTCGGACGAAAAGGTGCAAGTGATGAGGATGTTATTGCTGCAGCAAAGGCTGCAAAATGTCATGATTTTATCGAAAAATTGCCGCAGGGTTATCAGACGGTAATCGGAGAAAATGGTTCTACGCTTTCTGGCGGGGAGTGCCAACGTCTTTCCATTGCCCGTGCACTTTTAAAAGATGCACCTGTTATTTTACTGGATGAAGCAACTGCTTCTTTAGATGTGGACAGTGAAACACAGATACAGGAAGCGATATCTGAACTAGTCAGTGGGAAGACAGTTCTGGTAATCGCTCATAGGATGAGAACGATTGAAGCAGCGGATCAGATCGTTGTTCTGGATAAAGGTGTTGTGGCAGAAAAAGGAAACCATGATACGCTTATGAAGAAAAATGGTCTATATCGTAAGCTGGTTGATCTGCAGACGGAAGCAGCAAATTGGAAACTTAGTGTATAGAACAAAAGGCACTGAAAACCATAGAATTATTGGTTTGCAGTGCCTTTTTTGAGCAAAGAGAAAAAATACAGTGAATTTAAGTTTTGCTAAGTTTCACTAAATTCTATTCGTTTGATTTCCGCCACTGTTTTGAGGGTTTCCGTTTTCCACAATCATCACAGGTATACGGCCAGTTGATTTTCCATTCAAAATATTCATCTCTGGTAATCACACCGGATTTCAGTTCATCCATTCGAACCACCCATTCTTTCAGAAAATCATTCAGAACTCCATAGTCAAACCACATACAGACAGGTGCATGAGCAGGCCAACTATCGTTGTCATGGTAGTAAACGGAAGTGTCAGCTACTTCATTGCATTTTTCACCAGGAAATTTCCGAGGTAGAAACAGATGCAGGGCAGATGGGTTAAATTCATCCAGCCAGAAAAGCAGTTCCATCATTTCGGAAGCGTCACGTCCAGCGGTATCATAGAGGGTATAAGGATTAACATCAAGAGCCTTAGCCATTTTATCAACCAGATCTTTTTTTGGAACACGAACACCTTTTTCATATTGTACAATTCTATGCTGATCGGTCAGTCCGATCTTCTCTGACAGTTCTTTTTGTGTCATTTTCCGGAATGTCCGGATTTTTTTTAGTTTCAGATTAAAATTCATAAAGTCACCTCTGTATTAGTCCTGATAAACATCCGTTAAAGATAGTGAAATCAAGAAATGAATAACTATTTGTCCATATTATAACACAAGCTGGCAGAAAATCAATGAAAAAGAGTACAAAAAAGAACCTAAAACACATGAAGTGCTATTGACATTAGCAGTAACTGGGGATATAATGGCATTAAATCGAAATAGGTACAAAAATGTATACCTACAAAACTTTTGATTGTTGAACCTTGAAAATTGAATGAGCTGTATGGGTGCCTTTCGGGGCTTAAAGGTAACACAGGATTCCATCGCTGTATCAGAGAGTAGTATGTGGAAACCGAAGATACTCCGGCAACGGCTGGTATGCTTGAGAAGAAGCTGCCAGTATTCAGAAAGATTTCTGATAGAGGTCAATTGTAACGTTGACACCGCCATATACAAATGGAAGCCAACACGCCGAACAGAATGGAAAATCATCGAAAAATGCAATCAAAAAGTAGAATGTACTGACAACGGGCATAACCGCTGTCTGGGAGGTGATGCAGAAGAATACGGAGGAAAGGAGGTATGTGCATCATGAGAAAAACAACAGAGTATAAGGCTGAAAACCGTCTGACGGTAGATATTGAAGGATTAATGGCAATGTTATCCTGCGGAGAAGTAACTGCAAAGAAAATTGCAGACTATGCAGAAGCAAGAGTGATTGTTGGAAGACGTGTTCTTTATAACGTGGATAAGATAAAAAAATATATTGATGCAATGGCAGTGTAATGAAAGATGAGAGGATAAAATACAACAACTTTCCTTCGGAATGAAAAGTGAAAAATATTCCTATAAAAAAGGCAAATAAAAATTAGCATTTTGCAGGAATTTACCCTTGGAAATCATAAAATATTATGTTAATCTGTGAGCAGATATCAGGTAGTAAATGACTGATACCGACAGGACAAAAATCATTCCGAATAACGAAAAATGAAGTGAAAGGAATGATTGATATGGCAAGAAAAGATAATAAAGGCAGAAATTTAAAAACAGGTGAATACCAGCGCCCGGATGGACGTTATGAGTATCGTTACAAGGATGAAATTACCGGAAAGCGTAATTCGGTTTATGCAGCTGATCTGGTGAGTCTGCGAGAAATGGAAAAGAAGATCAATAAGGATATGGATGATCTGCTTATTACAGACGCATCAGTCAAGAAGCTGACTGTAAATACGTTGTTTGAGCGATACATGGCAACAAAGAATATCAAGGAAAGAACGAAAAAGAATTATATCCGTATGTGGGACTACCGGATACGAAATACTTTGGGAAACATTCATGTTGTGGATTTTAAGACATCTCACGTAAGGACGTTCTTTTCCACATTGTCAGATGAAGGACTGGCACACAGTACGATCAAAGGTCTTTATGGCTTATTGAATCCCAGTTTTGAACTGGCAGTGGAAGACGGGATTATCCGTAAGAATCCGGTAACTGGAACACTTGGAGATTATGGGGCTCCGGCAAAGGAGAAAGAAGCACTGACACTGGAACAGCAGGAAAAACTCCTGAAGTTTGTTGAACAGAGTAATGTGTATAAGCCTCATCTTCCAATGATGCAGGTTATGTTTGGAGCTTGCCTGAGAGTGAGTGAGACTATCGGCTTAACCTGGTCAGATGTGGATATGAAGAACAGGGAGATTCATGTAGGTGGACAGCTTGTGTATTATGAAGGTGATGAAGGATATTGTTTCCATGATTCAGAAACCAAAACGGATGCAGGAATCAGAGATATTCCTATGACACAGATGGTATATGATGCGTTCCGTAAACAGAAAGAGCTGAACCTGATGCTTGGTTTGCAGAGTAATGTGGAGGTCGGTGGACGCAGTGGATTCATCTTCAATACAAAGCATGGACGTCCGATCATGCCGGCGGGAGTGAACAGCTTTCTGAAAAATATTGTCAATGCCTATAATAAGAAAGAAAGCAAACTGGCAGAAGAAGAGAAGCGAGAGCCGGAGCTGATGCCTCCTATTTCATCGCATACCCTTCGTCATACGGGATGTACCAGACTGGGTGAGAACAACGTCAATCCCAAAGTTATGCAGTATGTGATGGGCCATTCAGATGCACAGATTACAATGAATGTCTATAATCATATTGCAGAAAAGTCTCATGTGGAGAACGAGATGTCCAAAATGAACCTGCCAGAAACCGTACCTGCTGTGGTATAAACCATAAGTCGTTGTCGTAAAATGTGGTAAGAAAATCAGACGAATATATTTTTCCAAGAATTTGTCGTAAAAATGTGGTCAAATCAAGAAAATCGAGTGCGAAAGCAAGTGAAAAATCCCTGTGAAGCCCGTAAAATCAAGGCTTCACAAAATCTTCACAAAATAATTAGCACTCACCTATTGACAGTGCTAACATACATGTGCTATATAATAACTAGAACAAAGGAAGAGAGAAAGATAAGAAAGAAAAAAATTTTCATCCTCCGAAATGTTCTGACAACAACTGCGAAAGCAGTTTATATAAAAACTGTGAGGTTTCCTCACAGGGGCAACAAAGTTTGTTAGCATTGAAAGGAGAAATGACTTATGATGATGCCTAGTATTTTTGGAGAAAACTTATTTGATGATGATTGGATGAACTTCCCATTTGAGCAGGACTTCTGGGGAAAGAAGAATCCGTTATACGGTAAACACGCTAAGAACATGATGAAGACAGATATCCGTGAGCATGACGCAGGATATGAAGTAGATATCGATCTTCCTGGATTCAAGAAAGATGAGATCAGCATTGAGCTTGAGAATGGTTATCTGACCGTATCAGCTGCTAAGGGTCTTGACAAGGATGAGGAAGACAAGAAAGGTAAATACATCCGTAAGGAGCGTTATGCCGGAGCAATGCAGAGAAGCTTCTATGTTGGCGAGTATGTAACACAGGAAGACATCAAAGCAAAATATGAGAATGGTATTTTGAGACTGTCCGTGCCGAAGAAAGAGGCAAAACCAGTCGAAACAAAGAAGACCATCGCAATTGAAGGATAATCTGATTCCGGTTTTGGAATCTCAGGTAAAGTGAAAAGAGGAGCGAAAGCTCCTTTTTTCATGTCAAAAATCAGGTTGCAAACGATAATACTTGCATAATAAGAGGAGTAGCTCTATAATCTTAAATAAGAAACCCTACTATTTTACTAGGATAATAAAAATAAGTTTTCCAGCAAAAAGTATAGAAAATAAGAAAGGGGCAGATTATGAAAGTATTTTGGGGAATTTTAATTCCGTTTTTCGGAACATCATTAGGAGCAGCGTGTGTATTTCTTATGAAGGAGACACTTAGTGATAAGGTGCAGCGGGCGCTGACAGGATTTGCAGCAGGGGTGATGGTTGCGGCATCCGTTTGGAGTCTTCTGATTCCGGCAATCGAGCAATCAGAAAATCTGGGTGCATTTTCTTTTCTTCCGGCATTTATCGGATTCTGGCTGGGCATTCTTTTTCTATTGGCATTGGATCATATCATTCCGCATCTTCATATGAATAGTGAGCAGGCTGAGGGACCGAGAAGTCAGTTGAGACGTACAACAATGATGGTGTTGGCGGTGACTCTGCATAACATTCCGGAAGGTATGGCTGTCGGTGTAATATACGCAGGTTTTCTGGCTGGAGATATGCAGATTACAGCGGCAAGTGCATTTGCGTTATCACTTGGTATTGCGATTCAGAACTTTCCGGAAGGAGCGATTATCTCCCTGCCACTTCGGGCAGAAGGAGAAAAGAAAAGCAAGGCATTTCTCGGCGGAGTTCTTTCAGGTGTTGTAGAGCCGATCGGAGCTGTACTGACACTGGCTGCGGCACAGTTGATTCTGCCAGCGCTTCCTTATTTACTCAGTTTTGCTGCCGGAGCGATGCTCTATGTAGTGATCGAAGAGATGATACCGGAAATGTCACAGGGAAAGCATTCGAATATAGGAACGCTCTTTTTTGCTGTGGGATTCAGCATTATGATGATGCTGGATGTAGCGTTGGGATAACAAATTTACAAACATAGAAATAATTTGGATACAAGGTGTCAGGCACCATTATTCCGTATCCTTAATAAAATAAGCATAAAGACAGGGGTTGAGTTCTCTCATGGAAGAAGGGAGGATGGCAACCCCTAAACCATGTTTGGCCAAAGTTATGGCGGTTCTGTCATAGAGCGCTTTACCGGTTTCGGTTAGAGTAATTTGTGTTATACTTGGAGTCAGGGAAAGAAAGCAAAAAAGGAATGAAAGTATGAAACGAATTGATTTTGAACACGGAACAATTACAGGAAATATTTTAGGCGCGGCATTACCGATGCTGGTGGCACAGATATTGAGTCTTTTGTATAATATCGTGGATCGAATTTACATTGCCAGAATTCCGAAAGTCGGAACAACAGCACTTGGAGCTGTGGGCTTATGTTTTCCAATTATTGTGATTATCACAGCATTCTGTAACTTGTTCGGAAGTGGCGGCGCCCCTTTATTTTCCATTAATAGAGGAAAAGGAAATACCAAAAAAGCTGAAACAATTATGAATACATCATTTTCAATGATGTGCATTTGTGGAGTGGTATTGACGGTAATCGGCATGATGTCTGCAAGTCCGATACTGGTATTATTTGGTGCATCAGAGGAAGGGTTATCTTATGCGTATCCATATATGATGATTTATCTGATAGGAACAGTGCCATCCATGATTGCAACAGGAATGAATCCTTTTATTAATGCACAAGGTTATGCTACATCAGGCATGCTGTCTGTAACAATCGGAGCAGTTGCCAATTTAATTTTAGATCCATTATTTATATTTGGATTGCATTTAGGAATAAAAGGAGCTGCAATTGCAACGATTATTTCACAGACTTTATCAGCAGCATATGTATTTTATTTTTTGAGAAAAAAATCGGAGATAAAAGTTCGAATGCTCTCCAAGGCGGAATGGAAAGTATGTGGAACAGATGCAAAAAATATCGTGAGTCTTGGTAGTGCAGGATTTATTATGCAGCTGACAAATAGTGTAGTAACAATATGTTGTAACAGTGTGCTGTCAGGTATCGGAGGAGATGTTTATATATCAGTGATGACAATTGTATCAAGCATCCGGCAGATGGTAGAGACACCGATTTATGCTATGAATGAAGGAAGCTCTCCAATTTTAAGCTACAATTATGGAGCACAGCGTCCAAAACGTGTTAGAAAAGCAATTAGAGTAATGACTTGCATGATTCTTATTTATACGGCAATCATGTGGAGTGTGATTATTTTTGCACCGGAATTTTTGATCGGAATTTTCAGTTCGGATAAAGAATTACTGGTAGATGCAGTAGAAGCATTGAAGTTGTATTTTGCAGCATTTATATTTATGGATCTGCAATATATTGGACAGACGGTATTTAAATCATTAAATAAAAAGAAACAGGCAATCTTCTTTTCGTTACTTAGAAAAGTATTTATAGTCGTGCCATTAACATATTTGTTTCCATATACATTTCACATGGGAACAAGAGGTGTGTTTTTAGCAGAACCGATATCAAATGTAATCGGAGGAAGTTTGTGTTTTATTACAATGCTGGCAATTGTGATGCCGGAGTTAAAGAGAATGAAGAAGGAAAATTAAAAAAATTAGCACTCACCTCTTGACTCGGCTGAAAACTGCGTGCTATATAATAAATAGAACAAAACAAAAGGCAACAAAGTTAGTTAGCATTGAAAGGAGAAATGACTTATGATGATGCCTAGTATTTTTGGAGAAAACTTATTTGATGATGATTGGATGAACTTCCCATTTGAGCAGGACTTCTGGGGAAAGAAGAATCCGTTATACGGTAAACACGCTAAGAACATGATGAAGACAGATATCCGTGAGCATGACGCAGGATATGAAGTAGATATCGATCTTCCTGGATTCAAGAAAGATGAGATCAGCATTGAGCTTGAGAATGGTTATCTGACCGTATCAGCTGCTAAGGGTCTTGACAAGGATGAGGAAGACAAGAAAGGTAAATACATCCGTAAGGAGCGTTATGCCGGAGCAATGCAGAGAAGCTTCTATGTAGGTGAGAACCTTACACAGGAAGATATCAAAGCAAAATATGAGAATGGTATTCTGAGACTGTCAGTGCCGAAGAAAGAGGCAAAACCAGTTGAGACAAAGAAAACAATCGCAATTGAAGGATGATTTGAACACTGATGTGAGTCAGGTGTCAAATGTCGAAGGGGCTTATGTAAGCCCCTTCTTTTTGTGCGTAAATCTATTTATACGTGTATAAAACATATTTTTTCAGTACAAAAACGTTCATAAATTCGGTCGTAAATATTTACGATTGTTTTTATGAACGTTTTTGTATATAATAGAATCAATAGGATTGGAAAGGATGTGGGTGATATGCGTGAAACACGAACATTAGAATTCAAGGAAACGATTACAAATACTTTTTTGAAAACAGTAAGTGCCTTTTCGAATTATGATGGAGGAACCATTGTCTTTGGGATTGATGACGATGGAAAGATCAAAGGGTTGGCAGATGCTAAGCAATCGTGTCTGGATATTGAAAATAAAATAAACGACAGCATTTCTCCACAACCGAATTATACACTTGAGATACAGAATAATGATCAGACAATAAAACTTACTGTAAAAAGTGGACTTCAAAAGCCGTATTTATACAAATCAAAAGCATACAAACGAAATGATACAGCAACGATAGAAGTCGATACACTAGAATTTTCAAGACTTATTTTAGAAGGGCAAAATATCAGATTTGAAGAACTGACATGTAAAGACCAGGAGTTATCTTTTGAAGTGTTGCATCGCAAATTATCAGAAAACATTCAGATTGAAAGTTTTAGCAAGGATACATTGAAAACACTGAACTTATATGATAATGACAATGGTTACAATAATGCAGCAGGGCTGTTAGCAGATAAAAATCATTTTCCAGGAATTGATATGGTAAAATTCGGTGAAAATATCAGTATCATTCAAAAAAGATCAACATTTGAAAATATATCTGTATTAGAAGAATATGATAAGTCAGTAAATGTGTTTAGAGATTATTATCAATATGAAGTAATTCAAGGAATTGAAAGGAAAAAGGTCGAGAAGATTCCGGAAGCTGCGTTTAGAGAGGCGATTGCTAATGCATTGATTCACAGGGCCTGGGATGTAGAAGCACAGATCAGGGTATTGATGTTTGATGACAGGATTGAAGTTATTTCTCCTGGAGGTTTGCCATCCGGAATAACAAGGGAAGAATATTTGTCTGGTAAACTTTCTGTTTTAAGAAACCGGAATCTTGCCAATGTATTTTATCGTTTAGGTTTTGTTGAGATATTCGGAACCGGAATCACACGAATAAAACAACTGTATGAAGAAGGATTGATGAAACCAGAATTTGAAGTATCAGAGAATACGATTAAGATTGTACTTCCATTATTTGCAAAGAACATGAATCTTTCAGAGGATGAAAAGATGATTTATCGGATTCTTAGCCGAACAATGCTGAAACCAGTGAGTGAAATCATACCGTATGTACCGTTTGGTAAATCAAAGACGACAAAGCTGTTGAAAGAGATGGAACAAAAAGGTGTTATAGATATCCAAGGGCGAGGAAGAGGTACGAAATATATAATAAGATAAATATGAATCATAAACGCACAAAAAATCAGCCGTAAATATTTACGACTGATTTTTGCGCATTTATAATTCATTTGCAGTTTATTCAGTTTCAGCTTTGATTCCCTGCTCGAAAATCTCAACAGCTTTTTCATTCGGTTCGGCAGTAAGATTAGCCACAACGACAGCAATCAAAAGACTTGCGAAGAATCCAGGGATGATCTCGAAGATACCTGTGGCATCTGTCATTCCTGTCAGCAGCCATCCAAGATCTACAACGAATCCGGAGATTACACCTGCTACAGCGCCCTGGTAGTTAAAGCGTTTCCAGAACAGAGACAGCAGGATTGTAGGTCCGAAGGAAGCACCGAAAGCGCCCCATGCATTTTCAACCATATCCATAATAGCCTGAGCACCGCTTCCCTTGGAGTTCGCGATACCGAAAGCAATCAGGGAGAGGATCAGTACGAGGATACGTCCAACCATCAGTGTCTCTTTTTCAGAAGCATTTTTTCTGAAGAAAGGCTTGTACAGATCCGCTGTGAAGGAGCTGGATGCTACCAACAGCTGGGAATCTGCTGTGGAGATTGAAGCGGCAATGATCGCTGCAAGCAGAAGTCCACAGATGCCGGCAGGGAAGAACTTTCTGGCCATAGCAATGAAAACAAGTTTCTGATTTCCCTGAGTAAGCAGTTCCGCACCCATAACCATTCTTCCAAAGTAAGCAATCAGAACAGCAGAGAACAGTGAGATGATTACCCATACGATAGCTACGATAGAAGATTTCTTGATCATGGATGGTTTCTCGATAGACATAAAACGTACCAGGATATGTGGCATACCGAAGTATCCTAATCCCCATCCAAGTCCGCTGACAATATCCTGCCAGCTGGCATCAAAGATACCGCCTCCGAAAGCACACTGTGTTACAGCGCCTGTAGCGGCATCAGTATACTCATATACCGTAGTAAGAGCAGTAGGATCCAACAGATCACTGTGACCGATACAGACTACAAGAGGTACAAGCATCAGTGCAAGCATCATCAGTAATCCCTGGAAGAAGTCTGTCCAGCAAACAGCAGTAAAGCCACCAAAGAAAGTGTAGGCAACAATGATCAGCAAGAATGCGAACATAGCAATCTTAGGAGAAACTGTTGGGAACAAAGTTGTAAATACGGAAGTACCGGCTACCAGTGCAGATGCTACATAAATGGTATATGCAAACAGGAAGATCAGTGCACATGTCAACTGCAGTGATCTGGAGTCTGTTGCAAAACGATTTGTCAGATACTGTGGTAATGTGATCGCATCATCTGCAGCTTTAGAGAATGTACGCAGACGTTTTGCGCACAGAATCCAGTTGGCAGCTGTACCTAATGCAAGACCAATACCAATCCACATCTGTCCGAAACCGAAAGCTAAGATCGATCCCGGAAGCCCCATCAGCAGCCATGCAGACATATCGGATGCCTGTGCGGACAGTGCTGTTACCCAAGGTCCCATGGATCTTCCACCAAGGAAGAAGTCCTCGGAGTTCTTATTGGTACCGTTAAAGTAAAATACTAACGCTACGCCAAGCAAAATGGCGAAATACGCAATAAAAGTAATGATTTCCCAATTCATATTCTTTTATCCTTTCCTTATATTATTTTATATGATGATATCGGGCAGGATTGTAAGAAGGCATAGCATTTATACAATCCATAGGTATCAAAATCATAACTGAAGGCGTTTTTAACCCGCAATAACATTTAATTTACCGCAATTGGACGGATATTGTCAATAGTTTGAGGAAAATACGTTGCTGCCCGGTATTTTTCATGTTTTGCGGTTAGTTAAAGCGAACAGATTATTTTTTAACAAATTATGTAAAAATCACGAAATATTGATGGAATATCGCGTGGTATTGTGAGATAATAGAAAAGTAAGAGTTGTGTTCTAAAAAATAGAAAACGAGGTAGAACAGCATGAAACTGATCAAAGAAAAGAAGATCTATACAGGGGATGGTATGATTGAAAATGGTTATATCCGCTTCGATGAGAAGATTGAAGAAGTCGGAGATATGACAGGATTTGAGCCGAAAGAAGATGATCTTGAGGTGAACTGTGCTGGAACGATGGTGGTTCCGGGATTTATCGATATTCATAGCCATGGTGGTTATGGAAAAGATAATATGGATGCTACACCGGATGAGATTGATGAGATGGTTAAGCAGATGACAAAGCAGGAGGGAATCACAACTTACTTCTGTACAACTATGACTCAGACCTATGAGAACATCGAGAAAGCAATGCAGAATATTCATGATGCGGCACAGAAGAACCCGGTGATCAAAGGAATCCACGTAGAGGGACCATTTATCTCAACTGTGTTTAAGGGAGCACAAGATCCTTCTTATATTAAGAAACCAGATGAAAACACACTGGAAAAATGGAATGAGATCAGTGGTGGACTGATCCGTATTGTTACTTATGCACCAGAAGAGGCTGATCCGTCATTTGAGACATGGTGCAAGGAAAATGGAGTTGTCTTAAGCGCAGGACATTCGAATGCATTATACGGGGAATTGAATGCAAGCGGAGCAACACATGTGACTCATCTTTACAATGCACAGCGAGGACTGAATCACAGAGAGCCGGGGGTAACAGGATATGGTATGCTGGCAGAAGGGATACACGCAGAGCTAATCTGTGACGGAAAGCATATTGTACCGGATATGGTGAAACTCGCATGCAAAGTAAGAGGGTATGATGGAATCGAGCTGATCACAGACTCTATGCGTGCGAAAGGAATGCCGGAAGGAAAGAGCGAATTGGGCGGACAGGTCGTAATCGTAAAAGATGGTATGGCAAAACTGGAAGACGGAACGATCGCAGGAAGTATCCTTACATACATTCAGGCATTTAAAAATGTTATGGAATTTACAGGAGCTACTGTTGAAGAAGCGGTTAAGATGACATCCGGAAACCAGGCGAAGGAATTTGGACTTGAGACCAAGGGTGCAATCGCAGTTGGAAAAGATGCAGATATGGTTGTATTAAATGATGCGTTTGATTTAGTACAGACAATCAGCTATGGTAAACTCGCATAAGGAATAAGAAGTTATAAAATATATTTACTGAAGCAGGAAGCAAATAGATTTGATCTATGAAAATATGGGGTGGCTTCCAAAGCACTCGATATAAATATAATGAAATGAGAGGGTATTAAACATGGAAGTAATTGTAAAGAAGAATTATGAAGAGATGAGCAAGGCAGCGGCAACATTGTTTGCAGCAGAGATTATGGAGAATCCAAAGACAATCCTTGGAATGGCAACAGGATCTACACCGGTTGGTCTGTACAAAGAGCTTGTTAAGATGTATGAGGCGGGAGATCTTGATTTCTCTCAGGTTACTACATTCAACCTGGATGAGTATATCGGGCTGGCACCGGAGCATGATCAGAGCTATCATTATTTCATGAATGACAATCTTTTCGATCATGTAAATATCAACCAAGAGAATGTACATGTACCGGATGGGGTTGGATTTGAAGCTGGAGAGGCAGGAAAAGCATATGAAGAGCTGATGGCAAAGACAGGACAGGTAGAAATCCAGCTGCTTGGACTTGGATGCAATGGACATATCGGATTCAACGAGCCGGCAGATGAGTTTACAAAAGTAACAGGTGAGATCGACCTGACAGACAGCACAATTGAAGCGAATAAGCGTTTCTTTGAGAAGAAAGAAGATGTGCCGAGAAAAGCTGTTTCTATGGGGATCGGAACAATTATGCGTGCAAAGAAGATCGTACTTCTTGTAAACGGAGAGAATAAAGCAGAGATCCTGAAAGAAGTAGTAAACGGACCGGTTACACCAAAGGTACCTGGAAGTATCTTACAGTTCCATCCACATGTAACAGTGATCTGTGACGAAGAGGCAGCAAAGTACCTGTAAAATTCCTGTAAGAGGTCCTTAACTGACATACGGTTAACGCTTAATAGCAGCTTGTGTCCAGAGAGACTTCTTAGTAAACGATAAGAACCATGAAGAAGCTGCCAACGGCAGCTTCTTCTAATATATAAAATTCTTGTAACTATTCAGAGCCAACCTCCAAAATGCTATGCATTTCGGAGGTGTGGCGTATCCGCCAAATAAAATTTCAAAAACAGTCTAAAAAATGCAAGCATTTTACACCTTTTTTTGAAATTTTGCTTGGCTCTGAACAGTTACAAATTCTTAATTATTGAAGGAAAACAGAACAGATGAAAACAACAATATTAGAAGCATGCACAGATTGTGTACAATCAGCGATCAATGCGCAGAAAGGTGGCGCAGACCGAATCGAGCTTTGTAGTAATCTTGTGATCGGAGGACTTACTCCGGGAAAAGCATTATTTGATCTTGTAAAAAAATATACGAATATCAAGACAAGAGTTCTTCTTCGTCCAAGATATGGAGATTATTGTTATGACCAGTATGAGTTTGAACAGCTAAAAGAGGAAGTTCAGATGTACTGTGAGATGGGAGCTGATGGAGTTGTCATCGGAATGCTCAATCCGGATGGTACGTTGGATACAGAGCATATGGCAGAGCTTATTAAGGCAGCAGGAAATAAAGAGAAAGCGCTTCACCGTGCATTTGATGTCTGCATAGATCCGATGAAAGCACTCGAAGAAGCCATTGAACTTGGATTTGATACGATTCTGACAAGTGGACAGAAGGAAACAGCATGGGAAGGAAGAGAGATGCTGAAAGCACTTCAGGAAAAAAGCGCAGGAAGAATAGAAATCCTTGCCGCAAGTGGGATTGGTGCAGAATCAATAGAAAAGCTTCTTCCATATACTGGAATTACTTCTTATCATATGTCTGGAAAAATCGTAGTGGACAGTGCGATGAAATATAGAAAAGAAGGAATAGGACTTGGATTGTCAGAGCGTGGAGATTATGCGCTCTGGCAGACTTCGGAAGAAGAAATCGTGAAAGCAGTAAAGGTTTTAAAAACAATAGATTAACTTCAACAGACGTGTCTTGCACAGCTTGAAAAAAACAGTTATACTCATAGACAAAGGTAAAAACAGTAACAATTTTAACAGGAGAAAGCGGATTATGATCAAAGTAATAGCAAGTGATATGGATGGAACACTTCTTGGAGACAATCATAAAGTAGCACCGGAGACAGTAGAAGCGATCCGTGAAGCACAGGCGGCGGGAATCCGCTTTATGATAGCAACCGGAAGAAGTTATAATGGAGCAATGGAAGAATTAAAAGATCTGGATCTTGGCTGTGATTTTATTGTGGGCTCAGGCGCAGAGGTACGCAACCCAAAGGGTGAAATTCTAAAAAGCATAGGATTTACATATGAGGTCTGCAATGAGGTGGCAAAGGTATTGGAAGAATATCCAATCTCGGTATTGTATTGTGCCGGACCTTATGAGTATCGTGTGGGAACACCGGAGGAAGTAGAGGAGAGTATTGTTCGTCAGATTCAGTTGTTCCATTTATCTGAGTGCAGAGACCAAATAGAGCAGTCAGAACTTTATAAGCGAGTGAAGGCAAGTTCAAGACGAATCGATTCTGTGGACGAATTAGAGAAACAGGGAATTATAATCCATAAGATTTTCCTTTTTACAGGCGATCTGGAGATGCTTGATAAGATCAAGCGCAGACTGATGCAGAATCCGGAGCTCGCAGTTGCGTCTTCCTTCTATAATAATCTGGAAATCACGGTAAAAGGAGCGGAGAAAGGACCTGCGATTCAGGAATATATTGAATCTTTAGGTTATACAAAGGATGAAGTGATGGTATTTGGTGACAGCCTGAATGATTACTCTATGTTGTCTATGGATTTTGGCGCAACTGTTGCGATGGAAAATGCAGATGATGAAGTGAAGCAGGTTTCAAAATATGTTACAAAGTCAAATGAAGACTTAGGGGTGGCATATACCATTCATGAACTGTTGAAAAAGCAGGGGAAAATCAATTCAGATTGTGAATAACTTTTCAAAAAATGAAACTGTATGTTGATAACACAAAATGAAAGCGAGGCAATTAAGATGGATGCAAGACAGAAAAGAAACAAAGTACTTGGAGAACGTGTGGTGAAAGCGCTTGAATCCAGAAATATGGATGCTTATTATGCTGAGACAAAGGAAGAAGCAGTGAAGAAAGCACTGGAGTGGATTCCGGAAGGAAGCACGATTAATATGGGAGGTTCCTCTTCTGTTCGTGAGTGTGGATTGATTGATGCAATCTGTTCCGGAAATTATAATTTCTGTGACAGAGATAAAGCATCTACACAGGAAGAGAAACAGAAAATCGCGAGAGCAGCTTTTTCCTGCGACTGGTTCCTCGGAAGCGTGAATGCGATGAGTGAGGACGGTGTCTTCATTAATATTGACGGAAATGCAAACCGTGTGGCAGCATATGCATTTGGACCCAAGAATGTACTTTTAATTGTTGGTATGAACAAAGTTGTAAAGACACAGGAAGATGCAATGAGCAGGGCGAGAAATGAAGCTGCACCTGTAAATGCACAGCGTTTTGGAATTGATACACCATGTTCCAAGGCTGGAAGCTGCTTTGACTGTAAGAGTCCGGAATGTATCTGCTGTCAGATATTGATGACAAGATTCAGTCGTCAAAAGGGGCGCTTTAAAATTATCCTTGTAGACGAGAATCTTGGCTTTTAGAGAATAGAATAAGTGGGGGAAAACAAATGGGAAGAAACGTAAAAAAGCCGGTACGCCGCAGAGGGGCAAAACGGCAGGCAGAGAGAAGAGGCGGGCGAAAGAAAAAACGTGTTGCATTTGATGTAGTAACAACGACGATTTTGATCGTGGCAATCTGTGTTTTTGCATTTTCACTTTTTCAGTTGGTTAAAATGCTGATACCGTACTATTCCGGTGGAAAAGAGTACGACAAACTCAAAGATAAAGCAATTACGATAGAGACTACGAAGGATTCAGAGGACACCTCGGAAGCTCGATTTAAGGTGGATTTTGATGTACTCTTGCAGGAAAATCCGGATACTGTTGCATGGATCCGTTTTGATGAACCGTCGATCATTAGTTATCCGGTTGTGAAAAGTGCGGATAATAAGGAATACCTTACAAAGACATTTACGGAAAGTGATAATAAGCTTGGTGCTATTTTCATGGATATGAGAAATACAAGTGATTTCTCAGACAAGAATACAATGATTTATGGTCATAATATGAAAATAGGCGGAGAGATGTTTTCGCAGCTGAAAGAGTATGAGGAAGAATCTTTCTATAAAGAACATCCGAATTTCTATATTTATACACCGGATGGAAAAACAAGGACTTATACCGTGTTTTCAGCAGCTGTTGTGAAGGATACTGCAGATCAGTATAATCTGACGTATGCGACAGACGAAGCGTTTGAGAGTTATTTGAAAATGTGTAAAGAAGATTCAGCATATGACACAGGAACAGAAGTGAATGCGCAGTCTCAGATTGTCAGTCTTTCAACTTGTACCAATGTAAGAGAAGATGAGAGATTCCTTTTGCAGGGAGTATTGACGGCGACAGACGGAGGAGAAGATTAGAATGGCAGACAGATTTGATGTAGGCGACATTATTAAGATGAAGAAACCTCATCCATGCGGAAGTCAGGAGTGGGAGATTCTCCGGGTCGGAGCGGATTTCCGTCTCAAATGTATGGGGTGTGGGCATCAGATTATGGTGCCAAGAAAATTGGTAGAAAAAAATACAAGACAAATCACAAAAAAGGCTTGAAACAACAAATTCTTTATGGTATTATAAGAAACTGTGACATGCTGATGGAACAATTCCAATCAGTCATTCAATTTCCTTGTTCCCGGGAGGAACCGGGGGCCAAGAGACCATAAGGAGGTAAAATAAGATGAATAAGTATGAATTAGCTGTTGTTGTAAGCGCAAAACTCGAAGACGAAGCAAGAGCAGAAGTAATCGAGAAAGTGAAAACAATGATCACTCGTTTCGGCGGTAATGTAACAGACGTTGATGAGTGGGGCAAGAGAAGATTCGCTTACGAGATCCAGAAAATGAAAGAAGGATTTTATTACTTCATCCACTTCGAGGCTGAAAGTACAGTTCCAGCTGAAGTAGAGCAGCGTATCCGCATTATGGACAATGTACTCAGATATTTATGCGTGAAACAGGAAGCATAAGCGGAAAGAGGTATATATGAATAAAGTAGTTTTAGTAGGACGGTTAACAAGAGACCCAGAAGTGAGATATTCACAGGGAGACAGTGCTACAGCGGTTGCAAGATATACACTTGCTGTAGATCGCAGATTCAGAAGAGACGGTGAGCCGACAGCGGATTTTATTCCGTGTGTTATATTCGGACGTTCCGCAGAGTTTGCTGAGAAGTATTTCCATCAGGGAATGCGTGTCTCAATTTCCGGACGTATCCAGACAGGAAGCTACACGAACAAAGATGGTGTGAAAGTATACACAACAGAAGTGATCGTGGAAGAACAGGAGTTTGCAGAGAGCAGAGCCGAGGCCGAAGCTAACAGAGCAAGTTTCCAGCGTCAGTCTGCACCGAGTCCGGCACCTAGCGCAGATGCAGGTGATGGCTTCATGAATATCCCGGATGGTATCGATGAGGAGTTACCGTTTAACTAAGTCGGAAAGGAGATAACCATCATGGCTTACGAAAAAGGAAGCAGACCAGAGGGTGGATTCAAAAGAAGAGGCCCAGCTCGTAGAAGAAAAAAAGTTTGCGTGTTCTGTGGTAAAGAAAATAACGAAATCGATTACAAGGACGTTGCAAAATTAAAGAAATATGTTTCTGAAAGAGGAAAAATTCTTCCTAGAAGAATTACAGGAAACTGTGCTAAGCACCAGAGAGCTCTTACAGTAGCAATCAAGAGAGCTAGACACATTTCTCTTATGCCTTACGTTCAGGACTAATTGAGATAATTAGCTAATAACAAGATCGAATTTTTGGAGAAATTCAGAAATTCGATCTTTTTGCTTTTTTCTAACTCATTTTTGCATAATACAACCTATAGCATCTTAGGGGAAAAGATGCTATAATAGATTAGCTATATTGTAATTAGTCACATATGGTGGTGATTGATAGTAGTCCCAGGTGAGGTATTAGTTATGAAAAAGAATAAAATGCAGCTGAAGGGACAGCTCAGAATGTACATGCGATGGCCGCTGATCATGACACTTCTCTTGATTGGCATGGATGTATGGGTGTACATGGTGGACAAGAAAGCCGGACTTTTGATGTCAGTGTTCATAATTATATATGTAGGAATCGCTTTTTCGCTGTATTTCTATAACAGATCTTTGATCCTGGCAGATCTGATCCAGTTTTCAGTACAGTACAAAGGTATTGAAAACCGGCTGCTCAAAGAACTGGCAATTCCCTATGCGATTGCGCTTGAAGATGGGAGGATTCTGTGGAAGAATGATTGTTTTTTAAATCTGACAGAGGGTCAGAGAAAAGAACGTTATCTGAACCGTATGATTCCAGAATTACATCCGGGTGTGTTTCCAAAAAATGATGTGGATCACGTAGAATTGGAAGTAACTTATCGTGAAAGAAGTTATCAGGCAGAGCTTCGAAAAGTATCATTGGAGGGATTCAGTGAGAAAGAAGAGTTGCTTCAGATTCCGGAAGAGCAGGAATATTTTGTTGCAGTTTCTTTAAGAGATGTGACAGAACTGAATGCCTACATCCGAGAGAACGAAGACCAGAGAATGATTGCCGGATTGATTTATATCGATAACTATGACGAGGTCATGGAAAGTGTTGAGGAAGTCAGACAATCCCTTCTCGTGGCATTGATCGACCGTAAGATCAATAAGTATATCGGAGACGTAGATGGTATCGTAAAGAAACTGGAGAAGGATAAATATTTTATCGTACTTCGAAAGGATGCTTATAAAAAGCTGAAAGAAGACAAGTTTTCCCTTCTGGAAGAGGTAAAACAGGTTAATATCGGTAATTCAAGATCAGCAACGCTGAGTATTGGTTTGGGATTGAATACGGCAACGTATGCGTTGAGTTACCAGTATGCACGTGTGGCAATCGACCTTGCACTTGCCAGAGGCGGGGATCAGGCAGTTATTAAGGACTGCAACGGAATTACGTATTTTGGTGGTAAGAAGGAGCAGACAGCGAAGAATACACGAGTGAAGGCGCGTGTTAAGGCTGAGGCACTTCGAGAGTTTATTGTGACCAGAGACAAAGTTATTGTTATGGGTCATAAGATTGCTGACCCGGATTCTTTCGGTGCATGTATGGGTATTTACCGTGCTGCAGTAAGTCTGGAGAAAAAGGCACATATTGTGATCAATGAAGTTACAGGATCTGTTCGTCCGTTGTATGATGAGATTCTGGAGAGTCCTGCATATGAGGATGATATTTTTATTACGTCAGAACAGGCATTGGATTATGTGGATGACAATGCAATGGTCATTGTGGTAGATACGAACAAGCCACAGATGACAGAGTGTCCGGAACTCTTGAAGAGATCAAAGATGATTGCAGTGCTGGATCATCACAGGCAGAGCAGTAATATTATTGAGAACGCGGTACTTTCTTATGTGGAGCCGTATTCTTCTTCCACTTGCGAGATGATCGCAGAAGTTCTACAGTATATGGTAGATGACATCAAATTCCCGGCACTTGAAGCAGAGTGCATGTATGCCGGAATTATGATCGATACGAGAAACTTTATGAACCGCACAGGTGTGAGAACCTTTGAAGCAGCAGCATTTTTGAGAAGATGTGGTGCGGATATTACACGGGTACGTAAGATGTTCCGTGATGATATGGCATCTTATCAGGCAAAGGCTGAGGCAGTCCGCAATGCGGAAGTTTATCGTAAGGAGTATGCGATTGCAGTATGCCCAAGTGATATTGACAGTCCTACAGTGCTTGCAGCACAAGCGGCGAATGAATTGCTGGATATTAGCGGAATAAAGGCTTCTTTTGTATTGACGGAATATGAAAATAAGATTTATATGAGTGCACGTTCCATCGATGAAGTGAATGTTCAGATTATCGCGGAGAAGCTCGGTGGAGGCGGTCATATTAATTCTGCGGGAGCACAGTTTGACCACACGAATATGCATGAAGCAGTCAGTGCATTGAAAGAGACCATTGATAAAATGATAGAAGAAGGAGATATTTGATAATGAAAGTTATTTTATTACAGGATGTAAAATCTCTTGGAAAAAAAGGAGAGATCGTAAACGTAAATGATGGATATGCTAGAAACTTTATCCTTCCAAAGAAGCTTGGACTGGAAGCAACAGGAAAGAATCTGAATGATCTGAAGCTTCAGAAGAATAACGAGAAAAAAGTTGCGGAGGAGAACCTGGAGGCAGCGAAAGAGCTTGCAGCTAAGATCGCAGAAGCTAAAATTGTAACACACATCAAAGTTGGAGAAGGCGGAAGAACTTTCGGTTCTGTATCAAGCAAAGAGATTGCAGAGGAAGTAAAAGCACAGTTGAATCTTAATGTTGATAAAAAGAAGATCCAGTTAAAAGAAGCGATCAAGACACTCGGAACACACAACGTGTCTGTAAAGCTTCATCCACAAGTTACAGCAGAGCTGAAAGTAGTTGTACAGGAAGAAGCATAAGGAGACGAAATCTTTATGGATATGGAAGCAGCAATGAAACGAATTCCTCCGCACAGTGCGGAGGCAGAGCAGGCAGTGCTCGGTGCGATGCTGATGAACAAGGAGGCCATTACGGTGGCCTCCGAGATATTATCAGGAGACGATTTTTATCAGACAGCATATGGAATCTTGTTTAATTCTATGGTGGAACTGTTTCATGCGGGAAAACCGGTCGATCTGATCACCTTGCAGGAATATCTGAAAGAAAAGGATGTCCCGCCAGAGATCAGCAGCATGGAGTTTGCAAGAGATTTGCTGATGGGAACACAGACTTCTGCGAATATCAAGAGCTATGCTGAAATTGTACGTGAAAAATCAATCATGCGTCGCCTGATCAAAGTAAATGAAGAGACAGCAAATGCCTGTTATCTGCAGAATCAGCCATTAGAGGAGATTCTGGAAGATGCACAGAAGCAGGTTTTTGCACTTGCAGAGACAGGGAATTCAGAAGAGTATGTACCGATCAAGCAGGTTGTACTCAATGCATTGGATGTAATCGAGCGTGCGTCCAAGACAAAAGGAACAGTAACAGGAATTCCGACAGGATTCATTGATCTTGATTATAAGTTGTCTGGTCTGCAGCGCTCAGACCTTGTACTGATCGCAGCCCGTCCTTCTATGGGGAAGACAGCGTTCGTATTGAATATCGCACAGCATGTGGCATTTCGTCAGAATAAAGCAGTAGCAATCTTCAGTCTCGAGATGTCCAAAGAGCAGTTGGTAAACCGTTTGTTCTCATTGGAGTCTCATGTGGATGCACAGATACTAAGAACCGGTAATCTGTCAGATACGGATTGGGAGAAGTTGATCGAAGGAGCCGGAACAATAGGATCATCAAGAATGATCATTGATGATACGTCAGGTATTACGATTTCAGAGATGCGCTCAAAGTGTAGAAAATACAAGCTGGAGATGGGACTTGACCTGATCATTATCGACTACTTACAGTTGATGAGTGGAAGCAATTCAAGAAAGAATGAAAGCCGTCAGCAGGAGATTTCCGAGATCTCCCGTTCTTTGAAAGGTCTTGCCAGAGAATTGAATGTGCCGGTGCTTGCACTGTCACAGTTGAGCCGTGCGGTTGAGCAGAGAACAGATAAGCGTCCGATGCTTTCAGACCTTCGAGAGTCCGGAGCAATCGAGCAGGATGCCGATGTCTGTATGTTTATCTATCGTGATGACTATTATAATCCTGACACGGAAGATAAGAATATTGCAGAAATTATTATCGCAAAACAGAGAAACGGCCCGATCGGTACCGTGCGTCTTGCGTGGATGCCACAGTACACTCGTTTTGGAAACGAGCTGCGTCAGCAGGATCAGGAGATGTAAAAAAGAAAAGGACAGGCACTTGTTGGAGAGCCTGTCCTTTTTCGGTATACAAATCCAATAAATCTACCGGTATGTGCAGTGTGCAATTAGAAATCGAAGAAATGCTATGTAAATCTTTTTTTGAATCTCAGTACCGGACTATTCTTCACACTTTCTCTTCGGGTCGCCTGCTGCTGGCGAATCAGGCTGTCCAGTTTACGGAAATGTTCTTCTTCCTGCCGTTCTTTTGCCTGGAAAAGAAAATCCATCTCACGTATGACATCGGCGGTGACCTGAGTGCTGATTTCTTTTTCTAATGTTTTGTTATTTTCAGTAACAACTTCCGTAAGTACCTCTCCGATGAGTGAACGTACATGTTCCAGCTGGGTATTTGTGATGACTTCGACCGGAGTAGTGGTGGTGGCCGGTTTGCACTCAGATGTCAGGTCAGGTGCGGGTGTTTTGGCAATGGCATTCTTTTCCTTGTTTTCAGCGTGTCTCATTATCTGGCGTGTGGATTTCAACTCTGGGATCAATGGCTTCAGATCGCGAAGCAGAACCCCTTCATTCTTAAGTTTTTTAATACAGCAAAAGAGCTGGATATCATCTTGGGTATAATATCGATGTCCCATCTCTGTGCGGCCGATAGGAATATGAAGTTCATCTTCCCAGTATCTTAAGACATGGGATTCTACTTGAACCTTCTTGGCAGCTTCAGAGATCATAAATCTGACTTCACCCATTGATTTTCTATCCTCCTGTTAGAATCATTGCGATTACTGTTCTGATTTCGCTACATTCATTATAGCATAGAGAAATTATGAAAGGAGTGCTAATCGTTCGTCAAATTGTGGCAAAAAAAGAAATCCTGCTACATCGAATCAATCGGATGAGCAGGATTTCTGCGTTTTGTGATCACTTAGCGCTTATAAATTATGCTTCAGAGATAGCGCCTGTAGGACAAGCAGCCTCACAAGCTCCGCAATCTACACAAGCATCAGCATCGATCTCATATTTGCCATCTCCTTCAGAAATAGCGCCTACTGGACATTCGCCTTCGCAAGTACCACAGCTTACACATTCATCACTAATTACGTGTGCCATTGTATGTACCCTCCTTTTTTGGATTACGATAGGTTTTTCCCTTTTCGTTATCCTCATTTTAATACAAGATGGGGAAATATACAAGAGTTCCTGATGTATTTATTTGAGTAATTTATAAGTTAGTCTTATAGAACTTATAAACGTGGAAAATAGAAGATTTCTATCCTAAATTAGTAAAAAACAAAAATTCACGAGATTTTAAGAAATTATCTCTTCCATTTTTCAAGGATTCGTGTATCATAATGGATTGAGAGTTAAAAAGTAGAAAACATAGAGATAAAATTGTGTAAATGAAAAGAAGGAGAAGGTTATGCGGAAACGAAATGTAAGAGCAGCGATTGCGGCAGCACTTTGTATGACGGTACTTGCAGCCGGCTGCGGAAAGAAAGCAGATGATCCGGTTTTTACAGGAGATAAGACAGAAACACCGGTATATCAGGCGAATCTGGATGCAATCAAATCTTCTGCATATGCATCGGTAGACAATCTGGATCTGGAACCTGGAACTTATATTTCTGTAATCGGAAGGGCATCTTCAACACCATATTGGAATCAGGTAAAGGCAGGGGTAGAGCAGGCAGCAACGGACTTGAATACAGCACTGGGCTATTCAGGAAATGATAAGGTAAAAGTATTATACAGTGCACCGGATGAGAATGATAATATCGATCAGCAGGTGAATATTCTGGATGAAGAGCTTGCACGTTATCCGGATGTGATCGCAATTTCCAGTGTAGATGCAAGCGCATGCTCCGTCCAGTTTGATCTTGCGATTGAGAATGGAATTCCGATCGTAGCATTTGATTCGGGAAACAGCTATCAGAATATCCAAAGTACTTGCAAAACGAATAATATAGAAGCGGTAACAACAGGAACAAAGAATTTCTGTGAGAAGATCGGTGACAGTGGAGAAATTCTGCTGCTTGTGCATGATACAGTATCAGATACGGCGAAAGAGCGTGAGGCAGAAATCAAAAATGAACTTGCAGCAAATCATCCGAATGTGACTGTTACAGAGACAATTTATCTGGATCAGCTGGAAATGTTGAAGAAACAGATTGTGGCTGAACAGGTAGGGGTAACACCAGAAGAACTGGCAGCCGCAGAAGCAGGAGAAAAGAAGGAAGAGACAACAGGAACAGGTGATGCTTCCGAGACAATTGCAGATGCAGCATCGAATGCGGCTTCTTCATCAGCAGACGAAAGTGCGAATGAGACAGCACAGGAAGCGGACAATGAATTGTCCGAGAAGATGCAGCAGGTCAACGATGGCGCGGCAAAGATGAGTGATGAAGATGCAATTCAATATTATATGGAGAAACATCCTGATTTAAAGGGATGTATTGCTACGAACGAGACAGTAACCCAGCTTGCAATTAGGACGCTGGATCAGTTTGATTCAGAAAAACATATTACATTAGTAGGGTTTGATGCAGGAAAAGAGCAGGTCAATGCATTGAAAGATGGAAAGGTGGATGGACTTATTGTGCAGAATCCTTTTGGAATGGGATATGCGACAGTAGTTGCAGCGGCACGTACAGTTCTTGAGATTGGAAATGAAGCTGAGGTCAACACAGGATATGTGTGGGTGACAGCAGACAATATGAATGACGATACGATAACACCGTTCCTTTACGAATAAGTTGAAAATAAATCGAACAATTTCATAAAAGAAAAGAGCTTGTCAGGCAAAAGAAAAACATCAGGATTTTATTACTTCTATATTTCTGAATTTCAGAATGAAGTATAAAACCTGATGTTTTCTTTGTTTTATTCACGTTGTCCTTTAAGCTTTGCTTAAAGAAAAAATAAATTCGGTGCCAACCCCTTCCGTACTGATTACATTGATATGTTCATCGTGAGCCTGTATGATTTCTTTTACGATCGAAAGTCCAAGTCCGGTTCCTTTCTTATCTTTTCCACGGGAAAGATCTGATTTGTAGAAACGCTCCCAAATCTTATTGATTTCCTTTCTTGAGATTCCGATTCCATGATCCTTTACAGAAACAAAGACTTTGTCATTTTTTGTTGTTACTTCTACTGTAATAGAAGAGTCATTCTCACTGAATTTGATCGCATTATCCAGAAGATTATAAAGAACCTGTTGGATTTTGCGTCGGTCAGCCATTACATCAATCTGTTCAGACAGTAGAAAGAGCTTAATGGATATATGCTTCTGAGTACAGACACCCTCGAAAGACTGGGCAGTATGTTTGATCATCTCCTGAATATCAAAGGAAGTTTTATTGAGCAGGAGCTCTTTTGTATCAAATTCGTTCAAAGTAAGAAGATCCGTTGTCAGGTCAGTCAGTCGTTCCGTTTCGAAGAGAATGATATTTAAGTATTTCTCATGAAGCTCTGGTGGGATTGTTCCGTCTGCCATTGCTTCTACATAACCCCTGATTGAAGTCAACGGAGAACGGAAATCGTGGGATACATTTGCTACGATCTTTTTCTGATAATCATCAGAATCCTTCAGTTGTGCAGCCATAAAATTCAGTGATGCGGATAAATATCCGATCTCATCATGCCTGTTTACCGGAATCTCGTAATCCAGATTGCCCATGGCATATTGCTTCGCAGCTTCTGTGATCAGCAACAATGGCCGATGGACGAAGAAATGGAACCCAAGCAGGAAGATGAAGGACAACAGGAAAATAACTCCAAGAGAAATATAAACCGGAACCATCAGCGTGCGGCATCTTTCGTTGATCAGAGAGACAGGGCTGTGAATGATCAGATATCCCTTTGTATAAAATCCCTGTGTGACAGGAGCCATTACAGTAATCATATCTTCCTGAAAATAATTATGATAGGTTCCGATCATGTACTGGTTGCTCCCGATTTCGGCCGGATCAAAATTATTGACTGATTGTGGTGCAGTAGTATCCTTCAGGTTGGCAGAGGTGATCATTGTACCATCTTTTTCAACAAACCACAGAGAAGAATTAAGATACGTCTTCATAGCAGATAACTGAGAATGAACAGCCCAGCTGGAAGATTCGTTTGAAAAATAGGAAGGCAGATAATTATCTGCAATCATGGTTGCTTCTCTGTATAATGTCTGTGAAGTATCTTTTTCCAGACGTTCGGTGATCAGTTCTGTGGTCAATGTTGCCGTTGTGAAAACACACAGAAACCCGAAAATAATATAAAGTACAATAAATTTTAAATGCAGAACTGCTTTCATAATTTCTCCCTAAGTACTCATCGGTCACCAGATGCTGTTTACAGTATCCAGGATCGATGATTTAAATCTATTTTGTCTCAAATTTGTAACCAATTCCCCATACAGTACTGATATTCCAGTGAGGGTGGTCTTTAATTTTTTCACGCAGACGTTTAATATGAACATCAACGGTACGAGTGTCTCCGATATATTCATAGCCCCAGATACGGTCTAAGAGCTGCTCTCTTGTGAATACCTGATTCGGTGATGCAGCAAGACAGTAAAGGAGTTCTAATTCTTTTGGCGGCATATCAACAGGATGTCCGTCACAAACAACAGAGTAGTTTGTAAGGTTGATTGTCAATCCGTCAAACTCTGCACATTTTGTTTTTTCAACAGAAGTATCATTCTGTTGTCCAACCTGATATCTTCTCAAGACAGCTCTTACGCGGGCCACCATTTCCTTAGGGTCAAATGGCTTCATGATATAATCATCTGCTCCGAGTTCCAGTCCGAGAACTTTGTCAAATACTTCACTTTTTGCCGAAAGCATGATAATCGGTGTGGCAGCTTTGGAACGAATCTCACGACAAACCTGATACCCGTCAATTCCTGGAAGCATCAGATCAAGAAGGATCAGATTTGGCTGATAGCTGTCAAAAGCTGCAAGCGCATCTTCTCCATCATATACTAATTTTGTATCAAAACATTCTTTTGTGAGATAAAGAGAAATCAGTTCAGCGATATTCTCATCATCATCTACGATTAGGATTTTCTGTTTTCCAAACATTCTTTTTTCCCCCATTAACCATGATAAGGTAGTTGATAACTGTTTAAAATAATTAGCCAAGTTCTACAATTGTTACACCAGCGTCACCTTCACCGAATTCGGCAAGGTGATAGGATTTTACATGTTTCTGACGACGCAGATATTCATGAATTCCCTTTCTGAGTGCTCCGGTTCCCTTTCCGTGAACTACACGGACAGTATTCAGGTGAGCGAGGATTGCGTCATCCAGGTATTTATCCAGCTCAGCAACGGCTTCATCAACAGTACGTCCGAGCAGATTGATCTCAGGTCGGACAGAAAGAGATTTTCCCATTTTAATTTTGCCTTTTGAAGTACGGTTCATTTTCTTCGGTGCATACGGAGAGACTTCCTCGATAATCTCCAGATCAGAGATGTTGACCTGGGAGCTGAGGATTCCCATACGTACGGTAAGATTCCCTTTGGCATCAGGTAGAGAGCTTACGGTTCCTGTCAGGTTCATGCTGAGAACTTTAACGGATTCTCCGAGCTTGAAGTCAGATGCTTTATGCTCTTTCTTTGGTTTCTGTGCTTTCATTGCAGACGCAGATGCTGTATCTTTGATCTTCTTACGCAGCTTCTCACGTTCCTTTTCCATCTCTGCAGCAGAAATGTTTTCCTTGCCGAATTTACGGAAATCCTTGATCGTCTTGTCGGCAACTTCTTTTGCTTCACGCAGAATGGCGTTTGCTTTTTCATTTGCCTCGCGTAAAATGCGGTCGCGCTGATCATCTAATTTCTCCTGGCGCTGTTTCGCCTGGGCTTTCAGGTCTTCCGCTTCTTTCTTCAATCGTGCGATTTCTTCCTGTTCCTTTTCAATCGTCCGTTTGCTTGTCTCAAGATCAGTGAGAAGATCTTCAAAGGAAACGTCCTGTTCACTGAGCCGTTTCTTTGCATCTTCAATAATATAATCCGGCAGACCTAACTTCCCGGAGATCGCAAATGCATTACTTTTACCAGGAATACCGATCAGCAGACGGTAAGTCGGACGAAGACTTTCTACATCGAATTCACAACAGGCATTCTCCACACCCGGAGTGGAAAGTGCATAGACTTTTAACTCGCTGTAGTGTGTGGTAGCCATTGTACGGATTCCTCTCTGGTGAAGATGGGACAGAATAGAAATTGCAAGTGCGGCACCTTCCGTCGGATCTGTACCGGCTCCAAGTTCATCAAAGAGAACTAGCGAACGTTCATCTACTTTCTTAAGGAAAGAGACAATATTGGTCATATGAGAAGAGAATGTACTAAGGCTCTGCTCAATACTCTGCTCATCTCCGATATCTGCATAAATCTGATGGAATACAGCCAGTTCACTGCGGTCTCCGGCAGGAATGTGAAGTCCGGACTGTCCCATCAGACAGAATAAGCCGACCGTTTTCAAAGAAACAGTTTTACCGCCGGTATTTGGTCCTGTGATGATCAGCAGTGTGAAGTCTTCCCCAAGTGTCACGGTGATCGGAACAACTTTTTTCGGATCGAGCAGTGGGTGACGTCCCTCACGGATACGGATGCGTCCCTCTTCATTCAGAAGCGGCCGGCTGGCGCGCATGGATATTGCCAGAGCACCTCGTGCAAAAATGAAGTCAAGATCCGTCAGAGAACGGTAATCCACACGGATTTCCTCGATATATTGTGCGGCTTCTTCACTTAGATTTGCAAGAATCACCTGAATCTCTTCCTGTTCCTTTGCATAAAGTTCTTTTAAGTCATTATTCAGTTTTACGATTGCCATAGGTTCAATAAAAAGAGTAGAACCTGTTGAAGACTGATCGTGAATGAGTCCCTGTACCTGTCCACGATATTCCGCTTTGACAGGTACACAATAGCGGTCTCCACGCATGGTAATGATTGCATCCTGCAGATAAGTGCGAAGGGAACCGTTGACCAGTGTAGTTAAAGTGGCGTGTACTTTGTCATTGATGTTATTAATGCTTCGACGAATCTGCTTCAGTGTGGAACTGGCATCATCACTGTATTCATCTTCGCCGATAATACAGCGGTCGATTTCATTTGAGAGTGGTGTCAGCGGCTCAAGCAGGTTGAAATATTCATCCAGGCAGTCACAAGCGTCCTCTTGTGTATCATGTCTTCCGTAGGCCTTAACCCTGGCTGCATTTACAAGCAGGCGGGAAATACGGAGAAGTTCTGTGCTGCTGAGTGAGCCGCCAATCTCCAGACGTTTCATGGACTCTTCAACCGGTGCAGCGTCACCAAACGAAATACGTCCCTTTTGCACGATTCGTGTATAAGCGGCAGCAGTCTGTTCCTGATAAGTGTTGATCTTATGCAGGTCGGTCATTGGCTTCAAACGACGGCAGAGCTGTCCTCCGCGGAAAGATGTCGCTTCCTTTTCAAGAAGAGCAATGATCTTATCATATTCCAGTTTAAATAATGTTTTTTGATTCATTTATGTTCCTCTGTCATTTCAACTTAATACTAATTTTTTAATCATGTAGCTGTTCACAATACATGTGAACGATAACTATTTCCGAGTCTTATTGTACCTTATTATTTCACTAAATAAAAGGCTTTTATAGATATTGAACAATCTATATGAATCAGTTATACTAAGTAATGGAAATGTCCGTGTCGGTTGATTTTGTAATTGACACGGAAGTGAACAGTCACGAATGAGGTTCATGTCAATGTCAGAAAAGAGAAGTAATGGTCAGGTTCCGGAAGAGGGTCCTGACGGGAAAAATTTAGAACAGTCAGAAAAAAAGGAATCTTTTGCATTTCTCGAAGAGACGATAAAACCAAAGAAGATCAGCAGACAGCAAGGAATGAAACAGCTCATCCGGATTGCAATATGCGGACTGGTTTTAGGAGGCTCTGCATGCCTGGGATTCTTTGCATTGCGCCCGCTTGCACAGCATTTATTTCCTGAAAAGACACAAGTTGTGACAATCCAGGAGGACAATCAATCAGAGGAAGATTTAGCAGAAGGTGGCGACACGACAGAGCAGAATGACGCGCAGAATCAGCAGGAGATCAGTTATGTACAGATGATGTCCAAAGCATATGAGAAAGCACTGACAGCGAAGAAGAGTGTGGTATCTGTTACGAAAGGAGCAGAACAGGAGAACTGGAATGCAGAAGCGACCGGAATTGATGAGAGCGTATCTGGTGTGATCGTTGCAGATAACGGACAGGAGATCCTGATTTTGTCCTATGCTTCGATCTGCGAAGATGCAAAAGAGTGGTGCGTTACATTTTCAGATAAATCAGAATATAAGGCAAGCCTGAAAAAAAAGGATAAAAATAGTGGATTTGCAATATTTGCGGTAGATAAAAAAAGCCTTTCAGATGCCACATGGAGTGCTTCAAGTGTAGCATCACTTGGCAATTCGAATCTGACAGAACAGGGTGATGTTATATTCGCACTGGGAAATATTTTCGGTTATGCCGGAGGAAGCGGTTACGGAATTGTCAGTTCGTCAAACTATAAAGAAATCGGACGCGACGGAGAGTATAGTGTGATTGCGACCGATATGAGCAGTGCATCCGAAGGAACAGGTATTTTATTCAATCTGGATGGAGAAGTGATCGGAATGATTTCTTCTGATATTTGGAAAGACCGGGGAGTACGTACTGCGAATGCTTATGCGATCTCAGATCTGAAGTTGGTTATCCAGCTGTTAGCGAACGGTGCAAGTGTACCTTATATCGGTGTGTCAGGAACAGCAGTGACAAGTGGAATTCAGAAAGAAGAGGGCATGCCGTCAGGAATCTATGTGATTGATGTGGCAGCAGATTCACCTGCAATGGCAGCGGGTATACAGAGTGGAGATGTGATCTGTTCTGTGAATGGAGAGAAAATTGTAAGCATGAGTGCTTACCGTAAACTGATGTTGACGCTGAAAGCAGGAGATCAGATCAAAGTGGAAGGGAAACGCCGAGGATCTGAAGGATATGTAGATATTAAATTTGATGTTATGATTGAAAGTAAAGAATAATAAGTGAAAGAGGCAGAAAATGAGATTTATAGATGGATTATGCGAGGGAGAAACAATCAGGAATGTATATCTTTGTAAAGGAAAGCGTTCCGCAGAGACAAGAAATGGAAAGCCGTATGATAATCTGATTCTTCAGGATAAGACAGGAACATTAGATGGAAAAGTATGGGATCCGAACTCCCAGGGAATCGCAGATTATGATGAGAAGGACTTTATTGAAGTTTTTGGAGATGTGATCAATTATAACGGAAATCTTCAGTTGAACATCCGTCAGATCAGAAAGGCGGAAGAGGGAGAATACAATCCGGCAGATTATATGCCGACAACAGAGAAAAGTGTTGATGGAATGTACGAGGAGCTGACAGCTTATATTCGTCAGATCTCTAACAAATATTTAAGACAGGTGTTGGAATTCTACTATATAAAAGATGAAGCATTTATCAAAAAATTCAAGGCACATTCCGCAGCGAAGACAGTACATCACGGATTTTCCGGGGGATTGCTTGAACATACACTCAGTGTAACTCGTATGTGTGATTATTTTGCAACAAGCTACTCTATTTTGAACAGAGATCTGCTCCTTAGCTCTGCAATTCTTCATGATATTGGAAAAGTGAAAGAACTTTCTGATTTTCCGGACAATGATTATACAGATGAGGGACAGCTGATCGGACATATCGTGATCGGTGTTGAGATGATCAATGATGCAATCCGTTCCATTCCAGGATTTCCGGAGAAGCTTGCACATGAGCTAAAGCATTGTATCGTGGCACATCACGGTGAACTGGAATACGGTTCTCCAAAGAAGCCTGCACTGGCAGAGGCAGTTGCACTGAACATGGCAGATTCAACAGATGCAAAGCTTCAGACATTGACAGAGCTGTTCAAAGGAAAAACAGGAACAGACTGGCTTGGATATAACCGTCTGTTTGAGTCTAACTTAAGAAGAGCATCTGAGGATTAAATTTAACAACGAGAACAACAAGTGTCACTGTTTGCAGATTCTATGTGAGCAGTGGCTATTTGTATAATTAAGAGTAAAATAGAAGAGAGAAAAGTATGAATAAGAATGATATTGTAACAGTTGAAATAACAGATATCGGAGTGAGCGGGGAAGGAATTGGCCATGTGGATGGTTACACGCTCTTTATCAAAGACGCAGTGATCGGTGATGTGGTTGAAGCGAAAGTCATGAAGGCAAAGAAGAATTATGGCTATGCCAGATTAATGAAAGTCATCACACCGTCAGAATATCGCGTAGAACCAAAGTGTGCATTTGCCAGAAGATGCGGAGGCTGCCAGATTCAGGAAATGTCTTATGATCGTCAGCTTGTGTTTAAAGATCAGAAGATCCGCGGAAATCTGGAACGAATTGGTGGCTTTACAAAAGAGCAGATTGAAGCTGTGATGCAGCCGGTTGTTGGAATGGAGCATCCGTTTAGTTATCGTAATAAAGCACAGTTTCCATTTGGAACAGACAAAGAAGGCAATCCGATCACGGGGTTCTATGCCGGAAGAACACATGATATTATTGCAAACACAGATTGCGCTCTTGGCGTAGATCAGAACCGAGAAATACTCGAGATTATTTTACAATATATGCGTGAAAACAAGATCAAATCGTATGACGAGAAGACTGGAAAAGGTCTGATCCGGCATGCATTGATCCGCTATGGCTTCAAGACAAAAGAGATTATGGTCTGCCTTGTGGTCAACGGAAAGAAACTTCCGAAAGCAGAGCGGCTGATTGAAAAGCTTATTCAGATTGAAGGCATGACAAGTATCACGATCAGCCCGAATACACGAAGAGATAATGTGATCATGGGAGATTCCTATGAAATTCTCTGGGGACAGGGATATATTACAGATTATATCGGAAATGTAAAATATCAGATTTCTCCATTATCATTCTATCAGGTGAATCCGGTACAGACAGAGAAACTATACGGACTTGCACTTGAGTATGCAGACCTCAAAGGTGATGAAACCGTGTGGGATCTGTACTGCGGAATCGGAACGATTTCCCTCTTCCTTGCTCAGAAGGCAAAACAGGTTTACGGAGTTGAGATCGTGCCACAGGCAATCGATGATGCCAAAGAAAATGCAAAGATCAATGCGATTGATAACGCAGAATTTTTCGTTGGGAAGGCAGAAGAAGTTCTGCCGGAATATTATGCAGAGTATGAGCGAGAGCATAATGGTGAGACAGCTCATGCAGACGTGATCGTAGTGGATCCACCGAGAAAGGGTTGTGACGAGACACTGCTGGAGACGATCGTGAAGATGCAGCCGGAGAAGGTTGTGTATGTAAGCTGTGACAGTGCGACATTGGCGAGAGATCTGAAGTATCTGTGTGCGAATGGGTATGAGATTACGGTGTGCAGAGGGGTGGATCAGTTCCCACAGAGTGTGCATGTGGAAAGTATCGTGTTGCTTTCCAAACTTAAATCAAATAAGTTGAAGCATATCAATGTGGAATTAGAGATGGATGAGCTTGATTTGATGGCGGCGGAGAGTAAAGCGACCTATGAGGAAGTCAAGGATTATGTTTCTAAAGCAAAGCGGATTGAAAGTTAGCAACTTGTATATCGCACAGGTGAAGCAGAAATGCGGCATTATTGAGAGGGCAAATTATAACCTGTCAAAATTGGAAAACTCTAGACAGCCGAAGTGTCCGCCAGGGAAAGAAGCGGCTATAAGGGAGGCACTGGAACATTTTCGGATGATATGACGATATCGTAGAAATAGGAGAATCCTTTTTCTTTGACTTGGTTCTTTAAGTCCCTTTGTTAGTTTTGGTTAGTGGGACATAATTTTACATTTGAAGAAACGTGAATACGTATCGGAAGATAGATAGAGAGTTCAAACAGATACGAAGGAGTTTTGTTCATAAATGATAGAAAAAAATAAGATTTTAGAATCATGGATAATGGTGGAACATTTATCGGAGGGAGACATCGGTTTGAATGATAAGGCTATTCTCACTCTGAATGATTTGCAGGAACAGGATTTCTATTCTCTGTTTCTGCATAAAATTGAGAAAAAGAAATGGAATCGACGGCAAAAAGGAGGAGTCGTTGTCTATTTTGATATTTTTAAATTTCAGGAAGTTGTGGACATACTTCATGCAGAGTATGGTTTGGAAGCGACGGATGAGGATATTCGTTTCGGAGACAAGTTCAGTTTTGCGCTGTATTTCGATAAGAATCTTAATTTTCTGGAGGATATGACATTCTTTACAGAAAGTGCTTACATACGGAAATTCAAAAAAGTTCCCTATGAGAAAGAGTTTCGGGAATTTGAGAAAGATTTTAAAAATCAGCTTGCTCAGGATTTTGATGAGACAGCAGGGGATTCGGCGAAGTTTAATGCTGCGATGCAAAAGGAACTCCTGCGACATGAGGTTAATATAATAAATTGCCGGATGAAGATTTTGGGAAATATCGAGACTGAAGCGACGAATCTGCATTCTTTTTTCATCGATGATCTGGAAAAAGCAAAAAAAATCGAAACGGTTAATTTGAATGCTTATTTGTATGGAAATAAAAAGGAACGCATGAACCTTGACAGCAAAAAAGATTCAGTGAATTTTCATCCGCATCTGTTTGAACAAATTCTGCAGCCGAAGAATTATCCCCTGGGAAGGTTTCCAAGCAATACGACATATGCGCTTTCTCTGATGCAGCAAGTTGCGGTAAACTTATCCATCGGCTTTGACAACAATCAGATGAGAAGTGTCAACGGTCCGCCTGGAACCGGAAAAACGACGCTTTTGAAGGACATATTTGCGCAGTTAGTGGTACAGCAGGCGTATAGTATTGCGAAACTTTCGGACCATTTTATCAAAGGAACAGAGAAAACAATTTATTTTAATCATGCATCGATTGGAGAGATCCCGGAACATATTATCGAAAATAATATCGTGGTTGCAAGTTCGAATAATGGTGCGGTTCAAAATATTGTGAACGAACTTCCGTTGAGTAAGGAGATTGACAATTTTCTAATCAATGAACTGAAAGAAGCGGACTATTTTTGTGAGATATCGAATGCGAAGGTGTCGGTAGAGTGGCTGGAAGATGAGAACGGGAAGAAAAGAGAGGAACTGGTAAAAGAATCTGTTCCGGGAGAAGAAAAGTTTTGGGGAGTATTTTCACTTGAAGGTGGAAAAGCGAATAATATGAGCAATATCCTCACGAACATGAAGCATATCCACAAATATTTGGAAGAAGATTATCTGCCGAATCAAGGTATATATAAACAATTTCTGAGTCATTATGAGGAAGTAAAAGCGATTCGAACAAAAAGGCAGGAATTTGCAGATAGCGTTCGGATGTATCAGGAATATACTCAAAAGATGGAACAGGTTCGTGGCAGCTATCAAGAAAAATTAGAGAAGAAAGAGCATGAATTGTGCGTAGAACTTAAGAAGCTTGCAGAAAATAAACAGGAATGCGGGCAGCAGTTGGAACAGTTACATCTCAGTTTGAAAGAGGTACAAAACAGGGCAGAAGCTGTCCGAAAAAATATGGACAGTATGAACCAGTGCCTTCAAGTACACAAGGAGCAACGTCCTTGCTTCTTTGCGGGAAAGAAAAAGAAAGAGGAATATAGGAGCAGATTAAATGAGATTACGGATCAGTTAGTAAAATTAAATGATGAAGATATAGAATGCAGGGAACAGGAGAAAAAAATTAATGAAAATATTCATTTGCGGCAAACAAGGCTGAGTAAAAGTAATGAAAAACAGGAGAAGCTTAAGCAGGAGTTTAACAGTTGGAAGACGGTGGAAACAGGTAAAATTTCAAATTTGGAGAAAAGAGTCCGCGAATATGAAAATATAAAAAACGACAGTAAGACAGAACCGCTGAATATGAATCAGGAGTATGAAGATTTACAGATATCAAACCCGTGGTTTGACGAAGCGTATCGTGTCGCACAGTCAAAATTGTTTGTTATGGCATTACGTATTCGAAAACAATTTCTTTATGAGAACAGAAAAAATGTAAAGGCGGCCATTATCGTCTGGGATCAGCAGGAGAAGTATTTGGATCGAAAGCATGTGATTGAGGCGGCATGGAACTGGATTAATATGACAATTCCGGTGATTAGTTCTACGTTTGCCAGTTTTTCGCGTATGTGCAAAAATCTTGGAGCTGAGACACTGGGGCATCTTTTTATCGATGAAGCAGGACAGGCGCTGCCACAGGCGGCTGTCGGTGCAATCTATCGCAGCAGGCATGTAATGGTGGTCGGTGATCCGTTGCAGATTAAACCGGTTCTTACGTTGGATTCTAATACCCTATATATGTTGGGGGAGCATTTTGGAGTGACAGAAAAATATTTATCTGCATCTGCATCCGCGCAGATTTTAGCAGATGCGGCAAGTCAATACGGGTTTTATCGAAAACAGGACAAGGCGGAGGATTCATGGGTTGGAATTCCGCTATGGGTGCATAGAAGATGTCGGTATCCGATGTTTACAATTTCGAACATGATTTCCTATGACGGATTTATGGTGCAGGGAATGGAAAAGTACGGAAAAACAGACTGGTTTGATGTTGGTGGAACGGCGAACAATAAATATGTCGAGGAACAGGGAGAATTCCTTTTGCATAAGCTCAAGGAGATGATAGATAAAAATCCGAAAATCTTAGATAAAAAAGAAAAAGATGTGGTTTATGTAATTACACCGTTTTCCAATGTGGCATATCAGCTTTCTCAGAAATTACGGAAAATTCACTTTACCCGATATGATGAACAGGGAAAACCGACAAATGTCGGAACTGTCCATACGTTTCAGGGGAAAGAGGCTCCAATCGTATTTTTTGTACTCGGTGCCGACAGGCAGAGCAGCGGGGCGGCACGCTGGGCAGTAACCGAAGCGAACATAATGAATGTTGCGGCGACGAGGGCCAAAGAGGAGTTTTATATTATTAGTGATAGGAAATTGTATCTTGGGCTTGGATGTGATGTTGCAACAGATACAGATCGGATTATCAGAGAATATAAAAATCAGTATCTTGTGGATGATCATGCACACAAGAATGAGTTGCGCATGCAGGATGACGAGACACGGACACTCATTATTGATGCGGATTTTAGACGCATTACAGGAACGGTTAAATATGTTGGAAAGGGAACAGAAAGTTTTTATGCCTATGTAGTTGGTGCTGATGGAAAAGAATATTCCATTACCGAAAGTATTTATTCTAAGACAGAGAGTGCAATAGAAGTGATTCAAAAGGGTAAAAAAATATCTTTTATTCCAAGAGAAGGGAATAAGAAACTATTTGCTACAGAGGTGAAGATAGATGTTTAATTAAGAGAGAGGTTATCGGGAATTTAATGGAACGGTAAAGGGAGGGGGAAAAGATGGAGGATCAAAGAGACAATCCTAATATTATTGGGAGTGAAATCATCATATATCAAACGGAAGATGGATATACAAAAATTGACGTTAAATTTGAAGACGAGACCGTTTGGCTTACACAGGCACAATTATGTGAGTTGTATCAGACAAGTAAATCTAATATCAGCGAGCATATCAAGCATATTTTTGAAGAGGAAGAATTGGATGAAGAGTCAGTTGTTCGGAAATTCCGAACAACTGCAGCTGATGGAAAAAACTATAATACAATTCATTATAATCTTGATATGATTATTTCTCTTGGGTATAGAGTGAAATCCAAGATTGCTACAAATTTCCGTCGGTGGGCTGCTGAACGATTAAAAGAGTACATGATAAAAGGCTTTACAATGGATGATGAACGGCTAAAAAATCTGGGTGGGGGTAATTATTGGAAAGAGTTATTAGACCGTATTCGGGATATTCGCTCATCTGAAAAAGTGATGTACCGACAGGTACTTGACCTTTATGCAACAAGTGTTGATTATGATCCCAAGAGTAGTGAATCCATTGCATTTTTTAAAATGGTACAAAATAAATTACACTATGCAGCACATGGACATACAGCAGCAGAAGTTATATACGAGCGTGCGGACGCCAGTCAGCCTTTTATGGGATTAAAAAGTTTTTCTGGTGATTTTCCTGTATTGAAAGATATCAGTATTGCCAAAAAATATCTCAATGATGAAGAGTTAAAGATCCTAAATAATATTGTATCGGGATATTTTGATTTTGCGGAGATTCAAGCTATGCGTCACAATCCCATGCATATGGAAGATTATGTGGAACACCTTGATAATGTTTTGAAAACTACAGATGAAAAAGTGTTGCAAGGAGCCGGAACGATTAGTCATGTACAGGCAATTGAAAAAGCAACAGAAGAATATCGGAAATATCAGGTGCAGAACTTATCGCCGGTTGAAGAAGAATATTTGGAAAGCATTAAAAATATTCACAGTACAGTAAAGAAAAACAGTAAGAATTAATTTTCATAAAAGAGATTTTTAGAAGTTGGTAAAAATACGAGTTTGGACAATGATGAGTATGTCGAGACGGTCTGTTTGCTGTCAAGAAAATAAAATCAAGTACTGAAAAGTAGCGTATTTCCGAGCTTTTTGTAAGGTTGGTATCATCAGAGAAGCCTTGCGGAAAGCTCGGTTTTATTATATGGAAACATATCTATTTTTTGGTCTGATTGGAGAAAAAGTGGATGGCCGGAAAATTGCGGTAGGGTTTAGGCTGTGGATTAGATGTTAGCTTTTCCGGATTTGGTTCATTGTAAATCAGTCGATACAGCGGATGTTTGATAGTTTTTTCCTTGCCACTGGTACCGGTGTATTGATATACATGGACTGGCAGACCAGCAATAGATTCAGAAAGAATCCCATAGGTCATCACTTCCTTTTAAAAATGGGTATAAGAAAAGCACCTCTGAAGAGATGCTTTCTTAAAAATTTCTTTTTTATTCTGAAATCAACCAATCAATCAAGTTGATGGGTTTAATACCATCATAGGAAGAATCCATTCCGGTATTTAAGGATAGAATTATTTTTTCGTAGTTATCGCTGATTTTCTGGAGTGGTGGTAATTCTCGCTTGCGAACATGAGACTATGAAGAAAAGTCTGTAAATAAAAATCTTCTATGATAATGATTGAGCT
>OBJP01000239.1_pt1 | contig 47533 bp, 85 predicted proteins | sample 1519821 | NCBI WGS metagenome assembly OBJP01 (sample SAMN04209218, study PRJEB22552) | human gut metagenome | biome: gut; material: feces | host: Homo sapiens | place: USA: Oklahoma | reverse complement strand
CAAAACGATTAACGAATATTCGTCAAAATTACTTACATCAAACAACATCTGAAATCATAAAACGAAAACCAAGTTTTATATGTATTGAAGATTTGAACGTAAGTGGAATGATGAAGAATAAACATTTATCCAAAGCAGTACAGCAACAATGCTTTTACGAATTTAGGAAGCAAATTGAATATAAGTCAGCATGGAATAACATTCCAGTAATTATAGCTGATAGATTCTTTCCTAGTTCTAAATTATGTAGTTGTTGTGGAAGTATTAAAAAAGACTTAAAACTGTCAGACAGAATCTATAAATGTGAATGTGGAAATGTTATAGATAGAGACTATCAAGCCAGTTTGAATCTTAAAATGTATGGAGAAAATGTTTTAAAACAACAATCTGTAGCATAACACTTTCAAGTTAATACAGATATGTACTGATTCGTTAGTCAGGAATTTACGCCTATGGAGAGTACAAGAACTTGTAAGTAGTGATTGACTTGTCAACACGAAAGCATACTCGCTGAAGTAGGAATGAAACATAAAAGTTTATAACTTTTTATAAGTTTTCAGTAACGGTTTGGTTAAATGTTAGTTGAAAAAGTCATAAAAATCCCGATATATACTTTCAATTTTAGAATGTATCCGAATAAAGAACAGAGTGAATTAATAGATAGAATTATTTTGGCTTTACATAAGGCTTGTAATATGGCTGTTTACGATATGTTTGAAAATAAAATTAACACAATTGAAAAACCAGACCAAAATAACGAAGGACAAACCGTACATTTCCCGGATGTTAATTCTATGGCAAAGAAACAATATCTTGATGTACTAAGAAGTAGAAATGAAGATATTAAATTGATCCCGGCGGGTGCTTTGTCGGGTAAGAATGGCGTATTTTTGTGTGATTTATCGAAGAGATTAGATGCTCAGGTAAGTGGAGAAAATTCTAATAAAAAGACAAACGGTAAGGGAGTTAAAAGACCGATTGAAAATAGTAAACCTCCATATTATTCAAAGAAACATCCGAGAACAAGTTATACATATCAAGAAACTATGAGCAAAATGAGTTTCAGCGAAGAGAATAAAAATGTAGCATATTTTAATTTGGCTAAAATTGGTAAGGTAAAAATTAGAGGAGTTAAAGGGTATTTAAAAAATATCAGATTTGATTGTTCATGCGGAATGGATTTTGAAGAATATGCAAATTTACATAAAACACAACAAGTATTAACAACTGTTAAAAAGGATAATTGCGGAGATTATTTTTTACAGTTGTGTTTAAAGGATGTTTATAAAATCGTAAAAGTTGAAGAAGAGAAAAAAGAAATAGGAATTGATGTTGATATTTCAACGTTAATGACTTTATCAGATGGTACAAAATATGATAATCCTAGATTTAAAAATGGTAAAGATGGAAGTGTTCGACAACATCGAGAAATTTTAAATAGACAGTTATCCAGACGGCAAGGGTATAGCAATATAGAATTTCGAGAAAAATTGAGAGAATTAAGAAAAGAGGATATTAATTTAGAGCCGTCTAAAAGATACATAGAAACAAAAATTAAGAAAGCAAAATTAGAAAGAAAGGTAACCCGGCAAAGAAAGTATCATATGGAGAATATGGTATTGGAAGTTATAAGAAGATCGAACTTTATTGGAATAGAAACATTGTCGGTAAAGGATATGTATGTCAAGAAAAACAAGAGTGAGAAATGATAATCTATCTGATGCAGCAATGGGAGAAATTCTTACTTTATTAAAAAGAAAAGGTGAAGAATATGGTATTCCGGTTGTTGCGATTGGGCAATATCAAAGATCTACACAGACATGTAGCAAGTGTGGTTTCGTAAATGTAAAAACAAAAGATACAAAAATTAGAGGTTGGGTTTGTCCCGAATGTGGAGTGATTCATGATAGAGATGTTAATGCAGCGATTAATATTTTGAATATGGCTAAAGAAAAAGAATATAAAAAGCAGATAGCTTAAATACATATATTTAACGGTTGCAGGTTCAACGCCGCCGAGTGCGAATAGAAAGCGAACATAAATTATATGGAGTATTCGCACTAAAGTAGATAAAAGAAATCAGTGAGTAGTAATTATTTATTTACATATACGAAAACAGATATTGCTTTTATAACCTCAGAATTATGTAAGTTACATAAAAGAGATGCGTCATATTTATGTATTTTTGCCGATGTAATTTATATGAATATGAGGATTGAAATTCCCGTTTTATATGCTTTTGTCCGCGCTCCACTCGATGTAATTTATATGAATATGAGGATTGAAATTGCTCATACGAGATACCTCATCAAAAACAATTTCGATGTAATTTATATGAATATGAGGATTGAAAACCTAAGAAAAAGAAATGGTAGAAGTTTTGGCGAACGAGATAGATTAATTATGTCACATAATGAAAGGAAGAATTATGAAATTAGAAGCAAATAAAGAATATTTGGAAAAATTAGATGAGAGTTTTGAACAAGCAAAGAACGGAGAGATAATTTCTTTTTCTTTGGAAGAACTGCGAGAAATGGAATTCGATAATTGGACTCCGACAAAAAAGGTTTTAGATTTTTTATAAAAATAAGAATTTGTGTGTTGATGTAATTTATAACTAAACATATATAGAGCTTTGTGTATAAGTAATAAAAATTAAAAGGAGAAATGAATCATGAAAAAAATTAAGAAAACCATTGTAATGTTGGCTTTAACAGGAGTGCTATGTGTAAGTACAGGTTGTTCTATGTTGCAATCTGAGATCAACAATATTAAAGGTGCTTTGGTAGGAAATAGTTACCAAGTTAATACATATGATAATTACGGTTCAAAAGTATTAGAAGCGTCAGGAGACAAGATTAATATTTCTGGTAATAAAATTAAATCAAAAAGTTACAATGAAGATGGATCAGAAACTACAAATTATGATTTATCGTCTGTTATAACAATTACAATTGATGGTAAGGAAATTGAAAGTTGTGGAGATACATGTATTTTTGTACAGGATGGACTAAATAGCGAAGTTGATTTTACCGAAGAGAGAATTAAAAGTATGACAGATGGATCATTGTCTGATAATACAATCGTAGCTGAATTTGTAAATAAATATAAGAATATGTTTGGAAAATCACGAGTGGTTATTATCAAGTCACAGCTCGGACAACCTATTACAGCATATTCTGGAGAAGAAGTATATTGGGAAATCCCAGATGATTTGCCTAAAATGACAAAGTTAATGATTGATGGAAAAGCGTTATATATACATAGAGCTAATTTCCAGATTATTGACAAAGAATTATTAAATTAAAAGGAGAAATAAATTATGGCAGGATATGATTTAGTAGCAATTGTAAACTTGTTAGAAGATTGCAACAAGAAAGATTATGGTTTTGCTCTATATAAGGAAGAATATGAATTACTTAGAAGTGCAAACTTGGAAAATACATTTGTAGTTGTTAATGCAAGAAGTAAAGATAGACGAGTATTGGGAAAAGTAAAAGAGATTTTATCGTTGAAAGAATACGGTAAAAATCCTACGGCGCAGGTGGTTGGTGTTGCAAATATGGATGCTTATATGAACAGAATAGAGGAAGAGCGCGCCAAGAATATTGAAAAAATTAAATACAGAATCGAAAAGAAAATTGATGATATATTAGATGGTCATAAAGATTTAGATAATCTTTTTAAACAATTAAAAGAATTTGAGAGTGAAAAGGAGAAATAAACAGTATGAATTATCCATTTTATTGTCCTAAGTGCGGACACAAAGAAATTATTACCATGTCTATGAAGGAATACGTTGGAGAAGGACATATGTGTCAGGAATGTGGAGAAGAAATGAAACGAGAAATTGAATCTATGGTTTGTAGAAGCATTGATAAAACTGGAGGTTTTTATAGAAGTTTCAATTAAAAAAATGTGCTGCTACGGTAGCACAAAATAAGGATCATTGGCGCAATGGTGAGCGCAATCGGCTCATAACCGATCGGTTTCGGGTTCGAGTCCCGGATGATCCATTTAGGTTATCACTATTTTAAGAGAAATATAACTTGCAATTAATTTGTAATTTTCTTTTTTGTTTTATTCATTTTTATCTCATCCTAAATTTCAAATAAAAAATTGTTTTTGGTTACATAATTTAATTCGCTTTTTATTTTTGAAAAAGATGAAAAATTGTTTCTTGTAAGTTTTAATATGTAAACATGTTTCTTAAGTGGTGATGACCTATTTTTCATCCTAAAAGTTGTAGATTAGTGTAAATGGTAGCACGATGTAGCGTGACACATAAGTAAAGGTTCGAATCCTTTATCTACAATCCAAAAATATATAAATGAAAGAGGTGTAAAAAATGAGTAGCTGGACTTATGTACATGGAACAATTGTAGCTTCTCCTCCAGGAAGGACACAACACGAGAAAAGATATATTCTTGAGACTGTTCTTGATCATCTTCCGGTTGTAACTGGATCAGAAAGAGATATGGAAGTATATGTGATTCAAAAAAGAGGACATAATAGTTCAAGTTTTTCTGACGAATTTCTTGAGAGAACAAATAACTTAAGAGATAGATTTGGAGATAGAAGTCGAAAACGAGGATCGTTACAAATGCAAGACGAATATATTCTTGTAGTAGACGCTGCATTACGTGATAGATGGTTTGAAGAAACTTTTAAAGAATTTGTGAAGTGGATTTGTAGATTATCGAAAAGAATCATTGTAGATGATGTAAATGTGAAAATTAAAGGATTTGAAAAAGAATATGTTATAGATAATCCAGATCCGTTTTACAACATGAGCGATTTTAACAATGATAATTGGTGTGATTATTTGATGTGGAAATATGACAGAGATGAAGAAGGAAATTTGTTAGGTGGGAAACCTACGAATAGGGAAAAGCAATGAGGAAACCTAAAGTGGAGAATAAATACAATCTTACCATGAAAAAGATTAATAAACTCAGTGTAGGTGATGAATCAAAGATTAAGGAACCACTGTTTTGGAGAAATAATGTTATCAATGCATGGTGTATTAGCAAGCTTATTGGAACAGATCAGGATGTAAAGTATGGAACAGATAACGATATTTGGATAGGTATTTATGATAAGCCATATTATAACAGAAGAGTTCATGTTCGCTGTAGTTGTTATGGTGGAATGTGTTTTTATAAATTTGATAAATTTTATCATCAAGAAGATATTGATTGTGAAAATGATTTTAAAACACAGGAAGAGTTTTTGAGAACAGTAAATATGTTAATTGACGAAGGGATTTTGGTAATTAAAGATGGATGGAACAGTTAAACAATTTTTAAAAAATAATCCGTCAGTGATAGCTTCAATACGATATTATCCATACAATGACGAATTTGAGGTAAGATTGAGCAATTATCATACAAATAAGCATGCATATATGATATTCCGTGATATCCATGAAATTTCACTAGATGAAATGATTGGGATTGTTGGTGATAGATTTGGAGAAGAATTATTGGAGTGATTATAAATATGGAAGAGAAGAAAGTTAAAGAAGCGATAGAGTATTTGAGTGGGTATATTCAATCAAATATAAATTTGATGGAAAAAATAGAAGGAATAGTGTGGATAGGTGAAGAACCATGCAAAACAGCAATCGAAGCACTGGAAAAGCAGCTACCAAAGAAACCTAGAGAAAATAAAATTCGTGGCAATTGTCTATTGGCAGAAATGATGAATGAAAGACAGAACACAAGCTGTTGTTGGGATTGTTGACAGAGATTAGATTGGAGTGAACGACATGGAAGAATTAAAGAAATGCCCATTTTGCGATGGAGAAGCAAGTCTTAAAGTTAATCATGGGTTCGGAGAAGAAGTTATATCAGCTTTCGTGTACTGCGAGGAATGCGGAGTTGCAACACGAAATTGTGCTTTAGAAGCTACGGCTAGGGGAATGTGGAATAGGAGAGTGGAAGAATGACAGAGGAGATGGTTGAAGTTTTAATTAAAATTGCAAGCAAATGCAAGACTAAAGACGGATGCCGTATTAAGATCACAACCCCAGCAGGACGTTATTTAGATACCTTAATCGTAGAAAAAGCGTATGATAACGGAACAATTACGGGATATAGTGAACACATGGATATTGATACAGCTTATTATATTACGGATGGGATTGGAATTGAATTTTTAAATTGATTTTATGAGGTGAAAAATAAAGATGAAAAGAGAAATCCTTTTTAAAGCAAAGAGAATAGATAATGGAGAATGGGTGGAGGTAGAGTAGATGCAAATATTTAAAACGCATAAACGCGTTGATATAGACAAATCTATTGGAAACATAAAGATAACATCAACGCATTACGGGAGACCTATCGAAAATTCTAATAAATGGGAAAATTATACTACAATAAATTGCTGGTATGACAGGGATTGCGAACACTGCCCGATGGGTTGGGAAGATATAGGATATGAAGGAGAATGTGAAGACTGTGGTTGTTTATTCGACTACGAGTTTAATGTTCCGATTTGGAAGTGTATGTTGCCCCGTCGGTTAAAAAAAATAATTTTGAAGAAAAAATACAAGAAAAAGGAATTGTATTGACATGAATGTACTAGAGAAGATTTTGGAAGAGTTAGAGAATGAATCACAATTAGCGCATGAAGAAATGCGAAGATGTGCAAGAGGAAATCCTTTGCAATTTGATGAAGTAAAAGGATATGCAAGAGCAATGGAATATGTAGTTGACACCATACGTTCTCACATGGAGAAGAGAAAAAAGGTATCAAGAGCAAGGATAATAACACGTAAAATTGATGAAAAGTCATATTATGAGATTGAATATAAGGAAACCGGGAAAGACGAGTATGATGTCGGATACGGATCGTACGATTTAAATAATGTCATTAGTTGGTTTAACGAATGCTTCGAGTTTTGTGGAAAAACTAAAGTGGCTAGTGACAATGACGGTTGGATCCCGGTAGAAGATAAACTGCCAGAAGAAAAAGGATGGTATCAATGTACATGTTCTGATAAAGAAATTTGGAACGATGATATAGTTAGAGACCTATACTATTATCCAGAAATAAAAGGATTTGTAGATAATATCAGATATGAAGCTAATGGATTAAAAGATATTGAAAAATATTATTGGACTAAATATGTAACCGCATGGCAGCCACTTCCAGAACCATATAAAAAGCACAGACAATAGCCTGTGCAGAACAAAAATAAAGGTGCTTCCTAGATACCATTATTTTTGATTACATAAATGATTATAACATACATCTTAGTTCATATCAACAGGGGATGTGAGGTAAATATTATAAAAGAAGAATTTTAAAGGAGAAATAACATATGAAAATTTTAGTTGTAGTAGATATGCAAAATGATTTTGTAGATGGAAGTCTTGGAACAAAAGAAGCCAGAGAAATTGTTCCGAGTGTAAAGAAAAAAATTGAAAAGTATTTTAATAATGGCGAAGAAATTATTTTTACAAGAGATACTCATTATCCTAATTATTTAGACACTCAAGAAGGAAAGAATTTACCAGTTGAACATTGTATTCATAGCACGATGGGGTGGAATGTTTTAGAAGGGCTAAAAACTCCTAATTGCCATTATGTAGATAAAAATACATTTGGTTGGGATCAATGGAAAGAGACGTTGGGAAAATATAATTTTGATGAAGTAGAATTAATTGGAGTATGTACTGATATTTGTGTGGTATCAAATGCGTTATTAATCAAGGCTTTATTTCCAGAAACTAAAATCACAGTTGATGCATCGTGTTGTGCAGGTGTCACTCCCGAAAAACACAAAGCTGCATTAGAAGTTATGAAATCTTGTCAAATTAATGTGATTGGAGAGAAAACTTATGATCAAAATTAATGGAGAAGTAGTAAATACAAAGAAATTCCCAGATGGAGCTCTTTTGCTTAAAGAGGATGTTCCTTATGATTTTAAAAATTATAGAGAAGCAACTATTACATGGATGTTCGAAAATAATGAGGAATTAGTAACATTAATCTATATTGTCAAACATCTTAATTCTCATGGTATTACAAATTTATACCTAAACATGCCATATATTCCAAATAGTCGTCAAGATCGTGTTAAAACAACAGAGGATGTATTTACATTAAAGTATTTTGCAGAAGTTATCAATTGGCTGAATTTTGATTCTGTAACAGTATTAGATCCGCATTCATCTGTAAGCGAAGCTCTTATTGATAAAATCATAATTAAGCACCCGGACAGGTATGTGTGGGAAGCAATTGAAAGCAAATACATCGGCGGTACAAATAATCTTACAATGTTCTATCCGGATGAAGGAGCTATGAAACGTTATTCTACAATGTTTGATCTTCCATATGCTTTTGGTATTAAAAAACGTGACTGGAAAACAGGTGAAATTAAAGGATTAGATGTTTCAGGTATGACAGACTTAATCAAAGACAGAAAGATTTTAATTGTAGACGATATTTCAAGTCGTGGCGGAACATTTTATCATTCAGCTATTAAGTTGAAGGAATTGGGTGCAAATGAGATTTATCTATATGTGTCTCATTGTGAAAATACAATCCTCGAAGGAGAATTGTTAAGTAGTGGATTAATTGACAGAGTGTTCACAACAAATAGTATTTTTACTAAAAAACATGAGAAAGTAGGGGTATTTGAATATGAAGAGTAAAACGAATCCTATGTTATTAATTGATTTTTATAAAGCAGTTCATGCTGAAATGCTACCTAAAAATATTACAAAATCAGTTTCTTATTTTACACCTAGAATGAGTCGTGTAAAGCGGTGGGGCAAGGTAGTAATGTTTGGATTGCAGGGGTTCATTAAAACATATCTGATTGATTATTTTAATGAAGAGTTCTTTGATAAGCCTTTTGAAGAAATTATTTATGAATATAAAAGAATCATGGATGCATCACTTGGAAAAAATACATATAAAATTGACAAAATTGAGAACCTACATAAATTAGGATATTTACCAATTGAAATTGTAGCATTACCAGAAGGTACAATTGTTCCGATGCATGTTCCGATGTTTGGTATTACTAATACACATAAAGATTTTGCATGGCTTCCACAGGCACTCGAAAGTCTAGTTTCAGCAGAAATGTGGCATCCAATGTTAGCTGCGACAGTTGGAAAGACATATCGTGATATTGTTAATTATTATTACGATTTAACATGTGATGATAGTATTCCAAAATCGAAAGCTCTTGGTGCATTTGATTTCAGAGGAGAAGAGTGTTTAGAATCAGCGGTAAAAGCAGGAGCTGGGTGGTGCTTATCATTCTTAAATACAGCGACCGTTCCAACTATTCCTTATCTTGAGAAGAATTATTTTTGTGATTGTACAAAAGAAGATGTGGCATATGGAAGTCCGAGTACAGAACATTCGGTTATGTGTAGTAATTATGCAATTGATGGAGATGAAATTACATTACTTAGAAGATTACTTACAGAAATTTATCCAAACACAAGTTTCTCTGCTGTTCTTGATTCATATGATTATTGGAATGTTATCAATAATATTCTTCCACAATTAAAAACTGAGATTATGAATCATAATGGCTGTATGTTAATGCGCGGAGATTCTGGAGATTGCGTAGAAGTTGTAACAAAAACGGTATTTAAATTATGGGATGAATTCGGAGGAACAATCAATAGCAAAGGCTACAAAGTATTAGATCATCATGTAAAAGCAATTTACGGCGATTCAATTACAGTACAGAGGTGCGAAGAAATTTACAAAATTCTTATGGAAAACGGATTTTCATGCTCTAATGTGGCACTGGGGGTTGGTTCGTTTTCGTTTCAGTGTATTGAAGAAGACGGATTCTTAAAACCATTTACAAGAGATACTTTCAGTTCATGTATTAAAGCAACATATTGTGAAATTGATGGCAAGCCATTCCCAATTTTTAAAAATCCAAAAGATGGAGGATTTAAGAAATCCCAGAAAGGATGTTGTAGAGTATATACCCGATGCGATGGAAGCATTTATTATGAGGACGAGCTTACATGGGAACAGGCTACTGATTATGAAAAACGCGGGAATATGTTAATTCCGGTATTTAAAGACGGAGAGTTATTAAAAGAACAATCGTTAAAAGAAATCAGAGACAGACTACATGGAGGTGAATTTTAATGCCTGTAAAAATTATCGATGGAGATTTGTTTCAATCAGATGCTCGAATCATCGCGCACCAGGTAAACTGTCAAAAGAAAATGGGATCAGGAGTTGCACTTCAGATTAAGAAGAAATATCCAAATGTATATAATGAGTACATAAAAGTATGTTCAGAAGAAATGATTGGAAAAATTCAAGTTGTTCCTATTAATAGCAGATGGAATGGTTATAACACTGGTAGTATTATAATTCCTCAGAGCGAACAATTTATATGCAACATGTTCGCCCAAAACAATTATGGATATGATGGTAAACAGTACACAAATATTAATGCATTAAGGAAATGCATGCAATCATTGAGGACTTTGACATTCCTAAAGAATGGGCATTATGGAAATAAAATTGCAATGCCATATAAAATTGGATGCTGTCGTGGTGGCGCAAATTGGGATGAGGTTTATAAAATGATTGAAGAAATTTTTTCAAACTGTGATGTGGAATTATGGAGATTAGGAAAAGAGAGGCGAGATTGAAATGAATTTTAATGCAAATGAAATTAAAACTGAAATTATTGAATGGATCCAGAAGTTCTTTAAAGAGAACGGGTGTGGTTGTAAAGCAGTTGTTGGTATTTCAGGAGGAAAGGATTCTACGATTGTTGCTGCTTTGTGTGTTGAGGCTTTAGGAAAAGAAAAGGTTCTAGGAGTCTTAATGCCGAATGGAGAACAAAAAGATATCGATGTTGCAAAAAAGGTGGTTAATCATCTTGGAATTGAAAGCATTGAAGTAAATATTTTTAATGCAGTAAGGTGTATCAAGAATGAAGTGAAATCGCAATTAGATGATCATTGGAGTAAACAGTCTTCTATTAATCTTCCAGCTAGAATCAGAATGGCTACATTATATGCTGTATCTCAAACAGTAAATGGAAGAGTGGCGAACACATGTAATTTATCTGAAGATTGGATTGGATATAGTACGAGATGGGGAGATAGTGTTGGTGATTTCAGTCCATTATCCAATCTGACTGTTGCAGAAGTTAAAGAAGTCGGATATGCACTTGGCATTCCAAAAGAATTCATTGAAAAAATTCCCTCTGATGGTCTTTGCGATAAAACAGATGAAGATAACTTAGGATTTACATATGAAGTTCTTGATAAATATATCAGAACAGGTGTAATTGAAGACGTACAATTAAAGAATAAAATTGACCAGATGCATGAAAAGAATTTGTTTAAATTACAAATGATGCCATCATTTAGCTTTGATAAAAGTAAGAAATAAAATAATGGAGTGTGTGACATATGAAAACAGTATATATTGCAGATGACGGAAAAAATTTGAAAATGAGTATGAATGTTGTAATTACGAATTTGGTATTTCACATCCACATTTAAAAACAATTGAGTTGTACGATAGACATGGTAAAAAATTAACCAATCTTTTGGATGATGAAACATATTTTAATTTTACAAAAATTATCATTCATTCAGAAGAAGAACTAATAGATTTATACTGCGCTGCTGATTACACAGGGTTTGGCGGATATTATGATATTAAAAGTGTTGGAACATGGATATTTGATCAAGACAAAGAAAAGTTTGCAAAATATGTTAATACAGCATTTAACAAAGAATTGTCTGATAAATATGTAGGTGAATTAAACAAATATAACACGGAAACAGATCATGAAGACGCAGATTATACACTATTGGAATTGCTATCAGATTTAGGATATATGGATGTTGTAGAGACATATATAAAAATTCCTAAATGGTATTCGTAAATTTGCCAATAGAACTGTGATTTCAAAAGGAGAAATAATATGAAGAAAAAAGATAGGTATAAATTACTTTTACATGCAAAAGATCAGTATTCAAAAGATTTTAATCGAGATTACGAATTTAAACATTTATCAAAAAATACATTACATAAATTGCTAAAACAACACAAGCATTCGTGTATGGCTGAGTGGAGTTATTGTTGTCGTGGATTATATCAAAATTGTTGGCAGGAACCATATTTTGCTGGAAATTTGGATATGTCTCAGGAAAGAGTCGACGACGTGATCAGATATGTTATTGATAAGACTGCTAAGATTTGTAGAAAAGATAGCAGGATTTTATATTGTGAATCAAGACAAGAAGTAAATGTTGTTATTGTAGCAAGAGATATATTAGAAAATGACTATTTGATTACATTTACAAATGAGGAAATGGAATGATGAATGAAATTATTTTAAGAAAAAAGTATCCATATTTTATCGACAATGAATATTTATGTGGGATTACAAAATTCTTAGATGATGATATTCGAAATAATTATGGCGAGTTCAATTCATATTTCAGATGTTATATATATGATTGTAGAAGTTGGCACAACGATTGTTTTGCTATTCGTATGCCTGGATCAACAATTGGATATATTAAGTTTGATGATAAAAATATAATCAAAGAATGTCGTATCTATGATGACGCAATATCTAAGAGTAGATGTTTTTCTGAAGATATTAATGAACGTCTGAAACGGTTTGTTGGTAGAACATTGAAATTTCAAGAAGAATAGAGGTAAAGAATTGAATTATTATATTAGTGACTTACATTTATTTCATAAGAATGTGACGAATGAAGGTTCTAATTTTGACAATAGACCATTTGATACATTGGAAGAAATGCATAAAGTGATTAAGGAAAATTGGAATTCGAAAATTACTAATGCAGATCATGTCTATATTTTAGGAGATTTGGCATGGAAAGAAAATGAAGATGCGATTGAATTAGTGAGTACATTACGAGGTAATAAACATCTTATTCTTGGGAATCATGATAAAGCAACAGATCAAAGATATAAACAGTTATTTGTAGAAATAGCAAATTATAAAGAAATAAAAGATGTGATTGATGGGAAAGAATATCATGTTGTTATGTCACATTTCCCTTTGGCTTTTTGGAATCATCAACACCATTACAGAAGAGATGGGAAAGAGCATAAAGTGTGGTCGATTCATTTATACGGACATGTACACAATTCTACGGAAGAAGGTCATTATCAGGAATTTATCAAAAAACTAAACATTGAATATGAAATTAAGTGTGTAGCAAAAAATGTAGGGTGTATGTTGTGGAATTATACACCAGTAACATTGAAAGAAATTTTAAATAATGAAGGAGAATAAATTTATGAGAGCAATGATTAGTCAACCAATGGCAGGGAAAACAGATGAAGAAATTGTAAATACAAGAGAAAAGGCAATTGAATATCTAAGAGATAGAGGATATGAAGTTGTGAATACTTTGTTTACAGACAAATGGTATTCGAAAGATAAAATGGAGGAGAGAGAAGTTGTACAAATTCCATTGTGTTTTCTCGCAAAATCTTTAGAGAATATGAGTTTGTGTCATGCGGTATATTTTTGCAAGGGCTGGGAAAACGCCAGAGGTTGTCGTATTGAGCATGATGCAGCAGTTGCTTACGGATTAGATATTATCTACGAGGAGTAAAATTCATGAGTGGTTTTGAAATACGTGGAATTCAAAATGTAAGCTTTGTAGATCTAAAAACTGGAAAGAAGATAAATATAGAAAATGCAGAAGTAGCTGTATTGAGCGAAAGCAAGGATGTTAACGAGCAGGAACCTACTGGTAAGCTGGATATTTCTAAAACAGCACATTTTACATGTGAACTTACATATTTAAATAGGAAGGAACTCTTTCAGGCATTATATGGAACCACAAATAACTACAGAAGATTACATGGTGGACATGCATTGAGAGAAACAACCAGAAGAAGATACATAATGAAGAATAAAAAATAAATGAATAAAAAAGACACACATCTCCGCGACCAAACTTTGATGTGTGTCTATAAACACAAATACACTGAATAATTTGGAATTCAATGCAACTACTATATTACATATCTTTTTGTGCTAAGTCAAGCATTGGTTTCCAAATTTAGAAAATTAAATATAGGTGGGAGTGATAATTATCGGAGAGTACAAGCCAATAAATTTTACATATTATGATCCGAGAACCAGCATTTTTAAATCTGGGGAAAGTGACAGAGAAAGTATTTCTGTTTACAAGTGTAATAATTGCGAAAATTGCGATGCTTATAAGCGTAAATGTTGTGTGATGCTGAGTAGGTTATTATGGCGGCATAAGTGTCCTTACGGCACAATTGAAAAGAAAGAAGGTTTTACAAAAGCAGCACGCAAATGTGGATATTTATTAAGTGAATATGAGGGGAAATACGGATATGTTAAATATGAGTTAAAACCATTAAATTTTGTATGTGAAATTGGAGATTATGTTTATCTTGGATTGCCACATCTTAATGGATATAATAATCCGATTCGAAATAGTGATTTCTTTGTAGATGATGACATGATTAAGAAAGAAGATTTTACACCTGAATTTATTGTGGAACTTATTAAATATAGACCATGTGCGCTCATGGGTGGAGAAATTTCTTCTTATCAGAAAGAATATGTCCCAAAGTTCTGTGATCAACTTAAAAGATTTATGCCCGATATGTATAGAAAAGTATGTGAAATCTATCCGGAAATTGAACAGATAGTGGAGAATATTGATTATATAGGAAAGAGAGCAAAATTGATTACTCTTCTTCCTGGAGAAGTTAAATTATCGACAGATGTTCTTGAATGGGATGGTGAATTATTACACGGAAAAGGTAAACAAATTTCATTTTGGAAATTAGACGATGAAAAAGTAATTATTATTCCAAACAAAAATACAATGGTAACAATTTGTGATAATTCGACAGTGACAAATGAAACAGAATTCGAGGAGTAGGGGTAGAGCGAGATGATATGCCATAAATGCGGGAACCCGGGAATAAAGGAAGAAGATAATTTTTGTGTTGCATGTGGAGTAAAACTAAAAAAGACATGCAATTGCTGGGTAATAAAAAAAGAGAACTACAATTGTGGAGAAAGTAGTTGTCCAGGATATAAAATATTAACGAAAAGGAGTATATCAAATGAAACACAAAGTTGGAGATAAAGTTAGAATTCGTCCTGATTTAAAATCTAATATCGAGTATGGTTGTGTCGAAGCCGTAGACGAAATGTGTACCCTGCAAGGACAGATTATGAAAATCAGCGAAGTATGCACAGAGAATAAATATTATCTTATGGAAGAAGATTATGGGGATTTCTTATGGACGGACGAGATGTTTGATAGTTCCATGACAAATGGAGAATTGGTTCGATCTATGTCAGATGAGGAATTAGCTGATTGGTTAGTAGAGGTGTACAAGAATACGAAAACATTTGATGAGATATATGACTGGTTAAAAGAAAAGTGGTGTTAGAGTAAATGAATAAAGAAATATATGACAAGGCAAAACAATTAAATAATGATATCCGGGTTATTAATTACAATTTAAGAAAGATAAAGGAAGATAATATGTCGATTATAATTCAAACACCATTTTCTCTTTCTTCGAGACTTGAAAGAGAATTTATTGAATGGTTAGAGAAAAAGATGATTGAGTATCAGAAAGAATTTGATGAGTTGTAAAAAGGGAAATATTAAAATGAATTTTATTGAGAAGTGTAATTGTATTTTGTGTAAATATAATAAATATAATAAAAATGGAGATTCATGTTTCAATCACCAAGAAAAGGATGAATATGGGTATCCAATTGTAGAGTGTAAATCATTGTCAAATGTGTATTATGGTACTTTAATAAAATATTTTCCATTTAAGCAGATTCACAACATTCGTACAGAGATAACTTATAAAAAAGAAGAAAAATATAATAAAAAAATGATTAAAAAGTACGGAGATTGTTCACTAGAAAATGATGATATCAAGTTTATTTGGGGTGTAAAATCATTTGATAATTTATCTGGTTCTGACGCAAATTTATACACAATGAATGATATTGATATTGTGTATGACAAGAAAAATAGTGAATATATGCTTGGAGTTGAAACTGCATATTTGTTTGATAGTTTTGAAGCAGAATGTAATTATCTTGTGGATTGTTTGAATGCTTTTACAAAATACATGGATGACAACGGACTGGAAAAGAATAGACCATATAATTTATTTTTTAGAGATCCTTGTACGCCCACAACAGCTAAAAGTATTGAGGAGTTATATACAAGTTTTAAAATTTTTGTGGATGGATTTTGTAATCAGGATATAGACACAGATGAGAGGGTAGATGTAGATGAATAAAGCAAAAAGAATATATATAGATAACGATGGCAATATGTGTCGTCAAAAAGAGAGGTATGAATGTAAAGAAGTTGAACCGTTTATCGTAAAAGGCAAATTGAAACTTGTAAATATTGGGTGGCAGAATTCTGGTGTATATTTTTCATTTAAAGCAGAAGATGGGAAGATATATTTTATGTCTCAGGGTGAATTTGAAAAATATATTAAAAGACACGAAGTTGTGATTGATGGAGAATTTGAATTCTTGCAGCAAGGCAGGATATACAGCATTGGAGAGATTGTAAATGGAGAATAATCTATCAAATGAAAACTGGATTTCAAATTATGTTTTAAAAGGAGATATAAATGAAACCTAAAATCGGTAGAAAAGTATATTGTATTTATGGTACAGGAATCATGGTTGATTATGTTGGTTATGTAGGAAAAGATAGCTTTATAGTTGATAGTTATGGGGTTTGTAAAGAATCAGATAGCTGGGAATGGGATTATGATTTATATGGTGAAAAATGGTTCACAAGTTTGTCTAAAGCTAAAAAGAAACTAATTGATATGTATAAAGATAAATATGAAAACAAATTAAAAATAGTAAAAATTGCAGATGATTGGTATGCACTTGAGTTTTGTTAATATGGGAGAACGAGGTATAGAAAATGAATAAAGATTGGAATTCAGTTAAAAAGACGGGGTTGCCTGAATTAGAAGAAGTTTCAACAACAAATTTCAGTTCTGTATATAAAAGCAAAGAAGTTTTAATTCAAACCAAACGAGGCGAGCGATTTGTGGCATATTGTAGAAAAGAAATGTACGCGAATAAGAAATGGAAAGATGAAGTTTATTGGTTTATATATGGAACAGGCGGAAGAAAAATGAAAGTAATTAGTAAAGTGATTGCTTGGATGGAATTACCGGATAGATATGAAGGAGAATAAGAAATGAGCGTTGAATTTAATGAAGAAAAAGAGATTGAATTAATTAACAGTATTATACGAGAAGCAATTATACATGGATCTGACAGCGGAGGTGCATACGAAATTAATGAAGAAGACTTAAGAGAATCAGTTTCAAATTGGCTCGACTACCATGACTTGTCTGAAAAATACACACTAAGAAAGTTTAGTGACGGATGGAATGTTATGAAACTTTGTAGAAATTTTGAAACATTGACGGATATTGAAAATATGACAGATTTAAGGAAATGGGAACTATGGGTAGAATCTTTTGGGATTGAATATAGAATAGAAAATGGTGATCTTCTTTCTCGTAAATATATATATGCAGACGGCACAAATTATTTAGTGAAAATTGTTTTTGATGGTAAAACAGAAATGTTCAAATATATCGATAAAGAAAATTATAGTTAATAAAAATTAAATCAGAAAGGATAAAAAGAATAGATAGACATGACGTTTAAAAAATTATCGAAAATTATAGAAGAGAATAATATTCCACATGACGTTCAATTGCAAAGTTATAGTGAACGGGAATGTTATGAAATAGAGATGGAAGGGGTTTATTATGACGCTGAAGAAAATAGATTAATTTTTACACGACATGGAACCGTGTATGATAGATGTTTTCAAGAAGAGTTTTGTATCTTAAATGGTCGTAATAAAAAATGTAAAAAATGCAAACATTTATCATATACAAAATGCGATTTAGGAAGGAGTATTCTTGGGGATGATATTAATGACAGAGAAATAGAAATTAATGATACATCGGATTGTAAGGATTTTGATTGTTAGTAATGAAATGTCTGTTTCATATGAGATAAAGATATATCTAAAAATAGAATAAAATATTGATAGTTGCAAATATCAATAAATAATAGAAAGGATTACATAAGTAACCGGTTATTAAGCGTATACGCATTATGAAAATAATGTAAATGGAAGAGGTTAAAATAACAGGGGGTACAAACGACACCCTCTCCGAAGATAAGAAATATACAAACGAAGACTTGAAAATTATGCAGGCATGGAACTTGCAAAAGAAAATTCAAGTAACACAAACCAGAATTTTAGAATGGTATAAAGCATGGGAAGGACAAGTTTATGTTTCGTTTTCAGGTGGTAAAGATAGTACAGTTCTAGCAGATCTCGCTGCTAGAGTTTGTAAAGTGAATGGATACAAATTAATCTTATGGTTTTCTGACACTGGATTAGAGTATCCAGAAATCAGAGAACATGTGAAAACTTTTGATGATTGGTTGAAGGATAAATATGAAATTGAAGTTGAGACGGTAATTGATTATCCAAAAGATAGAAAGACAGGGAAAAGAATAACTTTTAAAGATGTAATTTTGACAAAAGGGTATCCTGTTGTTAGTAAGGAAGTGTCTCAAATTATTGAAGAGGCAAGAAAATATGACAAAGATACAGGAAAATATTCTTACAGAATAAAGCAATTGAATGGACAGAGAACAGATAATAACGGGAAGAAGAGTAGTTTTAATTATTCTAAATGGAAATTTTTGTTAAATGCTCCATATAAGATTTCAGATAGGTGCTGCAAAGAAATGAAAAAGAAACCAGCTCATAGGTTTGAAAAAGAAAATGGATTAAAGCCTATTCTTGGAACGATGACAATTGAAAGCAGATTAAGAAAACAACAATGGATCAGAAACGGATGCAATTCATTCGATTATAAAAAACCAATGTCAAAACCACTTTCATTTTGGACAGAGCAAGATGTTTTAGAGTATTTAGTCAGATTTGAAGTTCCATATGCATCAGTATATGGCGAGATTTTACAAAATGAAAAAGGAAAATATTACACAACCGGATGTGACAGAACAGGATGTATTTTCTGTGGATTTGGTTGTCACTTAGAGAAAGAACCAAACAGATTCCAGAGATTAAAACAGACACATCCTAAACAATGGGAGTATTGTATGAGACCTGTTGAAGAAGGTGGACTTGGTATGAGAGAAGTTTTGGAATATATAGGTGTTAAAGTGGATTAAAATACAATTTTCAAATAGTGGGTTGAGGTAATTTTTGTTTTGAAAAAGATAGAAAAAAATATTGTTAGTTCTGAAGTGTTTTACGAATTATCAGAGAAAGAACTTAAAAAAATAAAATCAGAATCAAGAGCAGCCGGTAGAAAAGATGTCGCAGAGTATATCTTTTATGCGCTCTCAAACTATATTTATGAACTGAATATTGGTGGAGTCAATAGTTTTATGTATGAGTTAATACGTTTTTTGAAAAGAAAATCAGGTGGTATTAGAAATCATGGCATATATGATTTCTTTGAATGGTGTGAAAAGGAGAGAAAATGAGATTTAAAGGAGATATTATTATTACAGATCCATGTTATATCTGCAAAGAAAGGAAAGAAGTTGGAGAATATCCTGTTTCTGAAGACTATTTTTCTTATAGCAGTAAGAAAGATTATCCAGATTATAAAAAGAGTTCGTGTGAATCAAAACAATACAGGGAAGAGTGGAAAGGATATTTCGCTGCGTTATCAGAATATCGAGACAATAATATCAGTGATTGGGAATTATGTAATTATGGGGAAGATATGGAAGTGTTAGGAATCAAAAATTATATTTGTAGAGACACATTGTATGGTGATTGGTCTTGCACTACTTACAATTCTGATACGCATGAAAAGATCGGAGAGTTCTGCGCGGATGCTGGGATGGTAGGAGTATTTTTACTTGATGAAGTTTTAAAGTATAATCCAGATTTTAATTATCATATTGAATGTCCGTGGACAACAACACTGATTAAAGATTTTGACGGAGAAATTGATTTTGAAATTATCCATACAGATGGTGTCTATGAAGACGATACAGAGTTCCACAGTAAGGGTGAAAAGTGGGAAGATGATTCAGTAAGTGTTGTTGGAAAAGGGAATATCAATTTTGAAACAAGACAGACAGGATTTTAAAAGTAAACAATCATAAATTAGGTGGTGAGAATAATTAAAGTATACAAAGATAAACAATACCTTGTTTTTGAATTAGAAGGTAAAAATGTTAAATATGATTTAGCAAATAAAACAGGTATTGGTTTAAATGGTAAGCCAGTAAAAGGTTTGCAGCGACAACTTAAAGATATAAAGATTAAAGATATTATTGAATCATGCGAAGACAAAAACTACTCAGAGTTTTTAAAATACATATATAAAAAATATAGTAAATATATACGCAATTCTGGAACATTTCTTTCTATGATTAATGAAAATAAGCATTTAGAACAACTATTTTCATCAGGCTTAAAAGCAAGTCAAATACCAACAAATTTTAAGTATTCATTGAATGATATCCCAAAGTCACTTATTAAAATTGCAAAAGAGAAAGAAATACAACTGTCAGAGTTATTAGTTAAAAATTGGAAACACAATGTTGATGCACATTATATTGCGTTTCAAATGGATTTTATGTCATTAACAAATGAAAACCTTATTGATGTGTTTACATACGGAAAGAACTTTGGTGATTACAGAAATCCAAATTATCAATCTATATTTAACTATTTGATTGATGTATATAATTACAATCCAAAATCACTTCTTATATATATTGATTCATTGATGACCTATGAAGCATTAGATAATAGAGATATCATAAGAGAGCTATATGATTATGTGAAAATGATGAGTGTAATCAGTAATAAGTTTGATAAATACCCAAAAAATTTTTTGACAACTCATAAAATTGCTTGTAGAAATTATAGTCGTTTGAAACAGGAATTTCCAGAAGAATTATTTAATAAAAGAATTAGAAAAGATTATGAGTTTGCATATAAAGGATATCAATTTGTATATCCGAAATGTACTCAAGATATTAAAGATGAAGCTGTTCAACAGAATAATTGTGTTGCTTCTTATATTGATGATGTTATCAATGGGAAATGTCATATTTTATTTTTAAGGAAAAGAGATAGTTTAGATAAGAGCCTGGTAACTATTGAAGTGAATGCATATACAGAAACTATTGTACAAGCTAAAGGGAAATTTAATAGAGATATAACAGAAGAAGAGAATAAAGTAGTAGAAGAGTGGAATAAAAAGTTTTCAAATAAAAGAGAGGAGATGGCAGCATGATTAAAGGAGATAAGATAAAACTAGTAAAAAAGATGGGAATGTTTGATAACATTGGAGAAATCTGTGAAGTTATTAATGTAGATGAAAATGGAGTTATTAGTTTTAGATTTGGTAAAAATGGAATGCATTTAGGTTGTATGTCTTATAACGAATTTGAAAAATATTTTGAATTAGTTCAGGAGACAAAACGTGAATGGAGTTCTTGGAAAATCAAAAGTTTGTTTTATGAGAATTTAAACGGAGATCATATTTCAACAATTATTTATTACAGACATAATGGTAAAAAAATTAGAGTTAAATATCTTTGTGAAGATGGCACATTTGTTATTGCAGAATCATCTTGTCATAGTGAAGATAAATTCAATTTAGACAGAGGACTAAAATTAGCAGAATATAGATTAGTAATTAAATTATTACAAAAAGAATTAGAAGATTTTGCAAAGACAATGTAAAGAATTGTTTTGGTTTTGAGGTATTAAAATGGTAGAAATTTTAGCTGAAACAGAATATCAGGATTTATATAGGATTACAGATGGTGTGCTGCTTGTTGTAAATAAATTTAAACCGATTGATTATGGGGAAGACAAGTATGTTTCGCTGTATGATCCAAAAGTTAAATCGTATAACAAAGGATGTCAGAAACAATTAAAAATTCTAAAAGAAGATTATTATTCAAAGTATGAAGACGTAACAGTGTCTCAAGGAACTGTTTTATATTATGGAAGACCTGTTGAATTGGCTCGTAAGGATGAATGGAATTATCAAATTAAAACAACAGGCGAATCATTAAGTGGTTCTTTAGATGAAGTTACAGAATTACTAACGAGTATTATAAAAATTATAGATAAGGAGCAAGAAAATGATTGAATTTGAAAATGTAAATTTCGAAGAATTAAAACACATGGATTTGGAAGAAGCAAAAGAAATTGTGAAACAATTTGATGAAGTCACATGGTTAGAATATGTTGGTTGTGAGTTTAATGGTGAAAGATATAGCACTGAAGCATTATTAGAGTCTGATTGGGATGATGGTGGCAAATATCAGTATAAAGAAGAGTATGGTTTACTTTGTAAACTAGATAATGATCGCAATGTTATTGAGAAATACGATGTTTGCATTGTAAACGGTATTACGATAAGTGGTTCATATTTTACTGAATATGATTATGAAAACGAATTTAGAGCAGAACAGATTGTTAAAAAAGTAATTCCAGAAGTTGTAATTCCTGAACATACAGTTATTACAATTGGAGAGTAGAAGAGAGAATAATAAATTGTAGATCTACAAGATAAAATATATTTTTCATCCGGATAAAAAATGTATATACATAGATAAATAAACGAAAGGAAAAGGAGTAATCCTAGGTAAAATGTGTGTACGCACCTCTGAAAATAGAGGTATTTGAGTACAGATTATAAAAAATATAATTCAGGCAAAGGGTTAAAAGTTTTAAGTTTGTGTGGAGGTATTGAGACAGGATTATTAGCATTGCAGCAGTTAGATATTCCAATTGAAGAATATCATACATATGAAATTCTGCCAGAGGCTATTGCAGTTTCTTCATATCATTTTCCGTTCATACTACATCATGGGAACCTGATTGGAGAAGATTTTTCTAAATTTAAAGGATTTGATTTAGTTATTGGAGGCATGTGTTGCCAATCTTTATCAAGAGTTCGTATTGAAGACAAGAATATAAATAATGGCTTGCTTGGGAAATCAGGTATTGTATACGAGCTTCGTAGAGCATTGGACGAGATACAGCCCAAATGGTTTATGGCAGAAAATGTTGTTCCGTCTGACGATAAAGATCTAAAAGAATTAAATAGAATTATGGGAGTTGAAGGCGTTTTAATCAATAGTAATAAATTTTCAGCGCAAGACAGGGAAAGATATTATTGGACAAACATTCCAATTCCTGCAATTCCAGAGATGAATTCATTGGTTTTAAGCGATATTATGGAGAAGCGTGTTGACGAAAGATACTTTTATAAGAAAGATTTTGAAATTTTAAATATGGATAAAAAAGTATGTGCAGAGCTGAAAGTCAATTCAATGGAGATGAATAGACGTATCTATAATCCCAAGTTTAAATGTGCCACATTGACTTGTATAAATGGCGGTTATCATGAAAAGAAAGTTTTGGATCATGGTAGACCAAGAAAATTAACAGAGCTTGAATATGAAAGATTACAGGGGCTGCCTGATAATTATACAAATGTAGAAGTTAATGGAAGAAAAATATCGTATACGAAAAGATGTAGTATGTGTGGTAATGCATGGACGTTACCCGTAGTTAAACATATATTTAAAGGCTTAATAATAGAATAAAACTCACGTTTCAAATGGAGAAGAAAATGATAGAAATTAAGATCAATAAAGTTGTCGATGCTTTAATCGAAATGAGCAAATTTATGCGTACTGATTATAAAACAACTTGGGAAAAATATACCCATGAGTTTATTACAAGTCAATTTACATGGGAAGAAGTGGAGAATGAATTAAGTGCAAGGAGCATGTAGTAATCAAATTGTAAAATGTATTATCTATACGAGTGATATAAAAGTTGGAATAAATAAATTATTAGAAATTGAAAACGAGAAAAACGAATCTGGGATTGAAACTGTATTTAAACGTATTTCAAAATCAGACTATATCCGTTCAGAAATAAGATTTAGTGACGGCGAAGAGTGGATCATAATTAATCCTAATGCCGGAGCAAGAGGATATAGATGGAGAAAAGCGTGGATTGATGCGAATAACACGACTATTTCTCAATTGTATTTGAATATTGTTCCGTATGGAAGTGGATACCAGTGGGAAGATTATAAACTTTTTAATTTGTAATAGAATACATAAACAGTAATTATAAAAACAGAAGAAAGGATAAATGTTCGCATGTGAGTAAAGCTGCGCAGCTACTATGGTGAATTGAGATTGAATGTAAATGATGAAAAAGTTTCACTAATATTGAAATTTAGAAACATGAGAACAGAAGATTTTGTAGAAGATTATTTGAGTATAAAACTTATGTGGTGGCAAAAAATATATATCAGAATGATGACAAATATTGGAAAAGACAATTGCTATTTGAGCAAATATATGAAAGGTTAATTTTAAGAGAGAGGTGAGATTATGAGTCAATGGACACATGTAAATGCAAGTTTTCGCTTAAATAGTATTGGTAAAATACCAGATGAAGAAATTATTGACATTTTTGGAAAGCAAGTTGATTACAAAGGTATGGGTAATATTGAATACGATGAAAATTATGAAGTAAAGAATAAAGAAAAGTATCTTCCAATTGGATCAGAAGGAACATTGGAAATGAGTATTTGGCATAATCCAGATAAATCATGTATGGCTTCAACAACTGTTTCAGTATTTGGTGATTTAAGAAATTATGGAAGTTTTGATGAAATTGAAGAATGGTTCAATAAGTGCTGCGATAAGTTTTGGGTAAGACAAGCGGTTTGCCAGGTTGAAGTTGAGGGACTTGGAACAAAGGTATTTCGAAATAAGGAGTGAATTATAAATGATGAATAAGAATATTGCTAATAAGTGGGCTGTTGTTGGTTTTGATTATAATATAGCGATCGACATTATGTCAGGAATTGAGAAAACCTGTGGGAAAACGGTTTCTAAAAAGTTTCAGAGTAAAAATGCATTAACTCTAACGACAGAATTTACAGATGGGACTAAGTTATTCTGGGTGAGAGCATCAGAATCATCCATAGGGTTTAGGTTTGGAAAAATGTGGTGTGATAAAAAGATTAACAAAGATATTTTTAATTTACTGATTGCGCCATGTTATTTCGGAAAGTATGAAGATATTATTTGGGTGTAATAAAGTAATGAAAGAATAGTTTTACGGGAGAATATGAAAGAATATAAAGGAGAGATATGGTAGTTATGGAATTAGTGAATTTGAGAGTAAGAGCAAAAGGATACTACAGTTTCGCTTCATATGAGGAAAATAGGCTTGTCAAGTTGGAAACATATAAAAAGATCCATAATAACTTGGTTAATAAAATGGTCTGTATAACTGACTTAGATGGCAGAGATCAGGATTGTTATGCGTACATTGAAATTAATAATGTAATTAGTGACAATATTGGTATGCAAAAAACAGGACTTAATTGCTGTGATGGATATCATTTAAAAGATGTGCTTGTCGATGTATGTCATGAACATAATATTGATTTTTGTGAAGAAGAAAATGAAATTAATAGATATACGGAAGATTTGGATATGTATACAGAAATCGTATGTTATATTCCCGAAAGTAAAAAGAAGGAATTAAAAGAGTTTGTAAGTAAATTAATTAGTTCTTATGAATTAGAAAATTCTGACGGAGGGAGAGATTTTCAGTGTAGTAATCATAGAATAGATAAGATGAGGTGTGAATAATGAGTAAATTAACCGAAGAAGATTTAAACATAATTAAACAATACAATGAAAATATATATGAATTATATCTGACAGTAGAAAACGGTTGTCAGTCAGATATTACACTTGATGATATTACAGAGTGTATGGAATGCATTTGTTGTTTGTTAAAAGGTAATATGGATATGACAGCATACGAACATAAAATCTGTAAAGAGATGGATATATTAAAAGATATTATTTGTCATCAAGCAGCTAAAATTATTCAATTAGAGAATGGAGGTAAATAAGAATATGATAATTATATGTAATAAAAAAGTAATGGTTCCTATGAAAAACATTCATCATGGAGAAGTGTTTCGTTACAAGGAAAATTACTATATGAAAATTGCAAATACAAATTTTGGTATAGAAAAGGATCGTGCTGTAAATTTATTGGATGGATTTATTTATGATGAATCATTTTTTGATTCAGATGTGTATAAAGTAGATGCTGAATTACATACGACAGACAATCCTAAAGACAACAGAACAATCAAACGAACAGTGATTTAAAAGAGAACTTTCATTTGGGAGAATAAAAGTATGAACAAGCAATTTATTGATAAACAAAAATTGGCGGAACAGTTTTTAAAAGAAACAGGATTTTCTCCTGGTCAGTTATCAATTGGGGTTGGATATATTGATGATCTGATTGATAAGCAACCGGTAGCGTTCGACATGGATATGGTTATTGATCAACTAGAAGATTACGGAAAATACAAGGGAATTCTGGAAAATAAAAATGGTAAGTGTGAAAACTATATTCCTGTTTCTATGGCTGTAAAAATTGTCAAAGCTGCCGGGCTTAACGGGGTATTAGGTTATTTGACCAAAGAAGATTATTTTGAGTTAGATACGAAAAATGATAACCCTAAGAGAATCACAATAACAACAAATGAATCCGGTGACTGGAGCATTTTACAATATGGTGATGAATTTGAGACAAGTGGTTATAGATTAAGTAATTGGGATTGGTCAATGCTACTAAGACAACTAGGATATGAAGTTGAAGTGATTGAAGTTTCTAATGAAGAAATGGAAAGCATTCAAGTAAAAAGATTAATGGATAGAGGCAATATATGAAAAAAGGTTTTGAGAAAAGATTTGAAAAGGGAGATATTGTTTATTGGTGTCATAGTGATGGCAATGGGAGATATTCTATAAAAAATGGAATGGTCGATGAACAATTTTCAGATGCTGTTGTAATCGATTATTTAACATTAAGAGAAAGAAGATTAGTAAATGGAATTCCGATTGACGAATTTGATAGCCAAACTAAATATAAGAAACTACCCAAAGGATGGACATACAATACAAGGTTGTTTGAAATTACATATTCTGATTTAACAGAAGAAGAAGTAAATTATCAGATTGATATTAAGAACCCGGAAACAATAAAAAAAGCTTATGAATTTGGATACTTGGTAAAAGACTGTACAATCTTTCATGGGAAAATCGAAGCAGATATTACAAAAGAAGGATATAGAATTGTAAAGAAATATCCTATGTGGCAGCATCATATTGATCATGTTTCAATCCGTCCAGATAAAGTCTATTTTACATATGAAGAAGCAAAATCCGAAGTTGATGAGAATGTGAAAGAGTTTGAAAGACAATTATTGCTAACAGATTATGAATGGTCAGTAGAGCATATTTGTAAGAATTTAGATATTTTTAAAGCCATTCATTCTTTAGACGAAAGAGATATTGATGCTTATAGAGAATTTATCCTTGGTATGGATAATGTAGAGAATATAGAAACAAGAATTTACCAAGGGCAAATTCAATGGAAATATGAAGATAAGAAAAGATGGAATTATATTGAGATCTGAGGTGAATAAATAAAGAAGTCGAATGAAGTCTCTCGAAGACAGTTTTCAGAATATGGTCAGTCGTGGTTTAGCAAACGGTATGCATGTTGGGCAAACAATCACAATGGATGGTCTAAAATGAAAAAGAAAAACCGAAGAATGTTCAAATCAAAATTAAGACAAGAACAAAATAAAGAGATAAGAGAAATACTTTGAAGAAATGGAGAATTAAATTATGAAAAAAGTTGAAGAAAAATACTATTGTGATCTATGTGGCAAAGAGTGTGAATATACACCGGATTATGTATTGCCGGAACTATCCGTTGGATCTTTTCAAAGTGTAACAACTAATTCTAAGCAAAAAGATTTATGCCCTGAATGTGAAAAAGAAGTTGCTTATATTTTGAATTTGATCAAGAGTAAAAAAAATGGATAGTAATCCTATGTCAAATATGATTTTGGAAATTATTACAAAATAAATTCTTGGTTTATGCTGTAGCAGGAGAGTGGAGAATGTTTAAAATTATTTTTATTGTTATGTCATGGATATTAGTTGGATTTATTTCATGGATGTTTTTGATTCTTAGTTATTTAAGAAAAAGCGAATATGATCCCAGAGTTTTAAAAAATTTCGAAATAGGAGAAGACCTTGGACTTTCTATATTGAGTGGTTGGTTTGCACCAGTGATTATATTGCTTTGTTGTATGACATATAAATTTGAATCGCAAAAATATAATTTTTATAAATGGGTATATGATATTCTTTACAGAATAGCAAACATTGGAGTGAATAAAAAAGAAGAGGATGGATCAGATAGAGATGAAATTATATAAGTTATGCAGCTATTTATCATATCGGTTAAAATATGAATCTACATATTTGGAATTAAAATACTACTTAGATCAGGTGCTGAAAAATAAAAAAGATAGTTGGGTGAATTACACAACGAGATATGATCGTGGAATTGGTAAAACTGTTTCAGTGGCTAGACTATCAGCAAAATATGATATTCCTGTATTTGTCAAAAATAACATGTGTAAGAGGTTTATAGAAGAGGACGTGCCGAAATATCTACCTCAATATTTTAAAAAGAGAAAACCAAAAGCAATTGTAGTAAAAGATAGAGATAGACATTTAAAAGGTTGTAGATACGAAGTGGGATTAATTGACGAACCGCTTAGTTTAAACGATATAGATAATATTGAAACATGGTGTTGTGACAAATTAGTGGGATATGTAAGAGAATAAATATTTGAGTCTTTGAAGGCTTTATTATTTTTTGACTCACATTGTTATAGTGATTATAAAACAAATAGAATAGGAGAGATAGAAGAATGAAGGAAGATTTTTATAAAGCAAAGACGGCTTATGAACTATGTAAAGAGATGTGCAGTGGAATTGGAGTAGAAATTGTTAAATCATATGTATACGAAGATAATAATAACATTGAAATTTCCAGTTACGAAATTTTAGCAAGAAATAAAGTAATCCGAATCTTTTTTAGTGATGGTACACAGGAGAAAGTCATTTGTGACGACAAAGATGAGTTTGATTTACGGAGAGGTTTGTTCGTTGCTTTATCAAAAAAGATGTATAAAGAGAAATATACATTAGAAGGAATCGAGCATATGGCAACTGAATTATCTTATCAGAAGAAATATGTAAAGATGGTCGATAAAGCAATTAAAGATCATAACAGAAAACTTGTCGAAGAAGAGAATAAGAAACATGAAGAAGCGTTACAGAAGAGATTAGCTTATGAGAGAAAAGTAAAACGCGATAAAAAGAAGCGTGAAAGGACGATTAACATTCAGAAAGAAGCGTATGTACGCGCCATGAAAGAGATTGGTGATTTACATAAAGAAAAAGGAAAAGGAGAGTAAGGACATGTGGGTAGTATTTTTACTTGCAGCAATGGGATTTGCGATTGCAACTTTGTTGGTGGTTTACATCGGTAATAAAGTTATTAATGCGATGAAAAGAGATGATGAAAAATTAAATAAGGACATCAGTAAAGAAAAAACAAATGAAAAGGAGAAAGAAAAACATGAGTAAAAAAGGATTGGTAGTAGGAATTGTTGTAGTCGCATCGGTTGTAGGAGGCTTCTTTACAGTTAAATCGTTTAAGAAAATTGATACTGGAAAAGTTGGAGTTGTGTATTCTATGAAAGGCGGCGTTAAGGATGAAACGTTAAGTCAAGGGTATCATTTTATTAATCCATTTTTAAAAGTAAAAGAATTTACAATTGGAAATGAACAATTGATTCTTTCTAAAGATAAAAGAGAAGGTAGCGAAGGTGATGATTCATTTAAAGTAGCAACATCTGATGATGCAAGTATTTCAATTAGTTTTCAAATGTCATACAGATATAGACCAGAAGAAGTTGTTGATACATATAAAAAGTTTAAGGGAATGAATGGAGAGGATATTGTTGAGCAAAGAGTGAAAACAGTGTTAAAATCAAAAATCTCTGAAATCACGACGGATTACAGTATGATGCAAATCTATAGTGGGAACAGATCTGAGATTAACAATAAGTTAACTGATTATCTAAATAAAGAGTTTACACAGTCATTTGGAGTCGAGGTTCTTGACGCTTCTATTATTGATGTACATCCTGACGATAAGCTGAAAGAATCCATTGATGCGAGAGTAAAGGCTCTCCAAGAAAAACAACAAGCAGAGGCAGAGCAGGAGAAAGTAAAAGTGCAGAAAGAAACTGAAAGAATCCAGGCTGAAGCTGATGCACAAATTGAGGTTACGAAAGCAAAAGCAGAGGCAGAAGCGAATAGATTAAAATCTGAATCTATTACAGACGAGTTAATTCGAATGAAAGAAGCCGAAGCAAGATTACAGCACGGATGGGTAACTACCCAGGGCGCAAATGCAGTTGTGAAAGACGGTGAATAATATGATTGATTTATTATTTGATATTGCAAGCTGCATAATAATGTTGGCAATAATTCTTGGAATAATTGGATTTATCACGTTATTTATTGGATATATTTATGAAGATGTAAATAATAAATTTGACGGTATTTTCCATAGAATTTCAGATACATTGGAAGAAATGTTATAAATTTAGTTGCATATGGTGTCACAGCTATATGCAGCATTTAGAAAAATAATAAGATGAAACTTTCGTTTCATAGGGGGTGGATAAAGAAATGAGTAGTAATAAAACATTAGAAGATGTCGAGTTACACCAAGAAGATGACGAATACTATTTAACTTTAACATATAACGAAAAACTTGGAGATAATGAATACGAAATTAAAATACCAAAAATAAATTTAGATTTTTTGAAATATGATTTTGGATTTTCTATTGTTAAATCAGAGTTTGGCGTATCTCATCGTTTTATAGAGTATGACTATCCTTATGATACAACTATAACGTTGCCGATAAATAAAAAAGAAAACCCATTTTACATAAGGATACCAAAGAAAAAGAAGATGAGAGGAATTGACATGAAATCAATGTATGCAGAGTCAAAGTATCTAGTTATTAATAAAGAAATTTTTATTTATATTTATGGCGACAAACTGAGATATATAGATAACAAAGGAGAAAATTTTGAAGTTGTAAAAGATATCGATGTGGACAATATTAGGAGAATGATCTTAAAAGGGGAGATACCAAATTCTGAAATCAAAAAAACTTTTTTTAAAAGAGAAATATTCTGTTTTCAAAAACAAAATAAAATTTTAAAAAAGAAAGTTAAAGATATTAAAAGTGCACATATTCGTTATACGTACAAAAGAGACAAGGGGATCTTTTCATTCGCCGAGTTAAAGAATAGATTGTCTACAAAAGAATACGAGGAGTTTTGGAGAGATAAGTTAAAAAAATATGAATTGTATTTATAAATAAGGAGTATAAGCAATATGGCAAAACCATCAGGATTAGATTTTAGCAATGTAAGACATGTAAGAGTTTGGCACGAGCAGTTTGAAGCAATTAAAGATAAAGCAGAATTTTTGATTGTAGAAGATAAGTCAAATGGTAAATGTGTATCGTTTACAAGAGACCACGATGAAGAATCTAAGCCAAATCAATCATATTTAGAACTAAAAAAGATATTAGAAGATACCATAAAAATTGTAAAAAACTAGAAAAGAAGAAGGAGAATAAAATTATGAGTAGTGAAAAATTTATTAGTTTGTGTAAAGAAAATGTAGTGGAGTATTTTAATGAACATTCAGATAAAACAGATAATGTACTTATCACACAAGAAGATGTATACGTGGTTTGGTACTGTAAGACCTTGCAGAATCATAAAGCATTATTAAGCACAAATATTTCTGACGGTATGTATTACGAACTTACATATAACGGTGATAAAAATGAATTGTATTTGGACGCTTATAAAAAATGGCAGAATGTAAAAATTAATTTGAACGAAGAGGAGTAATTAAGTATGGAGAATAATATTACTGTTAATATGGAGAATCTTTCAGAGGAAGAAAGAGAACAGTTGATGAAGCTGATTCAAAAATCTAACGGATCAAAAGGGAAGGTGTGGAAACCGGATTATAGAAGAAAATACTTTTATGTAAATGAATGCGGTGGAATTATGAATAGCAAATGGTATGATGATAGCATTGATGCTGACCGTTATGAAATAGGGAATTGTTTTCAAACAAAAGAAGCAGCTGATTTTGCTTTAGAGAAATTAAAAGTAGAAGCAGAATTACGACGATTCGCAGAAGAGAATAATGAATACGAAATTGATTGGGAAGATGATGATCAAAAAAAATGGTTTATTTTCTATAATTGTGATATGAAAAAAATCGACATAATATATAATACCGTGCTTAAAACTCATTGTATACATTTTTCATCAAAAGAGATTACAAAACAAGCAATTGACTATATTGGAGAGGAACGCTTAAAGAAATATTATTTAGGAATTGAGGATTGATTATGTGGATTAGCAAGAAAAAAATTGATGATGGGAATAAAGAACTAAGTGAGCTAAAAAAGAGAATCGACGCACTAAAGAAAGAAATCGCTTTATTGAAGCAAATGCTACTACATACAAAAACAGAAGATGTAATAGTATTTTGTCCACAAATATCAATTGACGATGATGGATGGATATCTATTAATGAAGAAATATGTACATATATCTATAAAGATAATAAAGAATACAAAATCAATTACTTATATGTGCAGGAGAATGTCGATGTGCGTATTGATGAGAATGATGAAAATATTTTATATATCACATCTCGCAACGTGGGAAAAATCTGTGATAGATATATTATTGAAGACAATTACATTGTAAATTTGAAAGATCGAAGCTATTTATTTTTGAATTCGAAAAGTATTTTAAAGAGCAAAAAGAAAACGGAGTAAAAGAAATGCATAAGAAAAATGAATTTAAAATTAAGGACTTTCCGGCACTGGTTACAATAGCCATTATCTATTTAATTCAATGTTTAATCGTATGTGGAGCAATGAAATTATTGATGATGATTTTCTCTATAGATTTCAATTTAGAATTAACAGTTACGACATTTGTAGTATGCAGAGCATTTCAAATCATTGAATATTTGGCTGGGCTTAGATGGGAATAGGCTTGAAAATTTAGTTTCATTATAAAAGAGAAGGGATAATATGAAAATAGGAAAATTATTAAATAAAGCTTACAAAAATGGTGGATATATTCGAATGATTGACGGTCGTAAAAAGGAGCTATTAGATATTCAAGAGCATGTGGAACTTTTGCTGAGGCAGATTATAAAACGGGTTCATTTATTTATAATGAAAATCAAAAACATAAGCCTATTTATATAAATAATATAATGTTGCAATCTAAAGAATGGGAATATATACCTATGCCATGTAATTGTAGTTGTTGTGATATTTATAAAAAAGAATTAGTAGAGAAATATAATAATAGGTAAAGAGTATGAATTTGAAACAAATTAAAGAAACGATAGAGAAACAAGAATATGATTTCTTAAAAGAGAATGAGCACTTAGGTAACAATATTATTTTACTTACGCTTGGCGGCAGCCACGCATATGGAATGGATAAAGAAGACAGTGATTTAGACGTAAGAGGAGTTGCACTAAATAGCAAAGAGGAAATTCTTCTTGGAAAAGACTTTGAACAGGTTGTAGAGATTGATACAGATACAACAGTTTATTCATTCAACAAAATTTTACAATTGTTAAAATCAAATAATCCTAACACTATTGAAATTTTAGGATGTAAACCTGAACATTATTTATATTTGTCTGATGTTGGAAGAGAATTATTGAATAATAGAAAAATGTTCTTATCCAAGATTTGTATTAATTCTTTTGCAGGATACGCTTCAAGTCAATTAAGGCGTATGGAGAACAAAGCTGCTAGATTAGTTGGACAGGCACAAAACGAAGAGTACATTTTAAAATCAATCAATAATGCAAGCTATGACTTTAAAAACCGTTACTTCCCAATGAATGATGGATCACTCAATCTTTATACAGATAAAGCAGTGCAGGAAGGTTATGACACTGAAATTTTTATGGATATTGATTTAAAGCATTATCCGCTAAGAGATTGGACTGGTATGTGGAATGAGATGAAGGCTATTGTAAGTAGTTATAACAAAATTGGTAGGCGAAACGAAAAAGCAATGAACAAGGACAAACTTGGAAAGCATATGGCTCATTTGATCAGATTATACATGATGTGTATTGACATTCTTGAAAAAGAAGAAATCATTACTTATCGAGAAAACGAACATGATTTACTTATGAGCATACGAAACGGAGAATATTTAGATAATAACAGACAGCCAATCTCTTCATTTTATGACTTACTAAATGAATATGAAAAACGATTCGATTACGCTAAAGAAAATACTTCGTTGCCAAATGTGCCGGACTACAAGAGAATCGAAGAGTTTAAAATGTATGTAAATGAACGAATTGTGAAAGGAGATATTTAATGGAAGTTTCTGAAAAACTAAAAGAACGTTTCTGTAAAGATTGTAACATTCCGTTACGACTATACAAAGAACCATATTTTATGGACAGACTTCAATTATACGATAGTTATTATAACGCATTGGATAAATGGAATATTTTTGTAAGAGAATTAGATAAATATAAGTGTGAGCAAGATTATCTTGAAGAATATAATCGAGTAAAAAATGCAGCGATAAATGATATCAAAATTTCTGATGGATACAAGAGATTCAACGAAGAAGATATGAATAAATACACCGTAAAATACAAGGATCTCCCAGGTAAAGATATTTTCAAAACGTCAAATAATGGAAAGCTATTTATCAGTATTGATATGAGAAAAGCTAATTTTTCTGCATTGAAATTCTATAATAGAAGTATTTTTGACAATGCAGATACATGGGAAAAATTTATTGAAAGATATACAGAGGATAAGCATATTGTAAATAGCAAATATATTAGACAAGTTATTTTAGGAAACTGTAACCCAAAACGGCAAGTGACTTATGAAAAATATTTAATGGGGCTTGTATTAGAAGTTCTTATTGATGAATTAGGATATTCCGCTAGTGATATTGCGTTTTTCTTTAATGATGAAATTGTTATTGATATGGGAAAATATGAAGACTGTATAAGAAAGAGGGAGTTAATAGAATGGCAAATTAAAGGATACTTCAACATTCCATTTAGAATTGAACTATTTTATTTACGCAAAATTACCGGAACAAATGGATATTATAAGGAAATTGTAAAAAATATTATTGAAAGAGAATATGAATTTAAATGTTTAAACAATTATACATTACCATTTGTGCTGAGAAAGTTTAATGAAGAAGAAATTACTGAAAACGATAAAGTATTTTATCATGAAGGATTACTATCGAAATTTATTGAGATTCCAGAAATTGGAATTTAGCAGGTAGGAACATGACAAATGCAGATTATATAAAAGAACAGTTGACAAGATTAAGTGATAGAGAACTTGCAGCAATTGTATATGAATATTTTGGAATAAAAACATCTGGGAGAGAACGTCCTAAAATTCTTAAAACAGCTTGGAGAGCATTTGACAAGTGGGCTAATAGTGTTGGCAATAAGACAAATTTTGTTAAAGATGATGGTTCTACTCCATCCATTTGGGCATGGGAAAGCTGGCACATGTTAAATGGAAAGTGGGAGAATAAAGGAAGGACAATAGAGGTAGCTTTACAAGTTTGGTTGACAATGAAATATAACAAGGAGGAATGGAGAGAATGATTAAATTATTCACACACCAGGATTTAGATGGAATTGGTTGTGCGATTCTGGCACAATTGACATTTGGTAAAAATGTAGATATTACATATTGTAACTATGATGAAGTAGATTTGTTAGTGAGAGAATATATTTCTAAGATGGACAAAGAACATGATACATGCTTTGTTACAGACATCAGCATTAAGGATGATTTGGCTTCTGAGATTGATAGAGAATATAAAAATAATTTCAAATTATTTGATCATCATAAAACAGCATTAGATCTTAATAAGTATGACTGGTGTGTTGTCGAAACAATGAATGATAAAAAAGGATTGCAAACATGTGGCACAGAGTTATTTTATGAATACTTGATTGCACACAAATATCTAAAAGCAGATGTAAAAGACTTTGTAAAACTTGTAACCAATTATGATACTTGGAGATGGACAGAAATTGGGAATATGGGTCTTATTTCTAAGAAAATGAATGACTTACTCTACTTATATGGAAGAGATGAATTCGTAAAATGGTGTTTGGATAAATTCAAAAGTAGAAAATCATTCTTAAGGTTTGACAAAGAAGACGAATTATTATTACAGTTCAACCAAAAAGAAATTGATAAATACATCGATTCAAAAGAAAAAGAAATGATTATTAGCTGCGATGGAGAATATAAATATGGAGTCGTCTTTGCAGAAAAATACTTTAGTGAACTAGGAAATGAGTTGTGTACTAGGAATCCGAATTTAGATTATGTTGCGATGGTAAATGTTGGTACATACTCAATCTCTTATAGGACGATTAAAGAGAATATTGATGTTGGTCAGGTCGCTAAGAGATATGGCGGTGGAGGACACCAAAAAGCCGCAGGATCAAAATTCAAACCATATTTAGTTACACAGTTTATTAACAATATTTTTGAAGAAGTAGGAGAATAAGAAGTGTGGAATTAACAAGAGAAGAAGCAATATCATGGCATAGAAAAATGTGGAATTGGATTGCAGATAGGATTGAAGAAGAAAAGACATGTCAGAATATTGCCGATTTAAAAGAAGAGTATTGCGAACAGAATAATTTTACAATAAGAAATGGGTGTTTTTGTTGTGAATATGCAAATGAGAATTGTTACAATTGTCCACTAAACTGGGATAGCAATCTTGCGGAATACATGTGCGAACAAAAATACGAAGAAGACGACGATAGGGGGTTATATTCCTTATGTTGTGAGGTGAAGAATGATTGGAAACGACAAGCAAAATTAGCAAGAGAGATTGCCAGCATACAAGAGAAAGAAGTAAATAACGAGAACAGACTTACTTATATAACAGAGTTAGGTGCTTGTTTAGACAAAGATAGTGAATGTCCTACGTGTAGTATTTGTTGGAATTGTAATGTTCCAGTAAAAGAATGTCCATACATATACGATGCAATAGAAAAACTTGCAGAATATGAGGACACAGAGTTATCTCCTAGGCAGGTATTGCAGTTAAAGGGACGTAATATAGAAAAGAAACCAGATATTGAAGGTGATGGATGTGATCAAGAAGGAAATCTGATTTATGATACATGGATATGTCCGAGCTGTAATGAGTATTATGAAATTGATTACGATGAATACGATTTTTGTCCGAAATGCGGACAACGGATTGACAGGAGGGAATTACATTAAATGGAATTTATTATTTCTCATATTATTCACGCCGTAGCTCACATCGTAGGGTTTGTGGCGGGATTCACATTTGCACTCCTATATGATAACAGGTATAAATTAAAAAAGAATAAATATAATGAGTGTTCTGAATGTAGGTGGAATGCAATTAATGGTGGAACTTGTACAGAAACAAAAGATGCATGTGGACAGTTCATTAGTTTGAATAAAGGCGGTGAATAATATGAATATTATTATGGAAGAAATTAAACAGAAATGTCAAGAACTAAGTAATCGATCATGGGGAAATGATGAATGTCATTTATATGCAAAAGGAGTTCAAGCAATGTATGTTCAAGTAAATAAAATAATCGAAGAGCATATGCATGACAAGCCTAAGTGCTGCGATTGTAGTAGAAGAAAGTTTTATCAAATGGGCTATAATGACGGTAAAGAATCAGTAACTTCGAACAAATTAAGTGAATAAAACAAAGGAGGGTGTATATGACGAAGAAAGAAGAATTAATCAGAGATTATGAATCTATGAAAGAAAATTGTATCGCGTTAACATTATGGATTCATATGCCGACAGGAGAAATAGAAACTATTACAAATCCAAACGTAGTAGAGAAGATGAAATATGTAGAGAAAACTTATACTGATGAATTGGTTCATACAAATTGCCTTGATATTTATATTGAATCATGGGAGTTTAAGCAACGTAATCAGCCAATTACATTTGGACAAGCTTGTGATTTGATGAAATATTCTGGTGTAAAAATTAAACGACCAGAGTGGACAGAAAAAGAATACGCCTATTATCTAAATTCAAAAAGTAGAAGGAGGGTAGCGAGAGAATTATTTGGAGAGAACAATATCAAAGAAGGTTATCTAAAAGATTCTAAAGATAAAGCGACAGAGCTTTGGATTCCTACATTATATGAATCAGTTGCAAATGACTATTCTGTAGTAATGTAATTTTTTTTTGATCATCTTGTTCTAATTACTCTAAAACAAATAGCATATCAAATCTTTATAGTTTAGAAAAATTCAAAGTTAGAATTGAACATTTTTATTAAAAATTTACTGAATAAGTTCAGTAGTTTCTTAAGTGCACCCAAAATCGTGGGTTTATATAGATTTTACATAGTGCAACTCTATATTCCGACTGAATTTCAGTCGTTCATATATACAAAAATTTAATGTACAGAAGGAGATTTTATTTTATGGCAAGAAAAGAAAAGGCAGTTTTAGAAAAAAAGGATGGGCAAATTCATTTGTGTTAGTCGGTGAGGCGAAGATTAGTGCTGACTATACATATAAATTGGACGAACATTCTGAAAAATCAGATTGGGTTTATAACTCATTAAATCTTGGTGTTGATTGTGGTGATGTATGTGGAACGGTTTATGCAGAACTCATGGGTGGATACGGTGCAGAACGTGACAATGTTGTTTATGTGCATGGAAAAGATGTAGACGGTAAGGATGATTTTGAAAATAGATTCACAATCGATTGGGAAGATAGGTTTGATGAGAAAATCTTAGAATCCGTAGGTGATTTGTGCTTCATGACTGTTGGTCTTGAAAAGGACAAGAATGGAAAGGTGTTTTATAAAAAATTCTTAACACCATACGATATGATCGCATATATTAACGAAAATCTTGAGGATGGAATGATTGTTAATGTAAAAGGACAGCTTAAATATTCTTCATATGAAGGTAATGTGCAGGTAAAAAAAGAAATCTCAAGTCTTGTACTTTCTAAAGTAGATGACAGAAGCAAGTATCATGCGAATTTTACACAGACGATGCTGCTCACGAGAGACAGTGTTGGAAAAGCAGATAAAACAACTGGGGTTTTGCCAATTTATGCCAAGATTCTTGACTATGTAAAGGAATATAAAGGTAAAGAAGTTAGATGTAATGTCCCTTATGATAAGGCGTTTGAGTATGAGCTTGACTTAACTAAACCGGAAATCTCGCAAAAAGTAATTGAAAAGCTTTTTAAAGTAAAAAGAGGTGTTACCGAAATTACTTTTGAAGGAGATCTAGTGGAAGGTGGTGCAGTTGTAACAGCAACAGAAGATGATATTCCAGATGATATTAAAACGCTTATTGAAATTGGAGTATTCACTTTAGAAGAAGCTCTTCAGAAATGTACTGTTAATTCAGGAAGAGAAAAGAGAATGGTTATTAGAAGACCACAGATTAAAAATGTTGAGGGCAAAGATGGAACGAAAATCCCAGTTCTCCAGAAGTTTGAACAAAAGTATAGCGAAGATGATTTAATTCTTGATTTTATGTATGACGAAGAATCAGAAGATGAAGCTGGCGATGTTTGTGTCGAAGACGAAACTGAGGAGGTTGCAGAAAATCCAAATGATATGTCTTGGCTTGATGCTCTCGGATAAGAGAAAAATAAATAATTAATTAGTCTATGCAGTCTTGTGCTGCGTAGACAGTAAACAAAACACAAATACATTGATAATTTTTGGAGGATAAAATACATGGCAAGAAAATTTGGAAAGAAAAACGAAGTAAAAATTGATCCACTTAAATATAACATTTGTTTATTAGGAGAGTCTAAAATTGGGAAAACAACACTCATTAAAGAAGTGTGTGAAAAATTGGTTGGCGAAGATGGATATATGTTTATTGAAATGAATGGAGAGGCTGGTGCAGATGCCATTCAAGGTATTGTATATGAAGATGTTGAAGAGTGGGCGGATATAGAAGAAATTGTCAAAGATATTATTAACAACAAAACAACAGATTACGCAGACTTAAAAACAGTTGTGATGGACACCTACGATGGTTGGATTAAATTAGCGGAAAATGAAGCCGTTAGATTATGGAATGATAAACATAGGGATAAAAGAACAGATACAATTGATGGATCATGGAATGGGTTCCAAAAAGGACAAGATAAAGCTTTTGAACTTATGTTTGATATGATCAAGGAATTAAGAAAAGTAGGGGTGGCTACAATTGTTCTTGGGCATGTAAAGAATAAAGAAATGACAGATATTGCAACGGGAACTACATACCAGATTCTAACATCAGATGTTGAAAAGAAGTATTTCACACTTTTAAAGAAAAAAATGCATTTTCTAGGTCTTGCATATTATGACAGAACAATTGTAACAGAGAAAACAGGGAAGAAAAATGTTGTAACAAAAAAAGATATTACTGTAAATAAAATTGTTGATCAACATAGAAAAATCAAATTTAGAGACGACAATATGGCATTAGACAGTGGATCACGATTTGCATCTATTGTTGATGAAATTGCATTTGATCCAGATGAATTTATTCAGGCAGTTACAGATGCTATCAAGGCGGAACAGGCTAAATCTGGAAAAACATTTGAACAGTCGGAAAAGGAACAGGCTGAAAAAGAAGCGGAAGAGATGAAAGAGATTGCTAAAAGAGAGGCTGAAAAAAAAGAAGAGAAAAGGATCGAGTCTGTAATTGACCAGATTAAAGATTTTATCAAAGATAATAAAGGAAATATGGAAGCAATTAAACCTTTGCTTGAATTCTCAAAGGAAAACGGATATGCAAATCCAACGATAATTGATGATTTGTCGATTGCAGAACAGGCATTAAAAATTATTACTAAATAGGATGGTGATGTAATGAGAGCGAAGCCTGAATCAGTAAAGATGACAGAAGCTGAGAAAAAAGAATGGGATGAGCTGTATGAATACGTAAAAAGACAAATTCTTTTTTACGATGATAATCAAAATTTATCAAGTTATATTTGCACCAAATTAAAAGGAATCAGAAGCGGAAAATTTATTGAAAATAGGAATATCAAAAGTCAGGCTGATTATCCATACAAAATCATTTTATATACATTTCAGATATGCAGACCAAAAATTTTGGCTGCATTATCTGGGAAAACATTTGAGTCAGAAAAGCATAAAATAAATTATATTTGCGCTATTATCAAGGACAATATTAACGATGTATATGAAATGGTTAGAAGAAAAGAAAAACATGATCAAAAAGTAGCTAATATGGATATAGGAATTTTGACGCATAAAGCAGCTCATTACCGGACAAAAACAAAAGAATTAAAAAACGATAAATTAAAAAACTTATGGTAGGGAGCAGTTGATAAAATAATGGCAGATAAAAATAACGCAAAGAAATTATCACCATTCGAAAAGGAACTGATTGAAACAATTAAACAGGTGAATCAATACAAAGAAGCGGATGAGGCAAATATTGTAGCTATTTTATATAAGAATCCAGATTTGATTTATGAGACGAACTTACATTTAGATGAGTTTGGAAACAATGTTTGGAGAGTATATTGGACAATTGCAGATGATATCATCAAATTAGAAAAGAAAAAGACATTAGATGAAATCACAGTTGGTTTATATCTCGAAAAACATCTAAAATTACGCGAGAAGTATGACGAATACGGCGGTTATGAAACAATAGAAACTGCTGGTGGATATGTTAATACAGAAAATCTATATGGTTATATAGATGAGTTACGTAAATGGAATAGCGTGATTAAGTTGGCAAAAATGCGTTGCGGTGTAAAAGATAGGCTCAGTGATTATTGCGATATGAGTGCAGAAGAAATATATAACGAGTGGGAAGCACAATTAAACGATATTTTTTCCAATATAGATTATGACGTGAAAAGTTATGACATTTGTGATGGAATAGATGAATTGATTGAGGAACTGGATAAAGGGTATGCGGTAGGGTTGCCTTATAACAATATGGACATTATTACAAAAGAGACAGGCGGTCAATATTTGGGAAGCATTACTTTGGTTGGAGGTTTGAGTAATGTTGGTAAATCTACATTTGCGAGAAATGCAGTTATCCCAACCGCAATAAAGGAGAAAGAAAGAATTGTAATCATTGTAAATGAGGATGGTATCAAAAAGTGGCAGAGGGAACTGCTTGTGTTTGTTGCAAACAATATTATCAAAGATGATTTACAGAAGCATGTAGTAAGAGATGGTCATTTTGAGGAAAGAACAAGAGAGACACTATATAAAGCGGCGGAATGGTTAAAGGAACAGACAGATAATCATATTATTACAGTTCTTCCGTTTCAACAATATAAGACGGAGAATGCAATAAAAACTATAAAAAAATACTCAAGTATGGGAGTTAAATACTTTCTGTTGGACACATTTAAACTTGATGCCGGTAACGTAAGTGATAGAGCATGGCTTGAAATGCAGCAAAATATGGTTAAGATCAACGATGTTATCAAACCGGAAGCAAAAAATCTTCATATTCTTATTACATTTCAGTTAGCAAAAGGAAGTGTAAAACAGAGATATTATACCCAAGACAATATTGGAATGTCGAAGAATATCATCGATGTCGCGTCAACATGTATTATGATTCGTGATTTATATGATGATGAATATACAGGAGAGAAAAGAGAATTAAAGGTATACAAACTTGAGGGGAAGAATGGGAAAACAAAAATCCCTATCAGGCTAGATAAGGACAAACACTATCAGATTCTATTTATTATTAAGAATCGAGAAGGTTCTGCTAATAGATACCAAGTTGTGATTGAACACGATATGTCAAGAAATATTATCAAAGAAATCGGAATAACAAATGTTCCGGTAGATTTTTAAGAAGGGTGGTAAACAGAGTTGTGACGATTAGTGAATTGAAAACTTACATATATAAGGAAAATAAAATTGAGTTTGTGCTTCAAGAAATAGGCTGTCACCACATTGTTTACCATCCAAACAAAGAATATTATTCGTGTGGGAATATAGATGGTGATAACAAGTCCTGTGTTATCGTGCGGAATACTGAATATTTAAATGTTACAGATTATACAAGAGAAAAGTTTTTTGATGACAAATCTGACATTATTACTTTGGTTCAGTATAACTTATACGCGAAACACAAAGAGTTCACTACATGGGAGGCGATAAAAAGTTTACATAAAATTTTAGGATTAAAATTATCGTTCAAAAAAGAAGAGAAAAAACAAGAGAAAATAGATCCGTTGCAGATATTTAAAAAAGTCAAAACAAGGGAAAGAAAATTAAATGTATTAGATTTTGAAGTTCGTGACGAAAAAGAACTAGATACATTTGTTCCTTATGTACATATTGGTTGGTATAAAGAAGGTATTATGCCGTGGACAGTAAAAAAATTCAAACTTGGATACAGTTATAAATATAAAAGAAATGTCGTCCCATTGCGATACTGGCTTACTGGCGAACTAATGGGATATAACATGCGAACAACAGTTGAAAACTATGATTTGTTTGATATTAAAAAATATTACATTACACCAGGATACCCAAAACAGATTAACTTGTATGGACTATATGAAAATAGAGAGTCAATTGAAAAATCGGATTATGTTGTGGTTGTAGAAAGTGAAAAGTCTGTATTAAAGAGAGACAGTCTTTGTGACTCGACATGTGTGGCTGTTTCTGGACATGAGATATCGGACGAACAAGCAAGAATCTTAATTGGTCTGAATAAGGAAATAATTATCTGTTTTGATAAGGATGTGGATATAAACCATGTAAGACATTGTTGTGAGAAATTTTATCACATTAGAAAAGTAAGTTATATATATGACAGGTGGGGAATCTTAGGTGAAAAGGACTCACCAGTAGATGCACGAAATCAGATATATGAATTTATGATCAAATATAGAGTGGCGTACGACGAACACGAACATAAAGAATATTTAAAAGCATTACGAAAGTAGGTGTTTATTATAGGAAGAAAAACGAAAGAAGAACTCAATGAAATTATGTCATATTACAAAACAGATCGATTATGGAGCTGGTCTAAATTTAATACATATCACACATCTCCATATGAGTATTATCTCAAATATCTAAAACATGTACCAGAAGATAGAGATGATTGTATTTATGTGGTAACTGGCGGAATGGCACATGAGATTATGGAGGGTTTATATCTAGGACATATTAAATATGAAGAAATGGATGAAAAATTTGAAGATGCTTGGATAACGGCTGAAGTAGCAGATTTGAAATTTGATAGAAATGATGAAAAGAAAAATGAAAGCGTAAAACAAAAATATTATGACTGCCTCAAACATTTCTTTAATCATCACAAGATGTTTGAGCAGCATATGGAAATTGAAAGATTTGTAACAGCAAAAATTGGCGATAACGTATTTCAGGGATATATAGATGCTGTATACAGAGATAAAGATGGTAATTTCCATATTCTTGATTGGAAGACAAGTTCAATCTATAAAGGCAAGAAAGCAGAAAATGAGTGTGGACAGCTAATTGTGTATGCAATTGCATTAAATCAGATTGGGATTCCAATGGATAAAATTCGTATTTCATGGGATTTCTTAAAATACGTTTCAATTGATTGTCAGCAAGCAAATGGCAAATGGACAACGAGAGAAATTGAAAGAAACCAGATCGGTGTGAAATTGCAGACTAACGTAAAAATGTGGCTAAAAAAATGTGGATACGAAGATAAGCAGTTGGAGTATCTCGACCTTCTAATGCAGACAAATGATATCAAATGCTTACCGGAAGATGTACAAGAAAAATATAAGGTGAACGACTGTATTGTAACAGTTCCGATTACAAATGACCTTTTGAATAAATGGACAACAGATATTATTGAAACAATTTCTGAGATTGAAAAAAAGGAAGAAAGATATAAGAACTTGAAAGATAGAAACTCAATGGAGGCTGAGAAAGAGTTTTGGGACTCAGACGACCAAGTAGAAAAACAAAGCTATTATTTCTCTACATTATGCGCTTACTCTCCGAATGTGCATTTGCCATATAAAAAATATTTGGACAAGCTAAATGCTAAGAAGGAGCAGCAGGATAATATTTTTGCAGGTGTTGGTGAAGATGTCATATCTAATGTTCAAGGAGAATTATTGGATGAAGACGATATGTCTTGGTTAAATGATTTATAGAACTGGGGTGAGTAAGTGGAGAAGAATTATGTAGTCTATCATTTACATAGTGATTTGTCAAATGGGGTTACAAACATTGATAGTGTCACAAAATATAATGAATATATTGACTATGCAAAATCTTTAGGTATGAAAGCAATGGCGTTTTCAGAGCATGGAAGTGTTCTTGAGTGGGTTCATAAAAAAAATGCAATTGAAAAGGCTGGCATGAAATATATTCATGCAGAGGAGTTTTATGTAACAAAGGAATTATATCAATACCCTGACGATACAGAATTATATGAATCATTGTTAGGAACTGATCCAGAAGAAGCACAAAAGGAAATCGAAGAATTTTTAGAGGGAAATAAATTTCAAGTACGTGATAACTATCACTGTGTTTTAATTGCAAAAAATTACGAAGGTGTCAAAGAGATAAATGCTTTATCGTCTAAAGCATTTGTAAGAGATGGTCACTTTTACTATCAGCCAAGAATTACATTTGAAGAATTGATAAATACATCTGACAATATTCTAATCACAACAGCATGTATTGGAGGAATTTTGGCAAGTGGAACACCTGATATTCAAGAAGATTTCCTAAATTTTCTTATTAAAAACAAAGATAGATGTTATTTGGAAATTCAACATCATTGTGATGATATGCAGATAAAGTATAATCAATATCTTGCAAAAATTTCTACCCAATACGGGATTCCGCTTATTGCAGGAACAGACACACATGCATTGAATGATGAACATATGCGTGGACGGGCTATTATGCAAAGAAGTAAAGATGTTAAATTTGATAGTGAATCTAGCTGGGATATGACATTTAAAAGTTACGACGAGTTAGTGGTGACATATGAAAAACAGTTTGCTATTGCAAAAGATGTTTATTTAAAAGCAATAGAAGAAACAAATAGAATGGCTGATAGAGTTGAAGAGTTTAAACTGGATTATTCTTATAAATATCCAAAATTATACAATGACTCTTTAGCTGAAATTAAAAAGAAAATTGCAACGGGAATTAAGTGGAGGGGTATTGATAAAAAGAAAAATTATAAAGAATACCAAGATAGAGTTGTATATGAATTGAAAACATATATCCATAATAATGCGTTAGACTTTATGCTTCTTGAAGAGGATTATAAAACGGAATTAAGAAAAAATGGAGTCAAATATGGATATTCAAGAGGTTCTGTTTCTGGAAGTTTAATTGCATATTTATTAGGAATTACAGAAGTTGACCCAATAAGATTCAATCTGAATTTTGAGCGTTTTATGAATGAGGAGAGAGTTAGTCTTGCGGATATCGATTCGGATTGGTTTAAAGAAGATAGGTGGAAAGTAAGAGAATATCTGTTTAACAGGGAAAAATTACATTGCTGCAATATTATTACATTTAACACTGTGAAAATGAAAGGCGCAATCAAAGATGTTGGGAGAGCGTTGAGTATGACGCCACAAGAAACACAATTATTATCAAATCTTGTTCAAGAAGATGAGAATAAACATGAATTTGTAAAGGAGGACTATGTATGCGTATATGGAAAGCAATATTTAGCGTATTAACTATCATTTTTGGCTCGCTGGGACTGATGAACATAGTTTCTACTAATATAACACTACCGATTATGTTTGTATTTATGGGATTAACTTTTTTGACAAATGCAAAGGAGTGTTATGATAAGGGTGCGAAGAAAGATGCTATGATATTTGTAGGCATCGCAATTTTCGTCTATGTAGTCACAGCATATAACCTGATAAGCAGACTTATGTAAAGAATTTACGTGGAGGTGAAAGTAGCATATGAAATGTTTAGATTGTGGAATGGAAATGGAACAGGGAACTGTTCAAGGTATAGGACAAGGTGGTGGGCATTGGTACGAATTTACTTCTGATGAAGAAAAAAACTGGAAAACTGGAATAAAAGGCTTTTTTACGCAAAAAAGCATTAGCCTAAAAACATCAGTTATAGAAAGTCCTGCATGGCATTGTCCTAATTGTAAGAAGGTTTTAATGTGGATGGATAGTAAAGAATAATTCCAACTTGTAAAATTGAAAATTAGAATTTGTTACTCTTTTGTATCGTAAATAATTTTGCCCGTAAAGTAAATTGAAAT